>Ga0123342_1002803_pt1 | contig 28682 bp, 8 predicted proteins | sample Turbeawhitnodule_FD_89960 | JGI IMG/M metagenome (GOLD analysis project Ga0123342, IMG submission 89960) | Root nodule microbial communities of legume samples collected from Mexico - Turtle bean Mexico white nodule | ecosystem: Host-associated > Plants > Roots > Nodule | place: Mexico: Nepantla... | reverse complement strand
TTGAACGCCACATACAGAATTCAAAACCCGAATCCATCTATGAACTTGAACCTAGCTCAGAAAAAGAGCGGGCCGAGAAGTTGGAGGCAGAACCCGTAACGAAGGGCAGGGGGCAGAGTAGCGGCCAGCAGAAGACTGGGCCAATTAAGGCGTTCCCACTGGGGATGGTACTTCGTGCCTGCCCCCAAATCAGCAACTACGGGCCGGGCGGCACGATTGGACATTGGCGCGAGCTTATGGGCGCCGCTGTGGTCGTCCGTTCGATGTTGGGCGTCAGTCCCTCAGCCTACGAGGAGGCCTGTGGAGCAATGGGTCCTGAAAATGCTGCGGTCGCAATGGCTTGCATCTTGGAGAGATCGAACATGATCAACTCGGCTGGCGGATACCTACGCGACCTGACCAAGCGGTCAGAGCGTGGTGAGTTTTCGCTTGGCCCGATGTTGATGGCGCTTTTGAAAAATCATGACGGTCACAGCCTTCGTGTGAGCTAGCGGTACAAACCACACCAACCATCCCTTGAGCTTGTCAGCCGTTTTTTTTCGACGTTTCGCGGGCAAAAACAGTGGGATAAGGGATTTGAACGGTATTGAGGATTTTCGGGGGTACACAGCACACGCGTTAGACAGACGTCAAGCTTTGCATTTGAGCTTGCGCTGATTGTCGGATAGTCGCAAACCCGAGCTCGGAGCGCCGTGGTGGCCTCGAGCGATTTTGGTCAGTTCTAATCGGAGATCAAAGGTCCAATCATGACACGACAGCTTTCCCTCTCCCGCGACCGGATTTCCGTGCTTCTGCTCGAAGGCATCAGTCAGAGCGCCGTCGACTATTTCACGGCGTGTGGATACACCAATCTTATTCATCTGCCGAAGGCGCTCGATGACAAGGACCTCCGAAGCCATATCGCCGACGCGCATATCATCGGTATCCGTTCCCGAACACAGCTGACGGAAGAGATATTCGAATCTGCCAAGAAACTGATTGCTGTCGGCTGCTTCTCTGTCGGCACAAACCAGGTCGACCTGGAGGCGGCACGGCGCCGCGGGATACCTGTTTTCAACGCACCTTATTCAAATACTCGTTCGGTGGCCGAACTTGTGATCGGCGAGATCATCATGCTCACCCGACAAATTTTCCCGCGATCGGCGTCCGCGCATCAGGGCGGGTGGGAGAAATCCGCTGTTGGTAGCCGCGAAGCGCGCGGCAAGACGCTCGGGATCGTCGGCTACGGCAATATTGGCTCGCAGCTCAGCGCGCTTGCGGAGAGCATGGGGATGGTGGTGCGCTATTTCGACCTTTCCGATCGGCTGCGCCGCGGCAATTCGGAATCAATGGCTTCGCTCGGCGAACTTCTGGAGATTTCCGACTATGTGACGATGCACGTTCCAGAGACGGCATCGACCCAGAACATGATCGCCGAAGCGGAACTGCGCCGCATGAAGAAGGGTGCCATCTTCATCAACAATTCGCGCGGCACGGTCGTCGATCTCGACGCGCTGGCCAGGGTGTTGAAGGAAGGACATCTGGCTGGGGCCGCCGTCGACGTCTTTCCCGTGGAGCCGGCATCGAACAAGGATCGTTTCGAGACGCCGCTGCAAGGGCTGAGCAACGTCATTTTGACACCCCATATCGGCGGCTCTACCGAGGAGGCTCAGGAGCGCATCGGCGGTGAAGTCTCACGAAAGCTGGTTGAGTACTCCGACATCGGCTCGACGATGGGCGCAGTCAACTTTCCTCAGGTTCAACTGCCCGAGCGTCCCAACGGTACGCGTTTTATTCACGTCCACGAAAATCGCCCAGGCATGCTTATCCAGTTGAACGAGATTTTCTCGTCACGGGGGTTGAATATCGTCGCCGAATTTCTGCAGACTTACGGCGATACAGGCTATGTGGTCATCGAAGTCGAGGACGTGTCTGATACCGGCGACGAAATCCTTCAGGCGCTTCGCGAGATACCGGGAACGATCAGGGCGCGACTACTCTACTGACACACCAAGTGGACCGTCTTTCGCCGGCGGAGCCGATTGAGAGGATTCCGCCCGCCAACAACAGGACTTCTCTTTTCGGTCAGAGCATTCGCGCAGCGCGTCCGGTGCGCCGCGTTGCATTGTTATAGTAGCTGGACGCCTGTTGGACCGATCGATGTCGCGACTGCTCCATGGCCTCGGCCAGCGGAATACCGCGATTAGCCGCTTCCGTCAGATAGCCGGACCGCAGCCCATGAGCGGAGAACTCCCCGGGGTTTAGCCCTGCCATTTCCGCCCGATGCTTGATGATGGCATTGATCGACTGCGGGTCGAGCGGACGCCGAGACAGCGTGCCCCAGCGCCCGATGCCCCTGAAGACACTACCCTTGTCGATCTTTGCCGCCGAAATCCAACCATTGAGAGCCTCGACCGGCCGGCCGGTGAGATAGACGACCTCGTCCTGCTCACCCGACGTCGTCTTCGTGCGGCCGAGATGGATCGCGAGCGAGGGGAGGGGCGAGCCGTCCTTTTGCTCGATTGGTGGCTCGCTCGTCAGCTGCTCGACACGAAGAGTGGCAATTTCGCTGCGGCGTCGGCCGCCGGAGGCGAAGGCGACCATCAGGATCGCCCGGTCGCGCAGATCGCGCAGACTGTCGCCGCCGCAGGTCGCCAGCAGTTTGGCGAGCACTTCAGCGGTGACCGCCTTGGCGCTTTTGCGCCGTCGCTGGCGCGGCGCGGCGCGCACCGCCAGGCGAATGGCCGCCTTCAGGGGAGCGGAGGTGAAGGCGCCCTCAAGGCCACGCCAGTGGGTCAAGGTCGACCAGCTTGCCAGCCGCCGGCGCACCGTCGCGGGCGCGTGCGGGCCGGCGGCCTTGAGAAACCCGTGGCTGCGCAGATTGTCTGCAACGGCGGCCGGCATGCCATGGTCTGGGTCGTTCTCGCGCTGCTCGGTACTCCACAGGTGATGGGCAACAAACTTCAGCAGCAGCGCTTCCGGCGCCGGCCAGGGCAGCGGGGCGCCGGTTGCCGCCAGACCCCAGGCCTCCAGATAGGCGAGGTCCGAGGTGATGGCGCGCAGCGTGTTGTCGCCCATGCCTTCGTTGACGAGGTGGCGCAAGGTCTCGACATCGTGGTCGGTCAGCAGCTCGGCGAGCTCGTCGCGGCGCTCGATCGACAGCACCGCGGCAATGGTGTCGAGTTGCTCAGCGCGCGCCTCGATCCCGGTCAGCTTCCTGGCCATTGACGCTCTCCTCGAAAGGGCCGTGGTTTCAACGGCCCTTACGGCCGTGCTTTGCGCCGACTTTTGATGATTTGCGACTCGGAATCAACTACCATCGATAACCGATCATTATCGATGGTTAGAACTCCAACCAGAACTCGCCAGGAGAAGCGGAAGCAATCATCTATTTCACTTCTGGTTAATGGCAAATTTACCATAATGTCAATGCGTTACGATCTCGAGAATCTGCCGACAAAGGGTACGTGGGGGGGTAAGTGGGGCAGATTGGGTGGCGGTGCCGGTTCATTGGGCAACGGTGGTGGCGCAGCCGAGCCGAAGCGGCCCCGGGTGTTCAAGCCCGAGCGAGAATGATCGCCGACAGGGGCGGAACCGGTTGGCCGACGTTGCCGATAATCGGCATGCTCGGGGGAGGGGAGCCGTTTCGTCATGACAGAATCGAATCATGATTTGCCCCGGCAGGAGAATCCCCAGGCTATCAATCAATTCTCAAAACGCCGGGTTATGCAGTCGGTCCTCTGCTGGGTGTGGACGCATGCACAGTCTGCCGTGGCGACCGCCCGAAGGGCTGTCAGTCTGCCGTCCCGGCGAACGCCAAGGCTTTATCAAGCTTGGTGTCTTGCTTGACGGTCAGTCGGCGGGTCGAAAGGTGCTTTCGCTCCATCGAACCTTGCCCGAGACGGCGAAGCAGGTGGCAGACGAACGCGTTGAGGGGGCGCGATAGGCAAATACCGGTCCCCAACGGCATAAGCCGCCCGGCGTGCCGCCGAAATAATTCGTCCTCAAGCGACACGATCGCCTCGAAGCTTCCGGGATCGCCCTGACGAGCACACCGCCCGAATAGCTGGCGATCAATCCGGGCGGACTCGTGATACTCCGTCAGGATCACATGAAGCCCACCGCGCTCTATAACATCGGCAAGAAGTTTGATATCCGTGCCTCGGCCGGCCATGTTCGTTGCCACCGTGATGCTTCCAGCGCGACCCGCGGCAGTGACAATCGCAGCTTCATCGGCATCTTGGCGCGCGTTCAGAACCGTGTGCTCGAGTTCCTGCTCCGTGAGAATAGAGCTAAGTTGTTCGGACGCTTCAACGGAGCGGGTTCCAACAAGTACCGGGCGGCCACGCTTGCTGATTTCGCGAATTTGCCCGGCAACATGTCGCCATTTCTCGGCTGTCGTTGGGCACATACGAGCGCCGAAATCCTGTCGACGTACCGCACGGTGTGTTGGAATTCGGATGACTTCCAAATCATAGACTTCATCAAGCTCAGCTGCGATTTCTGCAGCAGTGCCTGTCATGCCCGCAAGCCAAAGATATCGCCGAAAGAACCTCTGGTACGTAATCTGCGCGAGCGTTTCGCGACGGCCGGAGGGCTTACAGCCTTCTTTTGTCTCGATCAATTGATGCAAGCCCCGTTCCCAGGATCGGTCAGCCATTACCCGTCCGGTCTATTCGTCAACAATCTGTACTTTCCCATCAGCAACGATGTAATGAACATCCCGTTTAAAGAGATACAGCGCTGAGAGAGCCTGCTCGACTAGTTCGAGACGCCCCCGACGCGCCGCCCACACACCCCCCGATGCAGAAGCGGACTCGGTGACTACTCTGTGACCGAGTGGGCTCAAGTGGATCTGCCGTTCTTTTGGCGTCAAATGATAGTGTTCCCCGGCTCGCAAATTCATGGCGACTTTCAGGGCAGCTTGGTAGGTCTCGGCCGCAACTGAATCCTCTACCTCGCGCGATATGATGAGGGGTGTTCGCGCCTCATCAACAAGAACACTGTCGGCTTCATCGACTATCGCAAAGTGGAGTCCTCGAAGAAAAAATTGTGGAGTTCCATTCGCGTCGCCGATGGCCTGATCGACCAATACGCGAGCTCGGCTCTTCTTCCCACGCAAAGTAATCGTGTCCCGCAGATAGTCGAAAGCCAATTCCTTATTCGTGCAGTAGGCCACGTCGCAGGCATAAGCAGCGCGCCGGGTGCTTGGGTCTTGGCCGTGCTCCACCAGACCCACGCTGATGCCGAGCGCTTCATAGACAGTCTTCAGATGCTCAGCGTCTCGCTTGGCAAGGTAGTCATTCACCGTTACGACATGTACGGGCACGCCGGCCAACGCGGCCGTGGCAGCCGGTAGAAGAGCGGTCAGTGTTTTACCTTCTCCGGTGTTCAGCTCGGCGAGCCGGCCATGAAGGAGCATGTAGCCACCGATCAGCTGCACCGGATGATGCTTTAGGCCTAGCGAGCGGTAGGAAATTTCCCGGATGAGGGCGAAGGAGCGGGCGATCGTTTCGTCTGTCAGCCCATTGCGCATGAACCGCAGACGAATTTCCTCGGCAGATGATGAACAGTCATGGTCGTCCAGTCCCTGGAAGTCGGCACCGAAACGTTCCACTTTCTCCAGGAACGGCGCTAGCCGAGGCACGGTAGCAGCCCGTCGTCGCTTGAGTTTCGTCTGAATTCGCGCAAGGACAGTTTCTATCGGACCCGCTGCGGGCGACCGTCTTTCCGGAAACGGCATCATTTTGAGGTCGGTGATTTTCGAGGGATGAACAAGCTTCTCAAGCATGGAACTGCGCCAAGAAAAGTTGCCGGACCCGGCGTTCTATCTGGGCAGCAGCAGGCTCCCACTCGTGCTCGAACCGCACATAGACGCGGCTGCCAAAAGAAGGCGGGGCGGGGTTCCGTGAGATATCGAGATCGATCTGGAACCACCGTTTGAGAGATTTCAGTCCTTCGGCATCGCGTGGGTCTGTTGCAATGGATCCACCGTTGCTCGACGCAAGCGCTTTGCTCGGCAAATGGTTGATAGCGGAAGGAACCTCATTCCGTATTTTCGCCGGCAACGAAACATCTGCCTGCCCCGGAATGCGTACGGTTACACGGACTAACCGGTTCCTCACGAGGTCGATGTCATCCTGCGAAACCACGACACGGATTGTCTCTCCGGTTGCCGGAGTGACATAGCCCAAGATATCTCCTTCATGAAAGAAGCGCTGAAACAAATCGTCGCCTCGGTCGACGACAAAGATCCCTGCGCTGGCACTGTGGGCAATCAGATGTCTGGATCGATCTCTTGCGCGTTCGAATTCTGCGCTAACCTCCTCGAGCTCCTTCGAAGTTACCTCGGCCTGAGAGCGGTCGGAAAGCCGCTCGGACCGAAATCGAATGTCAAGTTCCCTGACGCGGGCCTCCAGGATTGATAGCTGCATGGCAAGATCAGGGTCAGCAGATTCAAACAGTGTCTCGCCCTTGTCGACATACGATCCCGCGGCATGACTGACCCTTTGCAAAAATCCATCCGCTCCTGCACGCACATAGGCGTCCTCGGGTAGCCAGATCATGCCTTGAGACATCGTGTTGAGTGGCAGGGGAACGGAGAAGAGAGGACCAGCGACACCTATAAATGCGAGTGCGGTAATTCCAACCGCTCTGGTCCTGTGACGGCGCAGCTGGGGACTCGCAACGACGTGCCAAAGCATCTTCCCAACCGGTACCGCAATGCCAGAGAAAAGCCCCCAAAGGGCCAACAGAACCCCGAAAACAAGATAATGGGTCGCCACGAAAAGGGAGATGCCAAACAGAACCGTCATTCGGTAGATGTAGGACGCCGGCCCGAACAGCAGCAACCAAACATGCTCGCCGAAACTTAGGGGATCGCCCTTTTTCTCCACGCCGAAAACACGGCGCTCTATCAGACTTGCCCAATACTTGGATGATCTCGGAGCCAGATTTGGCATCTCGATCAGATCGATCAGCACGAAATAGCCGTCGAACTTGAGAAGAGGATTGCCGTTCACAAGGATTGTCGAAAGACCGGAAACCAACATGACGTCGAAATCAACAGCACGAACGGGACCTGCCTCCACGCTCAGCCAAAGGTAAAGTCCACAGGCTGCAAGGAAGGTCTCGACCATGATGCCGGCGCCGGCAACAGCAGCGCGTTGGTATTTGCTGCGAAAACCTGCAGACGCAGACGCATCCACATACGGAACCGGGAAGAAGACCAGAAACATGAGGCCCAGCTGGTGAACCTCGCCACCGAAAGCTCTCGTCGCCAGGCCGTGACCGAGCTCATGTAGCAACTTAACGATCGGGTAAACCAGGGCAATGAGAAGCAGACCTTCCGCGGCAAAGACGCGATCAGACAGGTTCCCGCTCAATTCTTGAGCGTGAAGAACTGCCAAGTAGATCGCGGGTACGACTGCGAGTAACCAAACGACCAGGCCAATCCGACTGAAGAGTGGCCTGAACAAGGGAAGCATGCGCTTCAAAAACAGATCGGGATCCCATAGGGGAAGGGTAATCGACAGAGGGCTTTTGAGGTTGCGCTTCAGAACCGACTGGTTTTGCCGAGAAAAGCGATCGAACAACTCCAGTGCGTCCGGCTGCGTGTCGAGGCGGAGTAGATCCGCCGAGTGGAGCTGTGTCAGTAACCGAATGACTTCATCTTGGCTTGGAGCATCGTTGCCGAATGTCTCCGCCATCTCGCTCCAGATTGATTCAATCGAAAGCTGTCCGTCGAGGCTGTGTATAAAGTAGTACGCAATGGGGGTGAAGCGGTGGGATATTCCGCTTGCCGCATCCTGAAGCACATACCAAACGCCTCCACGGAACCGATGTCGATGAATGACGACATGCGGACGCAACCGTGGCCTCAAACTACTTACCCTGTACCAGCTTGGGCTAAGGAAAGGCTCTACCATGTCTCTGTTTGCCCCGCGCTCAAGGAATCCAAGACCAGAGGAAAAGCCTGGTCCGCTCGATAAGACTGCGTGTGACGACCCACAATAGGGGTCGCCGTCCGATGTCGACCTTGCCGATTCCCTCCATGCCGGGTCGCAACGGCAGTTCGCTTTCGAGGAGGTCCGCCTCAACGCGGAAGAAATTCCGGCCCTCCTCAGCTGCGGCCACTGATGTCAGTCGGGCAACACGGAATGGAACGGTCCGACCCGCAGCACCCGTTGGGGCGAGAACCCCTTGCTGCCCAACCTGGACATGCCTGATGTCCTCCTCATCGACATGCAAAACCACTCGATAGGAGTTCAAGGGCGCGATCTCGAACAGGACCTTGCCAAGTTGCACGGGAGCACCGAGCATCTGACTAAGATCTCCGCTGACGACAAAGCCGTCGACAGCCGCAGCAATTTTGCTCCTTACAAGCTTGTCATTTGCAAGCGCGGCTTGCGCATCTGCCTGATCAATTTGAGCTTGGAGGAGTTGCATGGCCAATCGGTCATGCTGCGACTGCGCATCGCGAAACTTCTGCTGGAGCTTCCGAACCTCGATCTCCCAGCGTTTCTTCTCGAGTACGAGGTCTCGGTCTTCGAGTACGGCCAGGGTGTCCCCCTTGTGCACGACGTCGCCTGGGCGCACCAATGACTGCGCCAGGAAGCCGTCGAACGGTGCAACCGCCGCACGTTGTACAGAGCCTTCGAGAACCGCTTTGCCGGAGACGCGGAACTCAGTTTTGACAAATGCGAGGGCAGTTAGCATGCAGAGCGCCGAAACGACCGCGAGCTTTAACCCCGGGCGCCGCGGCCCAAATAAAGCCGTTACGGCGGTGCGGGCGTTAACGACCGCGCGGCCTGCGATCATACGCTCAGCACCTCGTTGGAGCTCGAGGACGGGCCCGGCCAACGTGCCCAGAAGCTCGAGGGTCTGAAGCGTCTCAATGTCGAAAGGATCTGCGGCCCGACGCTCAAGGGTAATGACTCCGAGAGCTCCGCTACTTCCTGAGAATGGAACCGACACGGCGCTGCCGATTGGACCACGAGAGACCAGCTCTTTGTGAGCAATCGCGATCCGCTTTTGGGTTCCGGGTATCAAGGGGTAGGAGATGGGCTGGCGTTGATCGAAAGCTTCGTCCATCGCACCTTCAATTCGGCCGATCAGTTCAGCTTTCCGTTGAAACCACGCGGAATGCGACATGGCCAGAAGCCGCACTCCACGGCGTTCATGGAACCCCAAGGAAACACGCTCGCAGTTGTAGCGCACCGCAATCTCATTCACGAGCGCAGTGGCGGCCACATGAAGTCTCGAGTGCTCTTCAGTAACGGCAAGCAAGTCGAGGGCAGTATTAGCCCGTGCAATGGTAGTGGCTTCGCTCGTATTTTGCTGGCGTCTCAGTGCGGCCTCGAGCCATCCCGAGCCCCACTGAAGTTGGCGAAAAACCGCCTGCAAATCGAGCCCCGCGGTCGACACGACATCGACGACGACGACCCCAACGACATTCCCTTGGATATCGATGGGAAAGGCGACGTGCACACGCGCCACGGCACTTGCGCTCGCCAAGATCGAACGAACGACACCGCGACCTTCACGGATAGCTTGTTCGGCCCCCGGCGTAAGATAGCCGACATCATTTTCGACATCTGGCCAAATCGCAGCGGGCCGATAGGAACCGTCAGGGCTCTGAAGAAGTAGGAGACCGGCGTTACTCAAGGGGATCTGGCTGCACTGCAGGGCAAGCCATGACGTACAGAATGCTCCCATGTTGTCGGCGGTTGCGAATAACGCCCAAAGCGCGGCATTGTCTGCTGTCACACCGGCACTGAGATTCGGTGCACGGTTACGTGTGGCGTCTATTTCGGCTTGATCGACAGCATCCATCCTAACTCTCACACCTGCACGCCACGGAACGCGCCCAACTCAAGGCGCGGCTGAATGAACTCCACGCGCCTTTCACTTCCCCGCCTCTCGCATGGCACTGGCCAAGGTGGTTTTGCCCGCCGGCTCTTCAGACGCAGCTTGCGCGCCAAAGTTGACCGTGCATCGAAGGCCCGCTGGGATTTTTCCATCGGGATTATCCAGCTTGAGCCTGACGCCGAAGGTCGCGCTCGCGGCATCGATGAAGGGGTCGACGACCAGCACGCTGGCAAGGAACCGTCCACCTATCTCCGGATGGACCTCAGCGACGTCGCCGAACCGCACATTGCCGAAGCGCTCCAGCGGCAGGTAAACCTCCACATAAAGAGGATCCACTCGAAGAATGCTGAGGACATGTGCCTGATCGTGGAGATACTCTCCAGGTGAGAGCGAGCGTTCAACGACAATGCCATTGAAGGGGCTGCGAATAACGCGTTGCTCCACGAGCGCTTCAGCGCGCTTGGCCTCGAGTTGAGCCATATGAAGATTGAGTTCAGCCTCTCGCACCGCCTGCACCGAGAGCTTGAGCTCGGTATCGGTTTCGTCCCGGTTTTCTTCCGGGGCGGCCGCGACTTTGGCAAGCCGGGTTAGTCGCTCAGTCTTTCTGGTGAGAAACTCAAGTCTCGATGTTGTTGACTTTATCTCGTGATCGTTATCGGCACGGGCACGAGCCACAGCCAGTGCTGCGCGCTCCACTTCGGAGTCGAGCTCAGCTAGGATCTGCCCTGATTTCACAAGGTTGCCACGATCAACATAGACATCTTTAACAAGCCCCGAAACCGAAGCACCAAGTTTGGCCTGGGCACTCGCCTCAATGAGGCACTGCGCATCAAAAGGGGCATCGTCCTGTGCGAGGGAGGGGCGCGAGGTTACGCCAATTGCGGGTAGGGCGAGTGATGCCGCTAGGACACCGCTAAAGAATATCCGGGAAGACCTGGATCTAGCGCAATTCACCATAGCGGGTCTCGTGCTCTTCGATGAGTTTAGTCATGAGGTCTTTGAGGCGCTTAGCGGCAAACGGGCTCAAAACTATACGGTGGTGCAACTCGATTTCCAGGTCGCGCTCAGGACGATCCCAATTGTGATTTGTCCCGAAATTGAGAACGACCTCCTCCCGCGTGCTCGTGGCACTGCAGACATTGCAGTAGGTGCTCTTGAGATCCGCTGTCATTAATCGCATGGGAGGCGGAGCGTCTCCTTGCTTGGGTTGCGAACGTGTGCTCGCGCCGTTTGCGCCCTCTACCACATTGCCAATCCTTCCGTTTACTTCCGCAATCGCGATATCGTTTGGTGCTTGTGCCGTAGTCTTTGCCACGCGATTCATAGGCGTCTCCTGTCTTGCTCCGTTGTCGAGGATATTCTGATCCCAGCATTTGGGTTCTGAGCTGCGAGCGCATTTACAATGAAATCGAACGCCCAGGTCTGCTCTGGTACAGGTGGTATTATCGCCGATATTGCGGTCGGGGCTGGCAAAGAGACGCTCGAGCCACCGACATTTGAAGACGAAGGCGGAGCCACACCGTTAAATTCGGCCCAGCCGGACATCAGGCCTTCCGATTTGATCAGCGACAGCGCGTCCAAGGACATTGGCTCAACTGCGACGACAGCGCTAGCTTCAGCGACAGTGGCTGATGAGGGGCGCTCCTGTGCCATCGTTGGCGCGGGATCAGCGTTTTTAGGCGGGCTCGTTTGAAGGTCTCCACTCGGCATTGATGCCGCTGACGCCACGACCGCGCTTGCCGGTTCGTTCGCAGGTGAGATTTGCCGCGTTGGCGACGCTGAAGGTGACGATCCGGCGCTAGCAAACTGAACTTTCACCTTGCCCGGAATAGCCGGAATTTCGCGCTGATCACATCCGTCGATCTCCAGTTGAAGCATACTCGCATCAATCTTCGTGACCGCGCCGCTGAGATCGAAATCCGCAATTGTCAGAGGGTTTATCAAGGGCCACGCAGTGAACCCGCGCCCTCGGTTTGCTGCTTCGCTTGAAATCAGCTTCACATCGGCCTTGGTATAAGCCGCGTCCTTGTTGGCGTCGCCAATGTAGCCGACAACTTGGAGCGCATCGTCGCCAATCACCTTCCCCTGCGCCCCGTTTACGCTGTCGACGGTCACATGCAGGATCTGTGCCTCACCGTAGAAGGCAGTTGTGGGGACGTAGGCTGTTAGCGAAACAATCTCCAGCGAGCCACTCTTCAAAGCTTTTGTGGCCGCGACCGTAATGCGGACTTGTCTCATTCCGTCTGCCTTAGCCTGATCCGCGAAGGTCAGTTTCGTACCCTTCGGCAAATCGGTCCCGGCCGTCGCACCCGTGATGGTGAGCAGTGCCGGATTGTAGTCGATCAGGAAGACGAGCGATTTAACCCCGCCGATGCTACTGAATGTCACGGGCAGGCCCATTTTACGCCCGAGGATATCAACGATCTGGCCTGGCCCGCGCATGAAATCGCTTAAGCTGATGACGCCAGTTTCCTTCGCCCGTTTTACTTCGAAGGTAGCTATGACATTGTCGCCGGGTTTCCCATCGCGGTTCCCGTCGAGGCTGCCATAGCCGTCGTGCAAGGCGTTTGCTCCGCTGCGCAGCACAACCCGATAGTAGTCCTCCTGCAGTGGGCCCGAGGGTTCGCAGTAGCCATCTAGACCTCCGGTCTGGATGAAAGTGAAACCCGCGCCGTCCGCATCGATGACGATGGAACCATCAATCGTTCCAGACCGCTGCCCAATGAGCTGAACGTCGGCAGCACCGAGAGTGTTGTTTTCTCCCTGATACAGATTGAACGTCGACAAGTCGAAGGCGTGGTTGAAGCGCACTTGGAAGCCAGACACAGTGGGCTTGAAGCGTTCAACGACAAGCCATTCGGTCTCCGTTGTGACCTTGAGCGCCGATGGGGCTTTGAACGTGCCGTCTTCGTTGGTCACAGTCGCATTAATGGAGAACGTACCCGCGTCGCGGTAGACGTGGCTGGCGTTGGCCGGGCTTCCGGTCAGTGCCTCAATTACACCGTCACCCCAGTCGATCGTCCATGAACGGATGGTATCCTCGCCAGGATCTGCGGCGGCAAGCGCAATGGTATAGACCCCACCGACAATCGCGCGGGCAGGGCCGGCGATCGTGATGACGGGCGCGACGTCTGCAACGCGGATAGCGAAGCTTTTCTCGTTCGTCGCCCCCTTCGCATCAGTGACGCGAAGTGTGACGTTATGGGTTTCATTGCCGTCACGGGCAGCCCATCGGAATGCGCCAGTCTGAGCGTCGACTGTCGCGCCATCTGGGCCGGAGACGAGTGAGTAGACGAGTTTGTCGCCATGGTCCGGGTCATTCGCGATCGGCACAAAGGCGACGGTATCACCTTCCTTCACACTGAGGTCGGGGAGGGACGCGAGGGTCGGGCCGTCGTTCAGACCGGTGACTGTAATTGTAACTCGCGCGGTTGAAAGCGCACCAGAGCGGTCCTTGACGGTATAAGCAAAGCTGTCGATTGCGGTCTCGCCCGCAGCGAGTGCTACAAAGGCACCGATCGGATCATAGGCGTAGCTGCCATCAACTCCCACGGTCAGGCGGGCTCCGGAGACGAGTACGATCTTCTGGCCGACGGCTTGCCCTGATCCGTTTACAGCCACAACGGTCAACGCGTCACCATTGTCCGGATCGTTGTCGTTGGAAAGAACGCCTTCCATGGCCCCGCGAGACAGCGCCGTGTTTTGATCTGTCGTGGCAATGTCGTCGACGGCCTTGGGCGTATCGTTTAGTCCATCGACCGTGACTGTAACGGTCGCCGTTGAGGCAGCGCCTGCGATGTCACGCACGGTGTATGTGAAGACATCTTGAGTCTTGGCACCGGCCCCGAGTTCATCGAAGGCACCGGTGGGATCGTAACTGAAGGTCCCATCTGCATTCAGAGTGACCTTTCCTCTTGTCCCGCTCGTATCGAGGCTGAGGCTGAGGCTATCCCCTGCATCTATGTCTGAGTAGGCGGGTATGAGCACCACCGACGGGCCGTCTTCCGAAACTTCGGCAGACAAAGCCTGGGCAATCGGCGCATCGTTCACGGGCGTGACGGTGAGGGTGAATGTGTCGCTTGCCGAGAACTCACGGTCACTCGCGGTCACCTTGATAGCCAGAACGCCGTTGAAATTCACCGGCGGCGTCGCCGAGAAGGACTTGGTGGCAGCGTCAAATGCAAGCCAAGCGGGGAGAGGCTCACCACTGGCGAGTGCCGCCGTGTAGCCGAGTTCATCTCCATCAGGATCACTGAAAATGGATGCAGGGAGGACGAAGCTCCACGGCGTATCTTCTGGGGAGAGCTGATCGGCGATTTCCGTCAAAACGACGGGAGCGCCGTTTCCAGGTGTGACTTGAATGCGGACGGTTGCAATATTGCTCAACGATGTCCCGTCGCTAGCCCGGTATTTGAAACTATCGCCACCAGTGAAATTCGCGGCCGCGGTGTAGGTCACCGTGCCATCGGAATTCACGACAACCGCCCCAGCGCCTGGCTGGGACACGTTCTCGATCGACAGTTCCGAACCTTCGGCGTCGCTATCATTCGCAAGTACCGCGATGACTTTCGAGCCATTCTTTGCAACTGTAACAGCGTCGTCTGTTGCGATTGGTGCGTCGTTGCGACCCCGGACTGTTATTGTAACCTGAGCTGTCGATGTGGCACCGGCCGCATCCGCCATTGTATAGGCAAAGCCATCCGCGATGGACTGCCCGTCACCGAGCGCTTCGAACGCGCCATTGGGGTCGTAGACGAAGGTGCCGTCTGCATTCAGCGTCAGCTTAGCGCCTGAGGGCAGTGTGACCGCTTGCCCGACCGCTGTGGCACTGCCATTCACGGCAACGACAGCCTTGGTGTCGCCGGCATCCACATCGAGATCGTTTGCAAGCACGCTGCCCGGCGAGGACATCGTGAGGACACTGTCTTCGTCAATTTCGGCAGCGTCGCTGACCGCAAATGGCGCGTCGTTTTCGCCAGTAACGGTGATCGTCACCGTGCGGGTCGACGAGAGACCGTCTTGGTCTGTTACCGTATAGTGGAAAGTATCGGTGGCGATCGCGCCCGCCTTCAATGTCTCGAAGGCACTGTTAGGATCGTAGGTGAAAGTGCCATCGACGTTAATTATTGCGTTGCCCTTTGTGCCGGTCGTGTCCAGGCTAAAGCTGTGAGCATCACCCGCAGCAACGTCGGTAAACGCCGGGGTCAGGATCACAGCTGGCCCGTCCTCCATCACTTGGCCAGTCACATCAAACGCAATCGGGGCATCGTTTACTGGCGTGACTGTCAGGCTCACAGTTGCGACATTGCTTTCGGCGATGCCGTCGCTAACTCGATATGTGAAGCTGTCCGTTCCGAAGAAATTAGCTTTTGGAACATAGGTGAAAATGCCGTTAGCCCCAAGCGTCAGTGTACCATTTGCCGGGCCTGTCACGAGCGACGGTGTTAGCACGTCGCCGTCTTCGTCCGTGTCGTTGGCGAGCGCCGAGACTGCAGCGCTGCCGTCCTCAGGCACCGTCGCCGTATCGTCGGCCGCGATGGGCGCGTGGTTCGCAGGAACGTCGCCGGTAACAAACTCGACATCGTCGATCACGATCCGACTGCCGATGCTCCCAAAGCCGATGAGGTCGAAATAGAGCTTCAAGGGTGTGTCGACCGAAATGCCCGTGAGGTCGAACTCGACTGTCACCGGGCCGTCTGCGGGAACGCGGCCGTCCTGTCCTACGCCGGCAAGGCGGATTCGCGAAGAGGCGAAGACGGTCCCGTCGGATTGGATATTGAGGCTGGCGTCACTCTTTATAAGCCCGTTCGCGGAAACCGGCTTGCCGTCGGGCCCGATGAGGGCAAACTCGAAGGCGTCGTCAGGGCTCGCATGGTTTTCGGCGAAATTGGCACTCTTCACCGTGAAACGCAGCGCCCGCGCATTCTGCGGAACGGTGAATTCCTGCGTCGCCCGCGAGCCAGCGCGATCGCCCTCGGTCAATTTTAGCGCGCCGGACTGGACGGAGGCTTCGCCCGTCAGCGTCCAGCCGAAGTCGGGCAAGGTAGCATCGGCGGCTGCGAACGACCCGTTGACAAGTGCCTTCGGTGCGGTGGTGGCCGGGCCGACCAGCTCGGCGGGCAGCGCGCTCAGGTGATACTCGGCCTCGATCGCACGAGCTACGTCTTGTGGTACAGCGGCGAGTGCTGCCTGCAACGCCTCAATGTCGGCTCCGGACGGCAAGCGGCGTACGCCGACAGGCAATGTCGGCGCCATAACATAGGGGTCGGAAGAGTGGCCGAGGCCGAGAACGTGTCCGATTTCATGGATGGCCACGGTCAAGAGATCGATATGATTGGCCGCGTCGGTGCCGAGCTTGGCAAGGAAGATACTCGGACTGGTGGTCGCTTCGAATTCGCTTTCGTCTTCCGGTGTGGGATCTATGAACCAGCCAAGACCGGCGGCATCGGTGTCAAAAGAGATAATTCCTGACAACGATGAAGCCAGCTGCTGTGCATCCAAATCAACAATCTTCCAGGTGACGGGCTGAATCGCAACTGTTGGCAATGTGGCAACCCAACTCTGCTCGGCTTGCGCTATGAGATCGTTCGGAATCAGGAAATCCGTGCTACCAACGCCTCTCGGTGAACCGCCACCTTGGTTTCCAGAAAGGCTGCTGCCTGAGGATAAATGAGCAGGGAGAGTTGCGGTAAGATCACGGATCCTCACTTCCCAATCGATGCTATTACCGCTTGGATGATCTTCTAAATTTATCCTGAAGCTCGTGCCACTATCCGAGTAAATTAGGGTTTGAATATTGTACAACTCACAAATTTCCCGGCCACCTGCCAGGGATTGTTGCACCAGTTCGACGTGATTGCCTACCGTTGTCCAAGAAAAGAAGCGTTGCTCTGGATGAGCAGCCTCTATGACCAGTGTGTTTGAACCGCTATCCCCATCCACTACGTGGGTAACGAGTCCACCGGCCCAGTATATCAAATCGTCAGACGACGTACCGATATCGAAGTTGTCCTGTTTCCCAATCCGAATCTCATTCTTGTCGTTTCCTGCGATTCCGATGTGAATGTCTTCGCCCGTGTACAGAACGTTGTCAGTTAGGCTTTTAGCGAACGGCGAATTGACAAATGGATGATTCGATGGATTGTCGGAATATCTCCTTACAAAATCTAAGAAAAACGCAACGTCTGCCGTGTAGCTGGTTCGGTTGTGTTCGACGACTTTAATGACATCATTCAAGCCTGTTCCTAGCTGAGTGTTGATATACACGGTGCTCCCAGAATGTATTTTCTGTGGGGTAAGAATCGCGGACGCAACAAGAGCATTTTGTTGCGGAAGAGGAATGCCTTTTTCGGCAAGAATTGATGAAATGGAGTTCGCTGAAAAGGCACCGGTGAAAATCTCTCCACCTGCAAGCAACGATAGTATGGTAGCTTTGCCAAGTGGTGACGTGGCCGTTGACACCCAGTTTCCAACTGGATCGTCAGTGTGAACAAAATTCATAATTGGTAGACCGTTGGCGGGCCTCTCTGCCCCAGGACTTCCATCAGTATAAGTCGACACTTGGTAGGGGGGGCATGTGGAGTTCAACATTTGTTGGGTAAATAACTGGGCAATCGCTCCTCCAAGGCTATGCCCTCCAACGAGGACCTGCTGTATGCCATTCGAGCTGTCGCTTGCGTAAGTCAGAAGAGCTTGGAGGAGAGGTGCAAATTTCTCAAGGTGAGTTTGGAATGGGCTATAGTCCAAGAAGTCGCTGATCTGATCGGTGCCTCTGAAGCTGATTGCAAGCGTCTTTACCCCGTCTACGATTCCCGTGAGCACCATTGCGTTTGCTTGTGGACGGTCCCCTAGCAGGGTCTTTCCATCATTCATAACAGCCGCATAGACGCCATTTACAAACGAATACTTTAGTTGCCCATTTCCATAGTCAGCTGGCAATATGCCAAGTTCCATCGCCGATAGCGCGTGCCATCCCCGTCCAACGGCGGCACCACTCAGATAGACGTTGTCCTTCGCATTGTTTAAATCGCGCTCGTACGCAAGAGCTTCAGAGGTGTGCTCAAGCGTCGGTTTCTCCCCATACACCTCGCTATTTAGCATCATCATCTCAATGGCGACGCTTCCCTTCACACCGGGCATCGCCCCACTGAGGGTCACGCTATTGGTCATTTGTGCAGTGAAGGCTACCTTTTCTATATCTCTCGCGCTTATCAGCGGATCCTTCCACGGACCAGGCTCCCAAATGTTAACGCGTGTACCCTCCCATGATTTTCCGGAATCATCGAATAAAATATCAAACTTGTAGTCATTGGGAGACCCGGGAAGTCTCAGGATATCCACGCCACCGTTTACCTGATTTCCCGGTTTGTTGGAATTAGTCTCCGAGCCCCCATCGAGCACTTGAACGGTGTCACCTCGAAAGCCCTCTGGAATTATAATCGTATCGTTTCCGGACCCCGACATAAACTCGTGCCCATATGTCCAATTCAAGGATCATCCATTGCCTACATTTGTGTTGTAGTGGGCACGGTCGGGAAGTGTAACTACGTCGTCCCCACTGAGGCTCGAATAGATTTGGGCACCATGAGCGATCGCCTCTTTTTGCGCCTCAGTTAGTGCATTGAAATCGATGCCGATGTCCGACTTAAAAGTGAAGAACCGCCCTGACTGTTGCGATGCCATCCCACGCGGAGTGCCTCCAAGGAAGATCGGATCGTTGGAAGTTGTATCTCCCGACGTCCGCAGCACACCGGACCACACCGCCAAGTCCGCCTTAACGTCTATCTGCGTGTTCACCCCAGTCCTTATCCCCGTGAACGGATCAAATAGAATCGCGTTCGGTTCGATATCATCTATCGCCCAGTTGTAGGCCGGCGAACGCCCACCGGCGGGATTTTTCAAGGATTGTTCGACCTGGGCAATTAGCGCGGGCACATCGAATGCCAAAACCGCTCCGTTGCCGGTGTAGGTACCATAGAGATACTTGCTGTCCGCCGAAAGCGCAACGCTGCTACCGAAGGAATAGGGAACCATGCGTGTCGCGGCAACGAGGCCCTTAGGGCCCGTCATGGTCGGATAGAGTCCGAACGGATCGCGGATGATCCCGATGTTGCTGCCGGCCGGCTCGAGCGGATTGGCATCAGGGTCATGCGAGAGGTCGCCCGGGATGAACCGGTTGTAACCGTAGACGAAGCCGTACTTGAGATCGTCGGTAAAGACGACGTCGCTCGCATTGTTGACGTCGAAGCTGTCGGAATTGTCCGGCGCAAAGGGCGATTCGAGCGTAGTGGAGATATTATTTTGCAGCTTCCAGATGTTTCCATCCTTCTTCAGAAGTACGATGCCTATGCCATCGGAAGACCGATCCGTCGCAGCGATAAGCTGTTCTCCGTTCGGCCCGAAAAGGGTTCGCACTGCGAAGAGCTCCTGCAACCCAGGAGCAAAGATCTCGGTATACTTACCCTGCGAAAAGAAGGGGCCTGCGGCAGCGCCTGCAGCGGCAAGCTCTTTGCCCACATCGGGTAGATCCACGATGACGAGCTTGCCCGATACGGTTGAAGTGCTGGTCCCCGTGAGGTAGCGGTTGGGTGCAGCGACCACGAGGTGGCGACCATCCGGCGTGAGCTTGAGGTCACGGAGCCCGAAGTGCTGGCCTGAGGCCGCGACGACGTCTTTCACCACGATCGTTCCGACGTGCTTATGGTATGTCGCTGACGCGGGGTCCACGTCGATCACGTAGATGGCGCCACTGTTCATGTCGCTGACATAAGCCCACTGGCCTGATGGATCGATGGCGATATCCCAGGGAGCGGCTCCGGGCGCGTTCACCAGCGTGATGACGTTGATCCCGTCCGAGGATGGTTGAGATGCATCGTCAGGCACCACGTCGATCTGGCGCATGAGCATGGTGTCGACGACGGCGATGCCGCCGGTGCGCAGGGTCACGTAGGCGCGCGCATTGTCGTTGGTGATCGCCACACGGTTCGGCATAACGTTGCTGCCGGCAACAGGCTTGCCATCGTCATCGAGTTCGCCGAGCGGGATGCGCGCAACCAGTTCCGGTAGTTCGTTGCCCGCCTTGCCCATCGGCCGGATGACGGCTAGCTGATCAGCGGTGCCGTTCTGATAGGTGCCTCCGGGCACCGCCACGAACACATTCTCCGCCTGTGGTTCAATCATCTGCCAGTCGGAATAGATGGTCATGGCATCCCAGAAAGAGTCCGGGATACCATTATCTCGAGCGTAGCTCGACCGAGGTCCAGGAAAGCCCTCGTTCTTCAGGACGTAGTTCATGCGAGCAAGCTGGAACGGTGTGAAACCAAGGGCCATTGTCGATGGCACACGGACCCAAAGCTCGCCGTTCTCCATCCGCGTGGGACGTACAAGCATACCCTCACTGACGGGTGTGAATTCTTGAGACTCGCGACCCTTTATTATGTCGCGCATTTCCAACTCGTCGGCATAGCCAAACAGCACCCTAAGATGATCCAGCGGCGAACCGACAAGTTCCGGAGCGCCGGTCTCCTCCCAGACGAAGCGATCGCCCGTGATGACTAGCCATGCTTCATTGCCATTGTCCTGATCAAACACTACGCGAGCAGTGGAAATCGTTGGAGCGTGATACAAGTCTTCGGCGGCATCGAACACGGCATCGAAGATGGTCTTGACTGTGTTGATTGCGCCCGGAAGCACCTGCACATTGATTGTCGATGTAATCAGGCTCCCGTTGAGGGCACGGGCGGCCGCGATGATCTCCGTGTTACCACCCGTCAACGAAATGGGCGCTGGGTTGCCCCCCGCCCCGGTAAGAATTCCGTTGATCCTAGTATAGATATATTCCTGGACAACTCCGAATGAGGCCCCCATGTCGGCGACAATCGTGCCAATCATGCTGGGGTCTATGGCTGCTAACATGTAGGTGCCGCCGGATGTGATACCGTTCCAGATCGGCGAGGCGGTGCGGGCGAAGCCGCTTTCGTCTACGATCCCGCTTTCGACTTCAAGCCAGCCTTGCTCAACGCCCTGCGGGGTAACGAACTCGGTCAGCCGATAGAAGCGCACCTCACGCCCGGGCTCGAGCCCCGTCGGAATAGCCAACTGTACGGGTTCAGCGAGAGCGGCACCCTGAAGGTCGATCACAAACGCGGCGCCGAACTCATATCCCTTATCCTGAGGTAGCACTGGTATGGGAAGTGCGCTTTGCGCAATGCCCGTAAGCGTGACGGTCACCTGATGACTTAGCGAACCCGGCGCGATTGCAATCTGATGCCCATCGACACTTTCGACGACCGCACCTATGTCGTCAACGTGCGTGGGCCCGAGCTGTGCCGCCATCACTTTGACGCTTATCCTGGCTTCGGCCATCCTGTAGGTCGCAGTGATCGTAACTTCGCCGGGCGCGAGCGCGGTGATCAGGCCGTCCGCCGAAACAGTGGCGATGCTCGGCCTATCGACGAAATACCGGGTACCCTTGATGGCGGCAGCCACGTTCGTGCTTGCATCCTGTGGGTCGGTGAACAGTTTGATCTGCCGCGTTCCGCCGTTGGCAGAGAGCGTGACTGCGTCCGGATAGATGTCGGCACCAAACGCGGAAAGGAGATAGTCCTCGTAACTCTCTGCACTGCCGGCCATGAACGCTGTTGCGGCCGTCAGCCCGTCCCTCGAGGCCACGATTGTGCCAGAGCCGTGGGCCTTGCCGATCAGCATACCGTCGGAGATGTCGGCAGCGACTGGATTGGTTGAGGACAAGTTCAGATACGATGCGGGCAACAAGACACTCGTTCCATCAGCAAAGTCGCCCAGCCATTGCAGGCTGAATCGCTCGCCGGCATTGATATGAGGCTGGGATGTCTTGAACGCGAGTTTCAGTAGTGCGGCATCCGACACGTTAATGCTGACTGTCACAGGCGCCGAGCTTTGATAACCGTCGTCGGCAACAATCGTGAAACTTGCTTGGCCTGCAAAGCCTGCGTCTGGCACGAAGATGATCGATTTCCCGTCCCCGTCCAAGTGTGCTGTGCCGTTCGTCGCACCAAGCAGGCGCACGAAGGTCGCATCATTCTCGGGATCGCCGATCAAATTGCCAACGGAAGCGACAAATTCGAGATCCTTGTGCGTCTTGTAGCTGCCGGTGATTGCAATCGGCCCTCGGTTCGGCTGATACCCCAAATTCTGGAAAAGTAGCTGCGTATCGACGCTGTCAATTTTGCCGTCCTGGTTGGCATCAGCTGCCGCGACATATCCGGCTTGTCCCGCAACGGCACCCTTGGCAGCAAAGGTCAGGGCGGCGTCACTTCCGTCGACCTTGCCGTCACGATTGGCATCACCGGCGACGAAGAGCTCGAGACTGTAGGCTCCTGCGCTCTGCGGATTCGCCCCGTGAATACTGAGAAGCTTCAGGCCGGCCTGATCGATCTTGTAGAGCACGAAGGCCCCATTGGCATCCGTGCGGCTGGCGACCAAGGTCGCGCCCCGCATCTCCGGCGCGGCGAACATGGTTCCTGCGCCGGCGGGCTTCACAATCATGCCCAGATACAGGGAGCCACCGTCGGTGGATTCCAATTCCGACGGGCGGATGTTCAAGGTTAACCTGTCGGTATCGCCCGCGAGCAACGTCCCTTGGTAGGCAGTGGAAAGATATCCGGTTGCGACCCCGAGATCCGTAGTAACCGGAAGGGACGTTCCCGTTGTGTCAATCACTATGCCAGGCTGGCCTGTCCCGCTTATCAGCGTGAGCCGTTGATCGCTGTCATAGCCGAAACTCGTCGAGGTCACCCCTATGAGGTCGCGGACCAGCGTCAGATTGCCCTGCGCGTCGTAAAGATAGGCGAAGGATTGGCCATTGGTCGAAACTACGCGCGAGATGCCATGCGGGCCACTCGTAAAGGCGATGCCTTCGCCGTCGGCAGCAAATATCCCATTGTCAGCGACGCTAAGTTTCGCACCGTCCGCAAACCTGATGGCGGTCACGCCGGCCGCATTATCCACCACGTAGGTCGTTCCGTCGGGACCGACGAGCTCGTAGTCCTCGCGACTGTCAAATCCGGAAGGATTATAGGGACGCCCAGTCACCAGATCATAGAACCGATCACCGACACGCGAGAGCTGTGTATCGGCCGGTCGCAGTGTCCAAGTCACCCCAGCGTCGGCGCGGAAGGACGGTGTATAGTAGACCAGGCCGGGGATGCGATGTTCCTCTGCCTCGAAGGTGAAACCCACACGTTCACCGGTCGGAAGCGTCCCATACAGGCGCGTCCCGTTGCGGAATGCCCCGTAGGTCCCGTTTCCGGTCGATGGAACGTCCGTATTGATGTGGACGTCCTTGAGGGCAAGCTGCCATCCGTGTCCGAAGCTGCCGATATCGTCGCGGCTGAGGGGGTCGTAATATCGGCTCAGCGCGATTTGGTGTCCCGCCAGGGTAACGACCAGGTCGGTCTCGCTGTGGGGGAGTGGCTTTATGCTGTTGACTTCGATATCGGTTCGGATTTGGGCTGTGCGTCCAACCATATCCACTGCGGTAAGCCGCAGGCTGTAAATACCGTTCGCCAGCTGCCCAGGGTCCAATTGGGCAAGGGCCGAATTAGCAATCGCGCCCCCGCCGCTCGCAATGGCTCTCCAGCTGTTGGAACCGAATTCGGCAATCTCGAGCCGCCAATAATCGAGGTTCGTATCGACGATAGTGCCGACAACATCGGCCTTGACGTCAAATCGTTTGCCCGCAACGCCGGAGCCGAACGCAACCTGAGGGGCTAGAATGTCGGCCGGGTCCCTAACCTTCAGGATGGTCGTGCGAATTGCGTCAAGACCATCGGCATCGGTTGCCGTTGCGGTAATATCACTCTGTCCAGGGAGACCAGCCGTGATGCGGGCGCGTCCTTGACTATCTAGCGCCAACAATTGCCCGTCGTGACGGACTTCGAGCTTTGTGATATCGGCAAATCCCGTTGCGATCACATGCACCAGTATTTCCTGGCCCGGAACAGCGGGGAAGCTCGGCGTCTGTTCAATGACAATACTCGGCAGTTCCGGCAGCGTGGTGGCGCGCAATACAACCGGTTCCAGCACGCTCACTTGCCCGTCGGACACGCTGGCCAGCACGAGGTAATCGCCAGCTTGCCCAGGTCCCGGCGTCCAGCGGATTTCGCCGGTCGCCGCGTCAAGCGTCGCACCTTCCGGCAATCCCGACGCCGAATAGGTCAATGTATTCTGACTGTCCGGGTCTGCCCCTGCAAGCCGGAATACGAGCTCCGTGCCAAGCACCACCTGATGGTCGGACACCTTGATCGTCGGCATCCTGTTTGTGTCAGCGATGCTGATCTGGATATCGAGGGTAGCAAGAGCGCCGGAAGGGTCGGTCGCGCCGAAGCGAATTGTGTAGTCTCCCGCCTGGCTGTAGCCCGGGGTCCAGGTGAACCTTCCAGTCTTACGGTCAAAGCGAGCGCCTTGCGGCAAGGGAGACAGCACGGAGTAAAGAGCTGGATCCTGATCCACATCACCTGACAGCACTATGAATGCCATCTCAGCGCCTTCGCGACCCGCCTGCGGGAACATAGGTACGAGCTCGGGTGCCCGGTTCACGTTCTCGACATGCAGGGAGATCGTCTCGGAGCTCGACTTGTTGCCGTCCGAAGCAGTGATGGTAATCCCGGAATAGTCGCCCGCGGCGAAATAGTTCGGCGTCCACGAGAGCAAACCGCTCTTCGCGTCGAAGGACGCTCCGGAAGGCAGATTGGTTACGGAAAAGGTGACCGTGTCGTCGTCAGGGTCAATTGCCTGGAGCAACAGGGCAAACGGATTCCCTTCCGTCAATGCTTGATTGCCAATCGGCAATAGCACAGGCGCAGCATTGGCGGCGCGCACGACCAGCCTGATGGACTGCTGGTCAAATAGGACGGGGTAAACCCCACCGTTTCCGTCGTCGGTCACGCGGAATGTGATTGTGCGTTCGCCAATGTCCGCAGCACCAGGCGTCCATTCTACGCGGGCGGTGCCGTAAGCGGCAAGAGGAGTGATCGTCATGCCGGAAGGCACGTTCTCGCCTGAGAAAATCAGCCCTGCCTGATCAGGATCGCGCGCCTTGACGATGAAGCTCAGTTTTTCACCGGGAACAGCGACCTTGTCACCGATTACGTCGAACAACGGCTTCTCATTCGGAGCTACGACTGTCGTGATGAACTTTGCGAGCGTCGTGCGGACATCAGCCTTCCCCTCAACGCCACCATCATCGGTAGCGCGAATGGTGATGAGATAGTTGCCACGATCGTGATCGCCCGGTGCGAACCGGATAATACCGCTGCCCAGCCCGCTCTTGACGAACGTTGCGAGACTACTGGATGCCGTTAATTCCACCGGGGTCGTGTCGACCGCAGGCCCGCCCGCGGTCGGTTGGCGGCTCAGGAAAACCGACCAGATCAGAGGGTCTCCGTCTGGATCGGATACTTCGACGGGGACTTCCAGAATTTCACCGCGATTGACGCTCTGATTGGTCGGTGTGGACACGACCGGCGGGCGATTCGCGTTGACGACATCAACGATGATATTGCGCACTGACACCGCTGGGGTCAGTCCGTCACCAGTGTCGGTCGCGGTCAGGCGAATGCTATAGCGTCCAGCTTGAGAATAGCCGGGCGTCCAACTGAAGATACCGGTAATGGCGTCAAACGTTGCGCCTTGGGGCAGTCCTTCAATGGCATAGCTTACTGTGGGCGCTGTTCCGTCGAGCAGCGTTAGCGTTCCGTCCGACTTGCGATCCCGGGGTACGAAGCCCGGGTTATCTGGGTCGAACGCAAAGGCGCGGAACGCGAGTGGCTGGTTTTCCAAAAGGCGGAACGGTCCTATCTCATCAAAGACTGGTGCTCCGTTGGCATTCACGACGGTAAATGTCGTGGTGATTTCGGTAGTATTCGTGCCGTCGCTAACACTGAACGGAATGATGTACGTTCCAGCCTGCGTGAAGCTCGGGGTCCACTCGAATGCGCCTGTATTAGGATCAAGGAAAGCCCCGCCCGGAAGAAGCGCGCTGACGAAGGTCAAGGCATCGCCCTCCGCATCACTCGCCCGAAGGCGAATGCGGATCGGGTCGCCCTCACGAACAACACGGTCGGCAATCGGCGTGACAATCGGTGCTTGATTGCCCGGTTCGACCAGGAGTGTGAAACTTCGGAAGACGGTATTCACCCCGTCGCTGACGCCGATAACAACGCCTTCATATGCGCCGGCCTGGTTCCATCCGGGCGTCCATTGCAGTAGTCCCGTTTCTGCGTTCAGCACAGCCCCTGCGGGCAACCGATCCGCAAAATATTGTAGCCTGTTGCCATCCGGATCAAAGGCGGCCAATCCCAATGCAAAAGCCTCTCCTTCCCGAAGGCGGATTTCCCCTGGAAGTTCCTGAACGACAGGCGCCTCATTGCCGCCGACAACCTGAACTGCGAAAGCCTGCGTGGCGTAGCTGCCGCGATTGTCATATGCCCTTAGAACAACACTGACCTGCGAAGGGCTACCTGCGGTAGGCGACCAGCTCAGCAGCCCGTTGCTGTTGAGGCTCATACCCTGTGGGGCATCAAGGAGGAGGTATGTGAACGGATTTCCATCGGGGTCCTGAGCGACCAGCTGGTAGGAATAGTTCTGCCCCGCAGTTGCGTCGGGCACCGGTACGGAAGAAATGACTGGTGCCCGGTTTGCCGCGGGAACGGCAAAAACGCCGTGACCAATGGACAAATGCTGCAGTTGAGAGTTTCCAATTGTGACGGTCTGAACCGTCGTGGACGCGCCAGGGAGCAGCCGCCCGTTTGTCAATGATTCACCGATATTGATGAACCAGAGCCCGCCCGCTTGGAGCGACGCGCCTAATGGTCGACCCTGGAAGTATTGCGATGGATCCAGTACCAGCGTGATTGGCGCTAAGATGTCGGCGTCGCTGATGTTGGTGATCTTTACGTCGTAGGAGACGGTGCCGTCAGCCCGACTGGACCGCACCGTGCCGAACTCAATCGACAAGAGCGCGGACAGGTCGCTGATGGCTGTGAAGTCGCTGACGAAGGGTGAGCCGAGTTCGGCGTCCTGTATGCTCTTGAGATGCTCACCAACGGTTAGTGTGTAATCCCCGAATTCCAGCGGGTCGATCGAAAGATGGATCGTTCGCGTTGCGACGTCGTACGTTGCGTCTTTGAGAACAACAGTGTCGCTCGACGCTTTGGTGAGCGTGTAGTTGGCGAGATTGAGTACGGAACCGGCTTCTGTTCCATCCCCCGCAAACATGTCCTGGTCGAAAGTGACCGAAATCTCCGCAAAGGGCAGGGGAACGGCCGAGCCGTCTATTGGGCTCACGAATGCCACTTTGGGAGCGACGATCGGGCTGATCACGTCGATCTGATGGGATTGCGCAACGAGGACCCGGCCATCATTTGTTGTCGCAACAGTTTCGCCCCAGGTGCCGTTGAGCGCGATGATGACCTGCTGCAACGTGGCCAGGTCGACCGCGATCAGTCGTGAACCTGACGTCTGGCCATCAGCGAGGTTGTTCGAAACAAAGAGAAGACCCTCGAGTTTTGTGCCCGCCTTGCCGAATGCGATCGAGTCGACCTCCGTTGGCAGTGACAGGATGCGGGTCGCGCGCCCTTTCTGATCGAAGGTAACAACGTCGCCGCGTTCCGGCCACGTGGTGCCCCAAAGCTTGCCGTCCGGTCCAAATGCGAGATCGTCGACGCGCACAGAACTAAACGCCGAGAATGTGTGCTTCACTGGGTCGAAGATTTCGATACCGCGTCCGGACGACACGTAGATCTTGCCCGTGCTCGGATTGATCGCCAATGCCTGGGTAATCCCGTCGCCAAATCGTGCCTGGATGCCCCCTGTCTCAGCATCGAGAAGGAGCAAGGCGCCCCCGCCAGTTGTCGCCCAGAGCTGGCCCTGTGCATCGAACGCGAGGTCGAAGACCGGTTCATCCAGGACTGCGAGGGGCTGCCCGGCCACGCCTCCAGTCTGACCGAATTTGTAAATCGCTCCCCGGTTTGCGCCACCACTTGCAAACACGCTTCCATCCGGCGCAACCACGATGGCAAGCGCGCCTATGCCCGCGTGGCTCTGCGGTATGCTTGAGGCAAACACCCGTGCACTGAACGGCCGGATCGCTGTCCCAAATTCGGAAAGATTTGCCAGCGGTGTTGGAGCTGGAATCGCCTGTTGTGCCTGAAGGAAGAGCGGGTTCGTCGACGGGGTCGAGGCCGGTGCCGGCGCTTCGCCAAGATCTTCGCTCGTGTTCCCAACGTTCGGCAGGTCGCCAAGATTGGGTCCTGACCCGTCGTCCGGTGCCAATACACCGAGAGGCGGCTTTTCGGTGTTGCCGGCATTGTCCGTCGCAAGCGCCAGGAACCCGTAGGTGTGTCCTTCTTGTCCCTGGAAAATGCCAAAGGTTTCGGTCGTCTGGCGCTGCCAGATCTGGAAGTCGCCGCCATCCTGCGCGACGTACACGGTAATGTGTTTAACACCCGAGCCGCCGCTCTCATCGCTTGCGCTCCAGCGCACCTCGTAGCTCGCGCCCTGAATGGCTTTTGCTGTCAAAGTGGAATGCGGTCCAGCGGCATCTAGCGTTTGGGTAAGCTTGACGGTCTCCTGCGGCGCCATTGTGTTGAAGATAACCCGGGCCTGGGCCGTGATTGCCGTGCCAGTTGCGAGATCGTCCTTGGGCCGAACCGTATAGCTAACGGACCCCAATCCTGCCCCTTGCGCGTTGTTGGCAGGCAGAAGGCCGCGAGACGTATCCTGTATTACCTCGCCCGTTTCGGGATCGATCGCCTGAAGTAGCCATTTCGCCGTTCCTGCACCAATGTCGATGC
>Ga0123342_1002802_pt1 | contig 28686 bp, 10 predicted proteins | sample Turbeawhitnodule_FD_89960 | JGI IMG/M metagenome (GOLD analysis project Ga0123342, IMG submission 89960) | Root nodule microbial communities of legume samples collected from Mexico - Turtle bean Mexico white nodule | ecosystem: Host-associated > Plants > Roots > Nodule | place: Mexico: Nepantla... | reverse complement strand
TGAATGATTTTAATATAAAAATGAGATTGATAGTATTATTCCTGTATGTAAATAGTAAAAATTAATTTAAATATGTAGGTTGTATTAACTGAACATATAACTTATTTAAGCTCTCCAGGATATATGCATTTGCAGGATCAAGCAATGAGGGCATTTTGCTTAAATTTTGGAATACTCTAACCTATGAACATATTAGTTCTTTGTTTCTACTGTTTCATTACGATTTAATGGTGCTTAGATTGTTATACTACTCAATAACAAAATCCAACATAAAAAAACAAAGAACAATTTTCAGACTAATAAACATCGAGGGGCTTAATCCACACAACATGTATAGGAGTACATCTCACTGCTAGAATCTGCTTATTGGAATTACTACAACACACATTTAAGTTTCTAATTGTTATGCTTCAACTACGTTTCTAATTGGTTATTGGAGCATACATATATTAGAAATCGCAGCTTTATTCAAATACTTAGAAAAGGTTCAAAGTTCTCGTAGATTCCTAGAGATTGTAAATGAGGAAATACAACATGAGAGTAGAATCTAGGGTTTTAAGACGGGGAAGATATACAACACAGAATTAAAGGACAAAGTACAATGGAGCACGAATCGAAACTTACGATTATAAAATTGAAGAGGTTAGCCTCCTTCGAAGTAGAGAAGCGCCATTGTTGCAGAGTGCGTTGCGTTTCCATGAGTGAGTGATGACCAGTGTTTCTGTGAGTGACAGATGAGCAGCGTTGCCGTGAGTGAGAGTGTTGTCGTCGTGAGTGAGAGATGAGGAGTGGTGTTGCTGTGAGTAGTGAGAGATTATAAGAGTTACCTGAATATGAGAGATGAGCAATGTTAGAGGAGGTTTTATGACCATCATGGGGTATTTTTTTTATTTTTACCAAAATGGAGTTGTTGTAAAAAAAATCACAAATATGGGGCAAGTCGTGCCAAGTTGGCACGACTTTGTCTCGTCAGCTTGAAGTCGTGTCAACTTGCCAAGTTGGCACGACTTTGTGCACATAATATTTTTTTAATTTTTTTTTGTTTTTAAATAAATATATATTATAATTATTTAATTATAATTAAAATTATAAGTTATGTGATATTTGAATTTAATTTGATAAATAAATTTTTTATGAAGGTATAAATACTTAGGTAAAGAAAATGAGAAAATTAATAATCAAACTTGAAATTGAATTTTATTATCAAGTTTGTTTGTGCGGACAATTACTTTTATTGAGACTTTCGGTTCTGCAATATGAACATTTTTTTTGTTTTTCATATTTTTTATTAATCTAATAACCAAATTAATATATTACATTATCGTCAAACATGATTCATACACAATTATTCATTTTTTTATTGCTTAAAACTAATACCCTTAGAAAATTATGTATCAAATTAATTTTAAACATTACATAACTTACTAGTCAATATCTAAATAAGAACATTTTACAAGAAAAAATAAATATATATATATATGACGTGGACAAAGTCATGTCAAGTTGACACGACTTCAGGGGTTGACGTGGCAGAAGTCGTGCCAACTTTGCACGACTTCAGGCTGACGTGACACGACTTCTGCATATAAAGTCGTGCCAAGTTGGCACGACTTGTCCATATTTGTAATTTTTTTGAAAACGATCCCATTTTTGGTAAAAAAAAAAAAGCCCCATGATGGTCATAAAACCGTTAGAGAAAGATATAACAGTGAATAAAAATTTAATTACCCGAAAGTTAGTATTTAAATTTAAAATTGGTATCTAAATTTAAATAATAGTAATTATATGATGATTAGAAACTAAAAAAATTAGTTTCTAATTTTATTATTTTTATAAATAAAAAAATAGGTTTCTAAAAGATTAAAGATAACTGGAAAAATTGGTTTCTAATTACATGTTAACAAGAGACTAAAAAATGTCTCAAAAACAACTTTATTTTTATTTTTATTAATAATAGATACCTTTTTAGTATCCAAAAAATTTTAGTTTATAAAATAGTATCTAAATTAGTAACTATAAAAACTATTATTTTTTGGTTTCTAAATTAGTTATTAAAATATTTTCTTGTAGTGTACCCTTAGCTTACAGAACCACTATTCCGGAAACACCTAAAACTGTAAAGGATAATTTTGATATTTTAGAAGAATGTAGAGGTACAGGAAGAAAAATGTAGAGGTGCAGGAAGAAATTGTCAATCAACATTGAAATATAGCATGAAGGGTAGAATGACTATTTTAAAAAATTTACGGGGTACAATTAATAATGACGGGAGTGCAGGAAGACAAATTTGTAACTAACGTATCAATTGGCCCAGTCTTGTTATGTTTATATTAACACCCTTCTGACTAATTAATTAAGCAAGTCAAATCCATTTTTTTTCTGTGAAGAATTTCCAGAGTTAACTGTTCAGAGACTAATTCTTTTTGAATGGTGTGATTAAACACAAATTTCTCCAAAGTTTCTTGACATGTTCCCCTTAGATCTAAACTAAGTTTTTTTGGACATGTTGGCTATGGTATATTAGGAACAATTGTATAAATAAACAGTATTTTTACTGAGTCTAAACTAAGTCTTGTGTTACTTAAAAGAAAAGTATATTGGGAATTTAAGTTTTTTTTCAACTAAAATAATTGAAATTAAATGTAAGAGTTTGAATGAAAATCATACTTGGATTTGAAAATAGCTTTCCATAATTGTATAGAATATAGTTTTCTCAACCATACTCATTGGAATAAGAAAGTGGTAACAAGTAAATTATGCTACTTTTATTTTCATGAATGAATAATATTTAAGAATTTTTTTTAAAGCAAGAGATTAGTTATTTAAAAGAATATTTAGTTGTGTATAAAACTCTTCTAGGGAAAGATTATGGGGACCTTAATCAAAGTTCATTTTGTTTGTGTGACTGTGTGTTTTATAGTTTTTATTTATTTATGATGATTTAGGCCATTTTAAACAAGATAAATAATAATACATTTTGATTGTGTAAGTTGATCTCTAATAAATTGATAGTAATAATATTATCATAAGCCTTATGAATGTACAAAATTTGTTGGACATGATTTTGTTGTTGTAAAAACTAATTTTATTTTGAATTTTAAATAAGCAATTTCATTTTATACCTTTCAATGTTTACAAAAAATTGTACTTTAACCTCATTCGTTTCCCACATTAAAAAATTATTATAATAATTTCTCTAACCGTTATTATTTTAGGTGTTGATTACACTTCTTTCTCTTTCATTTGAGTCTTTTGATCGGTTAACAAATTAATTAATTAATTAATTCTTTGAGGTTTTTTTTTTCATTTAGATTCGTTCAAAGAAACTTATTATATTATGAAGAAATTTCTAATTTCAAAACAACACCTAGGTGAATCAATTCTTTAAAAAAAAGTGTAACCACGTGTCTCAAAGCTTCATATTATATCTTACTATTTATCTTACATATACTATTCAAAATGTTGTAGAATGTTTAATTAGTTCAAAGATAATGTAGATAAAAATAATATATTATTATTTGTTTAAGTGATAGGGTAAGATACTTATACTTTTTCTAAACTATATAATTTCTAACGGAAAACTAATCTTTAATCATAAATGTTGAAAATAGCATTTATAATATAGTGAGACTAATTCCATTACCAGTTTTTTTCTTTCTATACAAAAATGTTGAAATCATCGGAAAATCAAATATGGTGACATAAACCACATGATGATCAGACAGCTAGCATTTGAAACATAGAACACAACACGTCATGTTATAAAATGATAATTAATTGAAGGATTTAATTAAAAATTAGGAATTATTTTTACATAGTTAATTTATTAGGCGTGCATGTGTTGATTGTCATAAACAATATAAAAAATCATAATTGAGCACGACTTAATTAATGATTACAATAGAAGTTTACAAAGTTGAACAATTATAAGACCAAGTAATTAAGAAGGGTAATTCGAAATTGGAAACTAAATTAAAAAAAAGGTATTGAGATTTAGTAGAGATCAAAATCAAATTTGGGAAGTATGCTCAACTTTTTCCGAAAGAGCATGATGTGGTGCAGGTGATTGAGTTTCAAGTGTTGTTTTTCCTTTTTATGTGTTCAATGGTGGTCGTTTTGAACTCAGCCATCATATTATCACTTTGTGGTAAAACTTCAAGAGTAAAGGGTCTTTGAACAGAAACTCCGATTATGTGTCCAACGGTTAAAAGGGAGTTGCTCTGATATTTTACCTTTTCGGCATCGACATCTTTGGTTGGAGTGATTACTGCTATTAGGGCTTCATATCCAGCTTGGTATTAGAGGTTTTTGAAGGCAAAGCAAAGGGATTGTTTCAATGTTACTCCATCGGGTTCTTCTAGAACTATTCCTGCTCCACTGTCCTTGTTGTTAGAGATCCGTCAACATGTAAGATCCATTATTCCTCTTATTGTGTAGGTTTATCGAGTAAGTTCGGTTACAGAGTCTGCTAAACATTAAGATTTGAATGCACCCATCGGTTTGTATTTGATGTCAAACTCGGATAGTTCTATCGACCAACTTATCATTCTTCTTGAGAGATTTGGTTTGGAAAATACCTTGTTTATGGGGTTGTCGGTTTTCACTATGACTTGGTGGTTATGAAAGTATGGACTCATGCGTTGTGTAGTAGTGACTAACGCGAGTGTGACCTTTATGTCATTGTTCCCCATTTATGTGTCTTGCGCCAAGGCAGCTTGTTGCCTCCTCCGACACGACAAGATACACAAGGATTGGGTGCAAGGTGCAAAGGTGATGATGACCTATGGATTATAGGTGGGGACACTAAGAAACTCTTGATTTCTATGAAGATATCCTCACAATGGGGAGTCCAATCAAATTTGGTAGCTTTTTTCTTCAACTATATTACCAGTTTCATTCTTTCGACCAACCGAGGCATGAAACGGGAGAGGGATGTGAGCCTCCCAACGAGTTTTTGCATCTCTTTGATGTTTTCCGGGCTTCTCATCTCAATTATCGCTTGACACTTGTACATGTTAGCTTATATTCCTGTAGTCGTCAACATGAATCCTAAGAACTTGTCACCCTCCTGAAAACGCCACATCTCTGAGTTCAACCGCGTGTTGAATTTCCTGAGTTCGGCAAAGACTTCTTCTAAGTCTTTGATATGCTTCTGGCATGAGTCACACTTTACCACCATATCGTCCATGTATATCTTGACGTTACGACCAATGAGATTACTGAATACTATGTCCATAAGTCTCTGATATGTGGCATCTACGTTTTTAGGGTCAAACGACATAACTTCATAATAATAGTTAACCTCGTCCTTCATGAAAGTTGTCTTTTTTTTTGTCTTTCTGGTGCATTTAGATCTAGTCATAACTGGAGTATGCATCGAGGAAACTTATGATGGTCTTACCGTTCACCCCGTATACTAATTGATCTATGCTCAGGAAGGGATAAGCGTCCTTGGGGCAAACTTTACTCAATTTGTGTAGTATGTGCAAATTCTAAATTTTCCATTTGTTTTCTTCACCATGACTACATTTGTGAGCCACGTCGTGTACTTCGCTTTAGTTATAAAGTTGACATCCAACAATTTCTCAGTATTTTCCCTCGCTGCTTGTCGCTTCTCTTTCCCTAGCTTCCTTTTATATTGTGACACAGGTTTGGCCTCCCGATATATCGACAACTTATGGCTCATTATAGTTAGGTCTACCCTCGATATATCCACGACGATCCATGCAAATAGGTCGACATGGTTGATAGGGGTTTGTGAGATATTACTGGCCTTATTAGGTGTTAAGGATGTTTATATTCGTGTGCAATGATCCTTTCCTTTGAATTTAACTATAATTGTGTCTTCCCCGGGTTTGACCCAACTTTCATCATTTATTATTGGGTCCAGGTCTACTAAGACCACGATGCTTGTACTCGGTAGCTGAGGTTCAACGACCAGGTCATCATGTTCCAAGCACAAACTAGTCGCATAACATTCTTGGGCAATTTTTTGGTCTACATGGACCATTATGATATATTCTGTTGTTGACGGAAATTGGGTGGACATTATGACTCCCAACTGATTCAGTGACTACCTTCCCAACAAGATATTGTATGAGATGTTGGCTTCAATTATGAGGTACCAAATTTTCACTATTCAGCTCCTGAAGCTTCCTTCTCCAAACTTGGTAAACAAATCAATGTACCCTTTAGTGTCAACTCTTTCCCCAAAGAAACCCACAATCTACTCCTCACTAGTATTATGAGTTTCTTGGACATTTTCCAATATAGGATGTTTATGGAACTCCCTTGGTCTACCAACATTTTTCATAAGTTTTCTACTTTTACCATGATGATTAGTGGGTCATCCTACACGGGGTCGATTTCCTTAAAGTCAATGTTAGTAAATTTGATAGGGGCATCCGTCTTCAGATCGGTGTTGTAACAACATTCACGAATTGGATCGCTCGGAAATGGCGTCCATGGATAATGAAAAAAAGTTTGAGAAAAGGGTTTAGATGCATCATGTCGCATATCAAGCGAAAGGCCTGTAGTGCCAACCTTGAGTTTGGATGAAGTTATGCTGGAACAACGTTCAAAATCCGAAGCACATCCATGGTAAACTCATAAAAAAGAAAACAAATATGAAGGTCAGTAAAACAACATTAATAAGCAAAAAAGAAATATTAGACAACTCCCTCTAAAATCATGACAGACGTTGTCGATAGCACACCTATCAGTCGAGATAATACCGACCTCAACATTCTAACTCAGCATCGGGACGCTTGCCATAAAAGACTCCAACATGACATCCAACAATACCTGAAAAGTGGTATGTTACCTTTTTATCTACCCAAGTATACCCGGAACGCAAAGGCAACTCAGTCTCAGCTTGCTCTGCAACCAACTGTCATGCCTTATCAGGGGCATCAACCCAGTTGGACCTCATTGTGGAACCCCCACCCTTTCGCCACCAATGACTCCCCAGAATCTGTCGAGGAGTGCCCACTCGAGGAAGACAAAGAGTTGCTAGAAGACATCACTAACCTGAAGGGAACATAGAAAATGAAAAGTGAACCCTTCACTGTGAAGGTGCCCTTATTTATAAGCAATAAGAATCGAGCAGTTCAAACATCAAGAAACATCATAAATATTAGATCATTTTATATCCAACATCATAAAAAAAAATTGAATACCGAGAAAGATTTAATTTCAAATTTCCACCAAAACACATGGAACATTCTAGATCCTACTTCATATAACAAACCCATACACTACCCTCGAGCACCCATCAACACATCACCCCGGTATATCCGCAGATCAACCACCTTTCTGCCACATCAATCACTTAAAATTCTTCATGCTAAAGCATTTTGAGCTTGGGGACAAATGTAACACATTGGGTCGAGACGCCCTCAACCATGAACAACTAAACCGCTTAAACCTCACCTTGACACCTTAATGACGAGTTTAAAAGAGGATTAGAGGTGAAACCGTCTATAGTATTAGGATATTAACCACAAAAATTGTGTTAATACAGACCCACAAGCAAGGGCCCAACTCATCCTTATGAATATGTTCAACAATATCATGCCAAAGTACGCATTTTAGAATATTTATTACTCTCAACCACCAATGATCGATCCCTAACTTGAGCGTTATAATTTTTTTTGTAGATATCCTATCCTCGACCGAGGCGAGATACCATCAATCACTACAAGAAAATCATGAAATAGAAACTATTTTTTAGTGACAAAAAATAATTAGTTGCTATATTGACTAAATTAGAGACTAATTTTTTTTTTGTTTTTAAATTAGTTTATATTATTGTTAAATGGTTTCTAAATTGATATCTAATTAGCAACCAAAGTTTTTGCTACCAAATTTAGAAACTAAATAATTGAAAGTTAAAACCTTGATTCCTAATTAGATACCAATTTAGAAGCCAATTTTTCTTTTAGTTTCTAAAATGATCTTTAATTTAGTTACTATAGCAACTAATTATTTTTTGTTTCTAAAATTGATTTTTATTTCATGTTTTTCTTGTAGTAAAACATATAAAACGAATTCATCTAACCTTGCGGAAGAGGACAACATCTTATTATTTATTTAAGTGATAGGGTATGAGATACTTATAATTTTTTTCTAAACTATATAATTTCTAATGGAAAACTAATATCGTAATCATGAATGTAATTATTGTATCGACGTAACATAATTTGAATTTGAATACAAATTAGTTATTAAAAATATAAGTTAAGAACTACTTAGTAATTAAAATCTAACCATTTGAATATATTATTTGATCACAAGAACCTCAATTCGATTCATGTATAGAAAATAGATTTTGCATCCTTAAAAAAGTTGAACACAACATTTAGTTTGTAATAAGAAAAATAGCATTTATAATATAGTGAGACTAATTCCATTACCATTTTTTTTCTTTCTATACAAAAATGTTGAAATCATCGGAAAATCAAATATGGTGACATAAACCACATGATCATCAGACAGCTAGCATTTGAAACATAGAACACAATACATACGTCATGTTATAAAATAATAATTAATTGAAGGATTTAATTAAAAATTAGAAATTATTTTTACATAGTTAATTTATTAGGCGTGCATTCACTGTCATAAATCAATAAAAAAAATCATAATTGAACACGACTTAATTAATGATTACAATAAAAAAAAGTTTACAAACTTGAACAGTTATAAGACCAAGTAAAAAAAGGGTATTGAGATTTAGTAGAGATCAAAATCAAATTTGGGAAGTATGGTGAAGTCAATTACAAGAACAAAAGCAAGTAAACTTTTTTTATGTACCTTTTCTTTGCATAGATTAGAAAACCTGCAGAATACAAACTTTACACCTAATTATTAAAGAAAAGTTACTTTAGTGATAATGCTTTATCAGATCCATCAATCTATTTACCTAACATTTCAAATCCAAACGCGCCATTAACTCCTAATCTCTCACAAATCTTACTGCTTTTAGAATGCTATATATGCTGCAGATCATTCACTATAAATCAGAATTGAAGTTTAAGTTTGAATTAATGCAGATTAATAACAGTAAAATTTGATTAAAAAGCAGTGCTATATCTTATGAAAGTGTTCAAGTACTCCTTCCATTTCAACACATAATCTGACATCCAAGAAACTCAAAGAAAAGAAGAAAAAAGGAAAGAGAGAGGAAGAAAATTAATCACAAGCCTCAAAACATAGCACAAATTTAGGGCACTCCCTTGTTTTGTATATGTACAAAGAACAAAATCTGCAAAGCACCCTTGTTTTACCCTATAAAATACAACACTCAAACCCCAACCACATAACTCAAAAACCTCTTGCATCATGATAACAAGAATCAGGATTGACCCAACAGGCCAATTCTCTTTTTCATCATCATCATCATCTCTAACAAGCTACACATACAGATGAAGCTCTCAACTGTCTTCAGGGATGCTCTGAAGTGCTGGTCTCCAGGGCCTTTGAAGTGTTTGGAAGCCTCCACTGTGGTCCATCAACTGTGACAAAACCTGCTCCACCTTCAACTCCCTCACGTCCACTTTGCTCAACAACTCCTCAAGCTGCTTCTTAGAGATCTTGATCTTCACCTCCGTGGTGACAGTAGCAAAAGATCCCTTATCTGCTACGAAATTCCAATCATCATCACTATTCTCATCACTGTCATATCTGCAAGACGATTGGTGTTTCAAGCAGTTTCCCATTTTGCAAGAAGCTGGAGTGTGCTTATATGCAAAAAGAGGGAAGGGGAAGAGGGGAAGAGAGAGAAGGAAGAGGGATGATCAAGGTTTGTTGTGATGAATGAAATGATTTTGGAAAAATGTAAAGATGGATAGAGAGAGTTGGAGGATATATAGAGATGGGTGGTGAAGAGTAGTCACATGAGAATGAGTCAACCCTAATTTATTCCACGTAAGGAGGTGTTTGGTTGTGTTTTTTCTTTCCATGCTCTCTTACGTGGAAAAGTTGTGGTCAAATGGAGCCCACCGTGGAAAGTGGCTGCTTTTGGCTTTTGCGTTTGGCTTTTGTCTCCGATGGAAAAGGAGGTTAGAGAGTAGTAGTGTGCATGGGTGATGTAATGCTATTGGGTGAATTTTAGGTACCAATATTTAGTACGGTTTGATTTTTCTATCTACTATTGCATGTAATTCATCTGGATTAATTAACTTAATGTTATCACATGCAAAATATTTAGTATAATTTTTACATTTTAAATTTTAATTAAACGTTGTTTTAATAGACTTTTGGTAATCTTTTGATTTAATTTAAATCTGAGTAAGTTTTATTGATACAACTTTATATTTAATTTATCAGTAAAAAAATTATTTATCTATATGCAGTTAAATGTTATCTCAAATGTAAATTTTTAAATTAGATATTTAAAGTTAATAATAATTTGTTATATTTTTTTTATAAGCAACAAAAATTAAATAAATGTGAATCACTTCAGATGGTTCAACCCTTATACAAAATATATAATGAACAACTTCTAACTAAAGTCACCAAACTAACCAAACCAAAGCACGAATCTTACTAAAAACCTAACATACGTCAAAAAACCATTCTCATATATTTCAAAGGTTCCAAACATCAGATAGAGAAGGAAAACGTGACCGAATGAAATTTTACAGAAATCCAAGATCACACTTTTACTTGCACCATTGCACACACTTTCGCTTAAATTTTGCAATAATTTGTTATATAATATATACATACACACATACCTAGAAGTGTAGAAAAAAAACATTACATTTACATGCATTGTATTTAAACTAAATTATCGTAACATATTTATATTGAGATTTTTTTTTAAAAAAATTGAAATTTAATTTAGAATTTTAAGACACAGGAAATTATATAGCTGCAAATGACTATTTGTTCCTTTGTACACTGACTGACTAATTTTGTGGTTACTTTTTTTTAATCAATGGACTTATTGGTAAATTAAACAAAATATATTCTTTAGAAAAAATGCTTTAATTCTTAAATTTTGGGTTAGATGTAATCAAAGTTTTTATAATCTTACTGATGAATTTGATCTTGATTTTTCAAAAATGTAAATTTAATGTACTTATAATAATTCATACCTTTTAAAATTAAATAAAATTAAATTTACATATTTTTTAAGTTTATTTATTTAAGGACTAAAATTATCAATATATGATGAAAACATATATAGATATAAATCACGTTTTTTTTATCGAAACTAAAGGAATTAAATAATTAATTTGTTGTTAAATGTTTGAGAATATATTAATTTAAACATTAAGAATAAAAAATAATAATTTAGACTTTACATATGTAAAAAAATTAAATAATATATTACTTTTTAAAAGATAAATTAAAAGTGTGTCATGTATTTAATTACTATAATGATAATTTTTTACGTGTATTAAACTGTTTTTTTTAAAGAAATAGGGAGAGAGTCAATACCAATAAATTATTTATAATTTTTTATAAAAAATTAAGATATCACTTGTAATTAGAAGGGTTCAGAGCTAAAACGATTCAAAAATAATTAAAAAATAATAAATAATTAAAATTAATTGTTTTTTCAAAATCAAGTGGTTCAATTTGATTTGGGATTCAGAATCCATCGAATTGAATCACAATTAATTGTTTAAATATTATTATATTTTTTATTATTTTACTCGTATATATGATGTAAGTGTGTGACGATAATATAATGTATTTAACTTAGATCATATATAGTGTATGATAAAGGAGTTGCACAATATTTTTAATAACAAAAATGTTAAAAAAAATTAAAATAGTAATGAAAGAAATCAATACAAAACAAGAAAAAGTTATTTAATATTATACACAATATTATTATTGATAATATGTATAAGGAAATTATTTAATATCATACATAATATTAATAAGAATAAATATTCAATTATAATTAATAGAGAATAAAATTATTTATTATGATATAATATTAAACTAAAAAAAATAAAAAAAAAAATATATATATATATATATATATATATATATTAATAAAAAGTCATATTATCAATCCAATTCAAACCACACTCTAAAAATTAGTTAGTTTGATGTTTGTATTAAAGAAATTACTGATTCCTTATTAGTGTTTTTTTTAATATTTTAATTCACATTAAAATTATTTTTTTATTTATTTATGAGGAATAGAATTTGTACTAGGGATAAAAATTAATTTCGTATAAAAAAACATAGTTAATCCTAATTTTAAAATTAAAAGTGTTTTGCAGCATATACCAATTTTAGTTTTTTTCTTTTACAAAACAAGATAAATTAGCTACTATTATAATTATCTAGCCAAAGTTCACCTACCAGTATATTTGAAATTTCTAATTGCATGAATAAATTGAAAATTTGAAAGGTCGTAAATTTGAAATAAAATGTGACATTACGGTTAGAAGACGACAAAAATTTTCGAGCGAAATTAAATGTTTTCGTTAGTACTTAATTTTTCGTTAATAAGGGTTTTTAAAAAAATAAGTAATTCAATTTACGATAGTTTTGAATAAACAATGAGAGTTAGAACTTAGAAGGTTTTAAATATAAGAAAATTGGTTGCAAGACATTTTTTTTTTAAAAAAGCCTTAAAAAATATAATTTTTTCTCTCCTCATAATCCAAATTAAACAAATAATAAAAACACAGTATATCAGTGCTGTCTAACTATAAATACGTTGCATTTTTTACATAATGAACTCAAAATATAAAAAAAAAAATATTGACATATATAAGAAATTTTAATAATAATTGTGTGAAAGTTTTAAGAAGAGTGAACCTAATATCTCTCATGCATAATGATTAAAGTCATAACATAAAGTTAGTGTTTGTTAATTGATCAGAAAAATTAACTCATTATTATTATTTATAGATAACACATGCCCAAACCAAAAGGTATAATAAAGATGGAAATTGGGTGGTTAAGTGTGAAAAGTGAGATTAGAAATATAAAGATAAATTAAAAAAGTTGAGAGGTGTGAGTGTGAACACAAAGGAATCTTTGAAGGAATTTGGAGGGTATTGTTTGGCTATTACTTTCTCATTCAAGTGTGGTTAATTAGTTGCTCACCCAAAACTACTTTTCCCTTCATCATAATCCCAATTATGCATGAACTCTCTATATGCTCTAGTCAAATTCTTGTTGCTATTTTTAATTGCCAAAATTAATCCTTTTTCTCAAGTATAAATTTATAAATGTAACAAAAAAGAAAGGATGAAAGAATACTTTATAAACCTATTTAACGTGTATTTGGTTTATATTCTTATATATATTACATCAATAGAAATAATTACACTTTATTACTTTTATTAGTAAAAGGGTTACACTTTAGTAGTAGTACTTCTATTAGGTAGGTAGTAGTTGTAATATCCCCATGTGATATCTATCTCTTTCTCATCTCTCTTTTTATTTTATTTTTTTTCTCCTTTTCATACTTTGTCTGTTTAAAAATTTAATCTTACTTGTGTTGTAGTAGTTGAGGAATTATGAATCATTCATTTCTATTATGTTAAATTTTCAAAAAAGTAAAATTCTATTTACTCTAAAGATTCTTCCTTCTCTCATTTTTCTTACGATTTTGTCATCAATCTTGGCGATGCTAGTTGAGAAAAGTGTTCATCTCAACTTAGTAAAACTCATACTAAAATTTTGTGATGTTTAGGTAACTTGTTTTAGGTCCTATATTTGGAGTGACTTCTCTGCTTGAATATGATTTTTCTTGGATAAAAAATTATAGGTAAGGGAAACTATTTAGGTTTTTTTATAGAATTCTTAGGATTGATAATTTAGATAAGAAGTTAACCTATAATTGGATTATTTATGTTGGAATATAAAGTTTGCTAAATTGGGTTTTAAACTTAGTTTGCTAAATATATGAGTTTGAATGGTTTAGATTGGATTGAAATTGTTGAAGGATGATGTGTGCATTTGGGTTGATCTTTTTGGATTCTTTAGAAGTTATATTATTGAAATATTTTTGAAAAGATCTTTGAAAACACAATTGATTATAATGTTAAGGTTAGTTTTTCTAATATTTTCGCTCAAGCAAACTAAGTCTCGCTTAAGTGAAAATAGTCATGCACTTAAGTTTTCTTTCGATCTTGTTCCCGCTCAAGTGAAAATAACATTGTTAAATAAACCCTTTCGATCCAATTCTCGCTTAAAATAAAACATTCTAACTTAAACGAGTTTATTCTCGCTTAAACTAAAATATTCTCGCTTAAGTTTAAAAAAAGCTTATTTCCTTCTTTTCTTTTCTTTTGGTCTCTTTAATCATTTGGGTTATGTATGGATGTTTTATTTATAAATGTAAAGTGAATATTAGTTTGTATATTTAATTGATTTGTAAAGTTTCCAGATGATATGTATCATATGAAAATGATGGAATTTGTATGAAATTGAGGCATACATTTGGGATAATGTATGATTTTGTTGTTTCATCAATGTATTAAGTATTGACTCCTATGTTGTAATAACAAAGATCTTCTAGCTTTACTGATGGTGTATATTACATAAACTAAGACATCAAGTGGTGAGAAGTTATGAAGGAGTTCAAGTTCATTACACACAATGATATGTTGTAGACACACAATATAAGATGTTATAAACTTACCATGATCCTTTCTCTTAAGTTCACTTGTAAAGCTAAGTCTTGGATATTAGATAATATGTTAGTCTCTAATAAAAGCAACTTAATAAGTTTTTCATAAGATGATAGTTGATATTTTACTTGTTGAATATCCTTTATATATAAATCTATGAATGATTTATGTGATTGTTGTATATGGAGAAATATATTATTTGTTAATGTATAATTATTTTTTCATATCATAATACATATGGGATGTAATTTTTTTAGGAATTATATGGAACTCAACAATCCGATTTAGGAATAACAAAGTTAGTGTCGAATGTGAATCAACTTGATATTTTGGATCTGATAACCTATTTTTCAAATTAAAAAAGAAAAAATAATTCAATGATATTAATACGTATTAATATTATAACTTAAATTATATTTAAATGATTAATTATAATAAAATAATATTAATATAAGAATTATTTTAATTTATCCAATCAAAATATGAATTAATCAATTTAAACTTAATATTTTTAATATATATATAACAGACCAAAATAACCAAAATCATTATATATCAGGAGCACTTAGCTACCCCTTGGAAGTAAAATAGTTATACTTCATGATAATACTATTTCATAACCTTTTCTATGTCTATAAATACACTTTAAATGTTTCTCTCCCTATTTTTAAAAACAATATACTAATTAATATTATATATAAATAAATAAATAAATAAAGTAAAGCAATTTGATCTGCTTTAACTTTAGCATCCAAATCTTCAATAAAGAAGAGTTTGGTGAAAAGCAAATGGTGCCACCATACATTATCTTTTGACTAAAAACATTCTTTGTATATATATTATATTGCCACCACATGCTTCTTCAAATGCCTCAGAAAAAAAGGCTTTGATAAAATAATTCTCAATTTTATTTTCAAATTAAATTCATTTATATAATTATGGCGTATAATTAAAATCCCTTATTGCTGTTTCTTTTCGGGGGGAAATATAATTAATCTGTAATAGTTCATGTAAGCATATATATTAGGAATGTGTATGAACAAACTTCTCCAGAAATATTTTAGTCTAATTTTTTTAATTAAATTGATTTATAAGTAAGTTAATTAGTGAAGGGTTTTTCATATATTTTTTCTAATTGTTTATTTTAAGTTGTACGTAAATTAATTTTAATTTATAGAAAATTTTCTTTCCATATAGATAAATTTTGAAAACTTTTAAAGTATACATTAAGTCATTAATTGAATAATAAGTATTAGTAGAAGGAATTAATGGTATCTGCATGAGAATATTGTAATATCTTAATGTGATGCGAGGAAGAGCTCCCAAATTTTAATTTGACTTTTCCTTTTCTTTTTCTCTTATTTTCCTTTAAAGAGTCAAATAAATATTTTTCAAAGTAGTACCACTTTGTTGATCAATTACGGTTTGTTTTCTTGTTAATTTCCTCGCCGCATTTTTATAAAATAATAAAAGGATAAACATTTACACTCTAAAAGTATAAGCTATTGTCAAAATTTATATTTAAAATTGAAGAAATTCAAAAAATGTGAAATGAGTTTTTAAATTTATTTCTTTTATTGTTATTAGAGTCCTTAAACATATATATATATATATATATATATATATATATTAACATACAATTTTTTAAAATTTTATTTAATGGCTTGTTTCACAATTTTATTTATAATTTTCTTGAAACCAATGTAATAACATGTTATCCGGTTCAATTTACTAAAATGATGGATTATAAAATAAAAAATAAAAAATACATGTATATATATTTTAATGATAAATTTGGTAACATTAACAAATATTTCTATAAATATTACAACAAAATTACAAAAGTCATGTGATTTTGATTAAGTATTTAATTCTATAAAATGAAGAAATCACGTCTCATAAACATCATACTAAAATATTAGATAATATATAAATGTAAGTGCATTGTCGATAATATGACATTTTTCAAATTTTATACTTCGTTTGATAAACATTGATGATGATCACAGTATAAGTGTAAATAAATTTTAAGCTAATATAAATATAAAGATTGTCCTCAAAACTTAACTTTGTATTGCATAGAATGTCTTTATCATCTATCGTCAAGGTGATTCGCGTCAAAAATAAGTTTACATAAAATATTTTTTGGAAATCAAGTTAAAGTTGCATTATCCACCAAATATCATGACAAAAGATATATCAACTATAAGCCCAACAAGATGTGCACTTTAATCGTATTTTGGTGTAAAAAGTTATGCAACATAGGAAGATAAGTACTATCAATTATCAACGATGTTGCATGAAGAAGAGAAAAGCAATTAATGAGTTCTGATATGTTGACACCCTCTGCACATGATACACATTTGACGCTGCAGACGTGGCAATGACGTGACAAAATGAGATTGCTCCCAAATGAGCAGCGTGAGCTTCAAAATAGGGTAAAAAAGAATATATTACATCGGTTCTTAGAAACAACCAGTGTAATATATTTTTTTTTTACTCAGAATGACCCATATTACATTGGTAAGTCATCTAACCGATGTAATATATGATCCATATTAAAAAAATTGAATTTTTTTTCATAAAGAGTGGATGGGTTATAAACGTCACATAGGTAACCACTTACAAACACACGGGTAACCAGTTCTGCCTGTGTCAGTATATGTGGAGGAACATGTGGCTGGGTAACCAATTCTGGTAGGGGTATTACATCGGCTAAGTCATCTAACCGATGTAATATATGATTTTTACATCGGTTAAGTCATCTAACCGATGTAATACATGGTTTTTATTAAAAATATTGATTTTTTTTCATGAAGAGTGGGTGACCATTAACTTCGCATAGGTAACCATTTACAGACACACGAGTAACCAATTTTGCGTGTGCTAGTATATGTGGAGGAACCTGTGACTGATACTTGTCATCTAACCGATGTAATATATGGTTCTTATTAATTGTTTTTTTCATGAAGAGTAGGTGACCATAAACGTCACATAAGTAACCACTTACAAACACACGGGTAACCAGTTTTGCGTGTGTTACGGGTCATATATTATAATATAGAGTCAGTGTCACATCCTCACGAAATGTCACATCTGCAGCGTCAATTAATGTCACACAAGCAATGTCAAGTCTGTGTTAGTGATAGAGGGTGCTAATAAAACATTTTTCGCAATTAATATTGCATAAAACACATTCAATGTTCTCTACAATCAAGCTTGATAGACGATAAAAGAATAATAAGATATTCAAAATCAGTTCAAAGTCATAAAGCTCACTACAAGAAAATCATTAAATAACAACTAATTTTAGAAACAAAAATAATTAATTAAAATATTGACTAAGTTAGATAATATTTTATAAACTAAATAATTATTGGTATCTAAAGTAATTTTTATTATTAATAAAATTTTATAAACTAATTTATAGTTTGTGATTTTATTGTAGTGGTCCAACAAGTGTCTACATAAAGACATACTTCAAAAAGAAGAATAAGAATAAGAATTATTTGTAAGTGTTACCACTACAAGAAAATCACTAAATAGAAACCAATTTTAGATGCAAAAAATAATTAGTTGCTATAGAAACTAAATTATAGACCATTTTAGAAACTAAAAAAATTATTGGTTACTAAATTAGTTTCTATGATTGATAAAAAAAGTATTTAAATTGGTATCTAATTACCAACCCATATTTTTGCTATCAAATTTAGAATCTAAATAATTGGTAGTTAAAACTTTGGTAGCTAATTAGATACCAATTTAGAAACTATTTATCAATATTATAAACTAATTTAAAAATTAATAATTTTTTTAGTCTCTAAAATGGTCTCTAATTTAGTCATTATGATAACTAATTATTTTTTGTGTCTAAAATTAATTTATATTTAATGATTTTCTTGTAGTGTATAACTTTGTCAAATTTTTTGTGTCCGAAGAACATTGATCTTTAACAAACTAGTATAGAATTTTAACCTTGCAAACATGGAAAAACACTTTAGAAAACTTAAGTAGTTGATAAGAATTAGACATAATTTGTTTAACTATTCCTTAATTTATTACATTGCCTATTATGTTGTATGCACTAATTAAAGAAAAAACATTTGCAAATTTTTTTTATTTTTTATTTTTGACAAATTGCGTGTCATACAAACTTTTTTTCCAGTGTCTTGTATAATACTATACTTTAAAAAAATTAAAAAAAAAATTAAAATACAATTCAGTTATCCTTTTTATGTTTCTCTTGTTTTATCCGACAAGGGCTAACATATAGTTATATATAAAATTCTTGTTGCCCACCTTTTCAAACATAAAAGGAAACAAAAAAATATATTAGAAAAATTATATAGTTATATATTTTTATCAAATACTAACAAGGAATAATATTATCTAACTAAAAGTAATATAAAGCAGTTATAACAATTATATCCCATTTATCTAGGTACAAATAAAATGTAAAATTATTTAATTAAAAATGACACAAAATCAATTACAAAAAGATAGATTATTTTATATAAAAGCATAGATATTATGAATAAATATGGACCAAAAAGTAAAATAAAAAATATTTTATAAAATAAGTCGAGTTAAAAATGGTGGTGATTGAGTCTAAGATGGCTCCGTCAGTCTAATTAAGTTTGCCGGTTGCCATTAAAGAATACACTGTTCACCCAAAACCTCACAATTTTAATCTGCTGGAAAGATTCGGTAGGAATATTTATTATAAATATAGATTCCATATTATTTATTAACTATAAATTCTTTTAAATATTTTTAAAATAATATAGTAAAACTTAGTATTTTAAATTATATATAACACTTCATAGTTAAATAATAGTGTAGAAAAGATCTATTATATTAGTGTATTTCAATTAACATAATTCTATAATTATACGTAATCAAAACTATAGTGGAAACTGATGAACAATTTTTCTTTCAAACAAGGCAAATATCCCGTCTGAATGTGAAATTTGTAAAAATAAAATCACAAATGTAATTAACCTAATCAATTTTTTAAAAAAAATAGAATGAACTGGGTTTACCTAGTTTGTGAGAATTCTAATTAGTTTTTGTGAATCCAGATTATCTATGGAATTAGTGTGGATTGATCTTTCAAAATAACTAGAATTTTAAAATGCAACTATTTTTTTCTTACGAATAAATTACTATATAATGTTCTTGACCATTAACTTTTACATCCACGACGCATAATCAATTTTACTTATATATTTTTCTTTAAATATTTAAAATTCAATTACAAATTACTAAAATCATGAAATAGAAATATTTTTTATAAAAAAACAATTAGTTGTTATAGTAGCTAAATTAGAGATTATTTTAGAAATTAAAAAAAATATTTCTAAATTAATTTATATTATTGTTAAATGATTTGTAAATTGTTATCTAATTAGCAACCAAGATTTTTCTACCAAATTTAGAATCTAAATAATTGGTAGCAAAAATCTCACTCATTGGGTATTTTGGTTTGAAATTTTTACCGGACATTCATGTGTCTACTGAGATCTGAGCCTCATATTCGTCCCACAAGATTGGAAATAAATTTTTTATTCATCAATGCCAAAACTGAAAGGAATGTTCGTTTGTGTGTAAAATTGTTTGATTATTTTTTTAGTAGGTAAATACTCATACGTTTCACCTCAAATTTGTCGCGTTTTGTCTCAAATTCAGTGGAGATTCTTACGTGAAATTTCAGGAAAAAACTATTTCGGGGGAATTTTTCAGAAATTTTTTACAAACCAAGGCTATTATTCTCTACCAACACTTGTGAAATTTCGGCCTACTTTCTGGAAATTTTATTGCGCTGAGAAAATTCAGACAAGTACTTTCATATGTTGTTTGCACCCAGGTAAGGAGGCACGTCCATAAAAAAAATCACAAAAAGAAGATACGGGGGAGAAAAGTCAGAACGTTTTGTTTTCGGAAAACTAGCTTTGTTCACTCTCTCAGTGGTTGCTAATTAGACAATTTAGTAGAAACCAAAATTTTTTTAGTATCTAAAATGGTCTCTAATTTAGTCACTATAGCAACTAATTATTTTTTATCTATAAAAAATAGTTTCTATTTCTTCTTTTTCTCGTAATGATATATATATATTAAATTTAAAATTAAGTTCCTAGTAGTTCACCCAAAATAATGTTGAGGACCTACAAATTATTTTTTAATAGATTAATTTACATCATCCTCACACCTGATCCATATATTAACCAGAGGTGGTTTCCCAAGTGTAAATGGAGGATACGTGCAGCAATTCAGCATGAAAATGTAGGGTTCAAGTTTATCTACACATGCCCTCTATTCATCATATTTGACTTCTAAATTATTCAAGATGTAACATATTTGCATTTTCAATTTGTTCAATGTTGACCACAACCCTCATTACACCCTCATGCACTTCAATCATCTCATAACTTTTCTTGACTCATCTTTGAATCAATGCATATAATATAGTTTGGGTGAAGACTTTCGTTAAAAACTAATAATACAATGAAACAAAACAAAATTAGATTGGTTACTACGTACCTTAGTTACTAATAAATAATAGCCGCCATTATATTTTTTTATATTATTAATTCATCACTATAAAAAAAATTGTTAGAATGATACTTGACTCGTTTTTCCTTTCAATTTTTTGGATTTCAAGATTAGGGTTAGAAAGAATAAGGTGAATTCAATGCGTGGATCTCACTAATACAAATTGATTAATGAAAAGTCATGTTGGATTAAAAAAAAAATCTCAAACAAGCAACTATGCACTAATTTAAATTATTAAAAAAATAGTACATGACAAGAAACACATGAGGAAAACCCTTGAAAACATTGTTATTAATTAGGTTTTGTTTATGAACCCGAGTTCAAGTTCATACAAAAATGGTAATTAATTGATTCAAGAAAGTGACAAATAATGGCATTTTAAATTTCAAACAAGGTATTATTGCATGGGCAAATGAACCAATGGTGGGGTTGATATAAAGTTGAATGGTTCTACTTGATGTTAAATGTTTAGCTTGATTGAATCAAATTTGAATAATCGGATCTAATAAACTATATGAAGAAAATTGAAAACTTGTAACAAATGAGAGATGAAAACAAGATAGTGAAGTTTTTTAGCTTTGAATGAAAAGACAAGAGTGTTGGATGATTGAGCATGCCGTTGAATATGCAATTGTTTTGTGTTTTGTGTTGATTATGTGAACATAGTTATTATTTTGGTTAAATAGTGATGGAATTTGACTAATTCAATTTAGTGATAACGATGTTGGAAAACATGTGCTAACACTACTCGAGAATATAAGTTTCAAAAATGGAAATCTTAACCATTCTACACTTCACGTGATTTCATGCAACAAATTCAATGGTTTAGTGAGTATAAATATGTAGGGTTTTCCTCTTCTATTTGCAACGTAATTACATGCAATAACTATAAATTAATAATTTGTTTAGAGATTTGAAAATGTACTTAGTTAAGCTACGAGTAAATAAGGATAGACTCTAACCTGATTCTGATATTATATTATGAAATTTAACTCAATTTTATAAATCAATTTATGAGATGGAGTTTACATTCACTTATAAAAAATGAGATGTATCAATCTTTAGACGATGTAGGATCTTCAGCATGAAATCAACTTATGAAAGAGAAAATTCACATTCTTACAAATTTTATTGAAAAAAATGTTTTGGCTCTATTAAGCATTTGCCTATATACGGAAGCAATTTTTCCCTGTATCATATAAATTCTAAAATGATGAAAATAACCTTTAAATAAAAAAGGTTGTAAATAAAAATTGATTATGTAACCAGTTATCTGGAATATTCTGGATTTAGATATCTGGAACACATTTTTTAATTTCAGAAATTTTTATCCAGAATGTATTTTTAATTTTGTGTTATGAATTTCTTCGTCCAGAAATTTTTTTTTTAATTATATTTTTTATTCTGGATTTTTAAATCCAGAATAAGATAATTTTGAAAATTAAAAAAAATGATAAGGTAGAGGTAAGAATTGATATGGTGCAAGAAGAAATTGTCATATATGGAATGCAATATGGCACATGTGAAAATTTCTACAAATGAAGAATAAACAATTTGGAGGTGGTTGTTCTTATCCGAGTCAATGTGTGTGATTCTTGAATTGCTATATTTTATTACTTTACCCTTTCTTGTTAAAGTTAAACACAGAAAATTTTGATAAGACAATGTTCTAGATAGTTGTCTAATTTCAAAATAATATGTAATTAACTGAGTTCAATAATTTGGGAAATTCACTCAACATTAAATTTATACACATATATCCCAAGACCAATTTCAAATAACAGAAGGAAAATTTCGTGTTTCTACACATTTTGTTAAAAATAAATTAAAAGGTAAAGATAAAATTATTTAAATAAAAATTGAAATTGTACAAATTTTTTAATTTGGATTTATATGCAATTAATGGGTACTATTTTTTATATGTAGTTAAAACACTAGCGGTGAAGATTTAATGTTAATTAAGGAATAAAATAATCTCAAAACATGGAGAAAAAAATATAGACCTCAATTTTTTTTTTGTGAAACTGTATTTATGTTTCTTGAAATCATGTTAAATAACATTAGTATATTTTATAGTTTGAAACAAATACTTATCTTCTTTTAGTATTTTCTATTACAATAATATTGGTATTTTTATTTATGAATTTTATAATAAATTAAATGATTTAATTATTATATATCAACCATATAAAAAATATATTATATACTTATTTTGGAAAGTAATTTTCAAAATCACATGTTAAAATATTTGAAAAATACTTATATATAATTGTTTTTCTGGAGTAGTTTTTGATACTTATACAAAAAAACCTCTTTTTAGTTTTTTTATATTTGTGCATGGTTTATAGCATTAAAATAAAGGATAAAAAACTAATAAAAACAACATTTTGACACAAAAAAGAGGGTTCAACCAACAAAGAAATTAAAATGAATAGAAATTACGTTTCTATGTGAGTGAAGGAATGGAGAAGACAAGAGGTAAAGTAACTTCGATGGAAGAAAAATTAGTTGAAAAAAAAAAATAGAAAGAGATAGTAATTAGGTAAATTAGAATACAAAAAATATGTAACGAGTGCACTTAGTAAAACGAGAGTTGTAATTATTAAAAGAGCATTTCCTATTTGATAAGTAAAGCCCAGTGAATTGAAATGGGCTTCGCTCAAACTCATTATTAGAAGCCCAAGTTTAAGCCTTATAAATTATCCTCTAATGGCTCTTTAATCTTTATTAAATCATTTTTATTGTTTTCGTTTGGAGGTATATAAGGATCATATAATGATTATAATAATACTGTTCCAAATATTTTTGTAATGGTATTTTAAAATTATATACTTATTGTATTTACCCTAGTGACACAGATATAAGTTTACGTCATTAATCTACATCATATTTAATTGTACAATTTTATGTTTAATATTTATTAGGTGTTTAATTTTATTTAATTTTATTAAATTTTACGAAATTTTTAATTTTAGTTAATTTCTTTACAATTATTTCTATTCAAATTTTATTTTATTTTATCAAAATTTATTTTCAATAATTTTTTTCATATATATACTATATCAATTAATTTGTATTTTTTTTTCAACCGAGTACATAAACTGTTGAAAAAATAATGTTTTAATGACACGAGACTTTCATATATAAATAAGTTATCGTATTTTATCTTAAATTAATTTTAAAAAAAATATAATCTTAATAATTTTATTAGTTAAAAATAAATAAATCACACTCATCACAACATTTAAATTTTTCATACATCTTACCTACCATTGAAATTGAATATGATTATAGTTAAATCCGCAACCATTGCGATTTATTTTCATCTGCTATATATTATGAAAAAATATAATAAAATAAATATGAAGCATAAATTAAACTATATTTTATAAATATATATGTTTTAAAATTAACCAATTTGTTCTGAAATATTATGTAACGACAGAGAAAAATAGTCTTAGAGTAGAAATGGTACAATTAAAATGACACATGAATATTTTATTATTAAAGTAAAAAAAATTATATAAATAGAAAATTAGTTATTCAGGTTTCATTTCAAAAGAACCACCATCTCTCTATAAGTTTTTTTTTCTTTCCTCTTCTTTCTCTCTAAGATTCTGACCTCCTCATTCATCTGTTTGACGATCGGAGTCCACCTCTACTCAAGTCTAGGTAAGGGAAGCTAGTCTTATTCTTTTAATTAAAACCCTAAGTTAGAAGATTCTGGATGTGGGGTGACGTGGTCACCAATTCCAATTGTTTTTGCTTGCAAGATTGTTTCTTTTGAAGAGTAAAGACTAAATGAGTTGAACTTGTTTTAGAATATTTTGTTGAATTACTTAATGAGATGTTTGATGAGGAGTGGTTGTTTGATTTTAAAGGATGATTGATTTAAAGAGCATATATTTGGAATTAATTATGTATTTAAGTAAAGTTTGAGATATATTTGCATTGTTTAGAAAGTTTAAATATGATGTGATTGAGTGGTGCATTGATATGTTAAATGATGTATGTAATGAGGTTAAAGTGTGATCAAGACATAGTATTCTCAGGAAAGGAAATATCGTGTTGAGATTGTTAGTAGGGTGTATTGATTTGTGAGTGTCCTGTGAATGAGACGATCCTGACTCTACTGATATAGTTGACTCACATAGATGAAGTTATTCAGTTAATGAGAGTCGAAGGAGGTTCATTTGGCTGAGTCTGAGGTTTGAAAGAACTGATCAGAGCAGATCAAATGGATTTACCCTGTCATATGAAGATGATGAGATATTGAGATAATTATGCGCATGACTGTGTGAGTTTCACAGCAGTAGTATGACAGGTGCAGGTCTGGATGCTAATTTCAATACACGAGTCTTCTGGAAATAGAGTCAAGTGTCTGAGTATGTGAGTCAGTAGAAATCTGACAGGAGTAATGTGGATGACGAACGTGATAGACACTTGATGGTTATGTGAAATGTTTGAGAAATTGTATGAGAATTTATGAATTTTGTGTATCAATTTGAAATTTAAATTATATAGAAAATTTTATTATAATTAGCTTACCCTGTTATTTGTTTGTGTTTGTTTCTTTATCTGAAATCCTATGAAGAGGGATATTTTTTTTTAGATACAATTATGAGATGAGATAGTTATATATATTCATATGTTAAGTAAATAGTGTTTGTTTTACTTTTATATGAGTAAGAATTAGGGATGTTACATATTATGTTGTACAAAATGTTATTTATTAATTTTTTTTTTATTATTGATACAAAATAATTAAAAAACATATTTTAAGAAAATGTTAAGACCAAACTAGGTTAAGATGATCTAAACACAATCTCAATTCTAAAAAAATCAAATATATTTTTAAATTAACAATTGTCAAAATTAACTTCATAGCTTAGGTTGGATTCATAACTAAGATGAAATTTTAATTAGATTGCTTATTTGTATTATATATAATTTTTCATTTTACTTATATATAGTAAGTTTGTTTGATTAAATACGTTAACTACGTTTTATTTTAGGGTTCAAGGTTTATTTGTTTTCAAAGTTTCGTAATCAATTTAACTATCATATTAAAACTAATGGACACTATATAATAATAAAAAATTAATATCCACAAATAACTTTCCATTAAAAGAGTTAGAAACTAAATTCAGTGTTTCTATATTGTCGTTTTAATTAGTTGATCCATAAAAATTATACTTTTTCCATTTTTATGTTATATTGTTAACCTTCATAATGCTAATTATTAGCTCTTAAATGCTACTATTCTCACTAAATTCTGAGAGCTGGGAACGATTTGTGGGTATGAACAGTAAAAATCTTTGGCAATTACTTAATTTTGCATGATTTTTTACCTACACCCAATCAACTTTCAAATTTTTAAAATTGTCTTTTATTTCAGAATTAAAAATTTGAAATTGAAAAATATATTCTGAAAAAAGAAATCTGAATTAGATTTTAGTGTTTCATGCAATTTCAAAATTAAAAAAATGTATTTCAAAAAATAAAATCTGAAAATATATATTGTAAGAGGGTTCAGAACATATTTGAGAATTTTTATTAGAATTCAAAAGAGTATTCTAGAATCTTGAATATAGTCAAATCCAAAACATTTTTATGATTTTCCAAGAGAAAAAATCGCACCAGAGAATGTAGATTTTGAGTTGGGAATATTAACGAAACAACCTCGTTGGTCCCTTTTTACCAAACACTGCGTGGAATTCTGCTTTGGTTTTGCTGTCACTCTTACCCAATTCCCAACTTTCTTCTTCTTCTTCTTCTTCTTCTTCTACTTCTCATCTTTTCTCCCTCCTCAACGCAGTTCAATCTCTCTCTTTCACTGGGTATATGTGATTCCTCTTCTTTTCTCTATTTTGCAATTACCCTTTTCCTTTTTCCATTTCATTTTCCCTTCTTTCCCTTTTGCATTCATCTAAGCAAAATAGAATGAAAAGAGATTCTGGTTTTTGTAATTGATTTCTTGTCTGTGTTTTCGTGGCGATTGATTGGAATAATTTGTGAAGGGTTGATGTTGGATTGGGCTTTTATTTTTGCTTGGCTCAAATATTTTTCCCTCTAGAATTTTCCACCAATCGCATCTGTTAACGTTCCTAGTTCTGAATTTTTTTAAAATTTTTATTTAGCGTTTCTGTTGCAATTTCATTTCAGGTTTTATCAGCTTCTGGGTATAGTATAAGTTAGAAAACTGAAAACTATCCATATGGTATGCTAAAAGTTTGAGTAAATTGTCATATTTTTAGTCCACAAAATTGGCATAACTGGTCAATTTGGTCATTGGAATCAGGAAAAAGGCTAATTTAGTCCTTGAAATTAACTATTCAGTTAGTTACTCTTGAGATTAATAAAAATATTTGGTAAGTATAAACCAATTCGGTTGCTGATGCCTCTGAATGAAAGACAAACAAAATAATAATTTAATAATATAAATAAATCCTTTGTGATAAACCCACTGAGTGCTTGTAATTAAACCATGAATAGTCATATACAAAAGGGTCCTCTTGGTGTCTGTTTGATTATGTCGCGTGACTACTAATACATATGCATGTTTACACTAATTTACTCTTGCTTGCATGTAGAACAGTATAATTCATTCATTTGTTTAAAAAAATTTAGTGTTCTCAAGGTTTAGGTTGATTTTACAACAATTAGTAATAGCTATATGTAATTTTGAGGCTTAGTCTTTATTCAGTTTATAATGTATTTATGACATGAATTCTTTTTGTTAACCTATTGAGTCCTTATAATTAAACTAAGAATAGATTGTAGACGACTTTGTGTTCATATTTGAAAGATTTGTCTTCTTATCTGTCTGAGCACATTCTGTGACCACTAATGCATGCATATATGAGAAATGCTATACAGTACAAACTTTTTGCATATGAATTTCAATGAAAATGAAGCTAACTAATCAGAATTCAGGATCATACCTTTTACTTAACATTTGGAGAGACGAAACACGGCAACACAAAAAAAGTACCAATTGCACTTCATTTCATGGGTAGTATATGAACTTGTATTTGTACTGTGGAGCATATATATGCATTTATTTACTAATTCACACTTGTATGTATATGAAAGCATAATTTATTTATTTAAAATTTTCTACTGGACTCAAAATTGAGATTGATTTTGCAACAAATAGTAATTGCTATATGTAATTTTGCAGCTTAGAGTCTCCATGTTTGTTTGACTGGATTATGAATTTAAATGGTTGGTAGAAGAATAGTTTATGGCTTTATCGTATTCTGCAATTATTAGTGGACAAGTGATTAACCATTTTAGTCTGGACACATGGTCTACTTTCTTTTGTCAGATAATTGAGTGTTTTTAGATTTTAAATTTGGTTCACTGCAATGCAAAAACTTTTCTTTACCAACATTGCAGTGATTTAGTTTTTTTTTTTTTTTTACTTCCAGTAAAAGACTTTTAATTTTTTTTTTTTTTATTTGTTATAATGTGTTTTTTATAGTGGGATAAAAAGGTTATTTTGTACAGTACGTGG
>Ga0123342_1002801_pt1 | contig 28686 bp, 17 predicted proteins | sample Turbeawhitnodule_FD_89960 | JGI IMG/M metagenome (GOLD analysis project Ga0123342, IMG submission 89960) | Root nodule microbial communities of legume samples collected from Mexico - Turtle bean Mexico white nodule | ecosystem: Host-associated > Plants > Roots > Nodule | place: Mexico: Nepantla... | reverse complement strand
TTGCGGAAAGTCACTCTTCAAGTAGTAGTCAAACTGGTGGGAGGACCTAATGGTGTTATGGTGGTGTGAAATTGTTGTTTAGTGTTTTGAAGCAGTCCAGCATTACAATAGTAGTAGTTTGGGCTGTTTTTATGATATATCTTTTTTCCCTCCTGTTTTGGGATGCCTCTTGGAGGTCCTAAAAAACAGGGTTTGGGTTATGTAAAGGGTTGGGATACCCCTTTTGTATCCCCTTAATTTAATTTAATTCTTTGCTGATAAAAATAAAATAAAAATAAGGCTTACTTCATCCTTTAACACTCTAAGTCCAACTTTTACAATCCAAATCATGAAGAATCTCAATAAATTTGAATAAATAAAAATATTAGATATCTGGAATTGTTATATTGTTATATATATTATTTTTTATTTTTTTATGAGCATTATATTGATATATAATAAAAAGTTTAAAGAGATCGAACTTTCGAGTATATGCATGATATAGAAAAAGTGGCATGTCAGAGATAAATATTAAGAGAAATTTCCATCAATCTTAATATATAATTTAGTTTTATATTTGAAATTAATAATAATTAACATGTGAACAAGCACATTTTTATTTATATTTAAATTCATAAACCCTCGAAAACTTAAAAATTATGTTCATGTAACTACTCTTTTAACTGAACAACAAAGGTAAATCAAAGGTGTCTAAAAAAAATGTGTCTAGCCTTTCTCAGTCATAGGTAAAAGTTGACTAAGGTAAATCTGTTTCATATATGGAAATTATTCATATTTGAATGTTTTGTGATTTAAATGAAGGTAAATCTGTTTTATATATATTTTTTACTTGGTGCAGTTTTGTGTATTTTGGAATTAAAATGAAGAAACAAGTATCCATGGTCCTTTTATCAGTGCAGTTTAGTATTAAGTGGCAAATAGGTTAAATGTGATGATAATGTCCCAAAACTGTTTTAACTATACGTGTGGCTTATGTGGTTCATTTAGGAGATAAGCCAATGAATTATATAATTTCAACAAATATTAATTAAGATAGAGAGAATATATATGTCAAAATGTTTTGTAGATAGAATTAAGATGATTATTACTTGATGACTCTTGACTTTCTTTCTGATAAATTATGTCTTTACTAAATATTAGAAGATTGATTATTGCTTAGGCAGAATTATGTATCACCTTTTTGTTCATTGTTTTACTTTAGAGGATGAAAAGTCAGAAAAAAAAAAAAAATTAAAGTTGTTTAGATTAAATAAAAAATAAAAAATATTTTTTAAAAAAAATTATTATTATGTGGATGTTTCATAGTCGATGGAATACTTGTCTTAATGACCATAGGAAAATCAGGTTTAGAGTTACTCATATTTTTCGCGAAGGGAATGTGTATGCTGATAAGTTGGCTAATTTAGGATTTATTCATAGAGAATCATTTCATTGGTATAATAGGCTTCCATCTAGTCTGTTCTTAAAATTCTTTATGAATAGGTATAGTCTACATATGTATCGTTTTTGTTAACATATGAGTTTTGGTCTAGTCCCCCCAATAATTTTTTTTTTTGTATTCTCTTTTTGTTTTAATAATACTTTTTTCATGTGATGACAAATGATTGTTGTTACTTGAAGTGTCGAGCTAGTTGAGATGTCAAGTTGCATAGTGATGCCTAACATGAAAGCTTTTATTTAAAAAAATGGGTTTACAAGATGAAACATAGAGCTGATAGAACTATTGAAAGACATAAGGCTTGATTTGTAGAAAATGGCTACACACAATTAGTGAGAATTGACTACTTAGACACTTTTTCTCTTGTTGCTAAACTTATCACTATTAGATTTCTTTTAGCCATTGATACAGTTAAGAATTGACACTTGCATCAATTAGATATTGACAATGCATTTATGCATGAAGACCTAAATGAACAAGTATATATATATCCTCCAAGGTTAATTACTTGAAAGCATAATAAGTTTGTAGACTTACAACGTCTCTAAATAGGTTAAAACAAACCAATGAACAATGGTTTTCTAGTCTCTCCTCTTTTCTTACTGATTCTGGTTTTAATTAATCTAAATATGATTAATCTCTCTTTATTAGAAAAAACATCAATTTCTCTCAAAGTTTTACTTGTATATGTAGATGATGTCATTCTTGGAGGAGATTCTTTATAAGAAATTGAGAGAATTAAATATTTTGAATGAGTCTTTCAGGATCAAAGATCTTGGAGAACTCAAATATTTCCTAGGGTTGGAGGTGACTAAATCTAAGAAAGGAATTCATCTATGTCAAGGGAAATATGTCATTGACATTTTGGAAGAAACTTGGATGGTTGCAAGTAAGCCTTGTTTTACCCCTCTTATGTTTAACAATAAAATTCTTCTTGAAGTTGCGAATAAACTACAAAATCCAAATCCCTATAGAAAACTTATTGGCAAACTCCTATATCTCACCAACACTAGGTCAGAGATAGGTTGTATTGTTCATCTTCTTAGCCAATTCGTATAATCCCTCAACTCATAATCAATAAGTTGCTCAACATATTCTTCGCTACATCAAGACCAACCTTGCACATGGATACTTTTTTTTATGCTAAATATGAAGTGCACATAAAGGTCTTTAGTGACTTCGACTGGCATCTTGCCCAAACACAAGATGTTCTACAACTAACTATTGCATTTTCCTAGGTCATCTCTTATTTCGTGGAAGTCAAAGAAATCGAGTAGTGTTTCCAACTCTTCTTTTAAATTTAAATACAAAGTGTTTGTCACTACTGCTTGTGAGCTATAATGGCTTATTTACCCTTCGTGATCTTCATCTGCAAACTTCAGTTCCTACTACTCTTTACTCTGACAATGAGTTAGCTCGCCATATTATAGATAACCCCAACTTCCATGAACGAACGAAACACATTGACATAAACTGTCATGTGGTTTGTGAGAAGATTCAAGACACTCTCTTTCATCAGCTACCTATTCGATCTTTACCAAGCAGCTAGTAAGTATGTTCACAAAAACCCTAACTGAGTCATTTTTCAAATGTTTGCTACCAAGCTGGGTATGATGAATATACATCATTGATAAGTGTCTAATTTCAGTAATATTTCATATTAAAATAAAGGCACTTATGAGTATTAATTGCTAAAATATATATAAAATAATCCCTAATTTATGAAATTATACATTTTTTTACATATTTTATGATCTTTATTTGAATAAGAACATTTTATTCTCAAATTTGGTGTTAATTTCAGGTTTTTAGGAAAGAATTGAGATGACAGGGCTAAAAAGGAATAATATAAGCTAAAAGGAGAAAATTGGAAGGCCCCAGAACGCACAAAAGCACAGAAAACCCAAATCAGCATCAGAGCATCTCGCTTGAGTGAGAGAGCACTAGAAACATTGGGCAATTTGATGTTTTAATCAACAAGCCCATTAGCGCGACACAATAAGTCACCTAACCCTAGCAAATTAGGTTAAATAGGGAGCTTGATGCTCGACCTTAGTGTGCAAGATTGAGAGGAAAACATCATTGTGTGACTTGTAACCCAATTGGGAGAATAGAAGGTGTTAGAAAATATGTGGCCAATTCTACCCTATGAATTTGGGAGTAATCTGTTCAAACTCTTAGGTATTGAGGTGATATCTAAAGATAATATTATGTTCTTGATTAATTATTGGTATTATTGTTTTGTTTCTAACTCTTAATCTAGAATCTGAATGAAAAGTATTTTTATGGTTATGACCTAAACAATAATACTAAACATATTTGAGTGTTAGGAATAAACTTGAAATGTTAATTGCTATTAACGTCTGAGCTTGATTATAAGTTGTTTTTATAAATATGCGAAAAATCGATATTTAGGAAACATTCTTAATAATTTTATATGCGAGGAATCAATATAAATGATTTTTATCCAGGCATCAATATCAATCAAAGGATATAATATTATCAGGCTAACCTAAATACAAAAGAGTGAGAAAGATGAAACTCAATCCCTATTTTTCCAATTGAAGCAACAAGCTTTGTTTTCTTGTCAATCATTGTCATCCCAACAAACTCTCAACAAACTTTTATTATTTTGTTTTATATTTAGCGAATCTTTTACTTGAATATTCAACCATTCCTTGTGGGTTCAATATTCGTCTTTAAGAACACGTTATTACTTCTGACAATGTGGTGCACTTGCCGTAAAAAGTCATCAATCATCTAGTGTGAGGGGAGGATGTTGTGATATATACTAGATGAGGACCATCTAACATGTGTTTAATGACATGTGTTAGAAAATCATCGTCTAGTGTATAATAAGATGTCTTACTTGTGTTAGACTAGGATTGTCTAACTGTAGATGACGAGACCGTCTAATAGTACAAGATGATAACCATTTAAACACTAGACAAGGACCATCTAACATATGAAGATTGTCTAATGTATAAAAGGTGATATTATCTTATACTTAGAAGACGAGTTTGTTTCTTTACTTGTTTCAATTTGTTTCTGTTAGAGTTTCCAAAACCTATATAAACGAATTTTGTATTGTAAATCAAGACAAGGTTTTCAAAGATTAAAGTTTCTCATTGTTCTAGCCAAGAGAGATGTCTCCTTACTAGAGCATACAGTTAAGCCAGAAACAGTGGTTTCTAGTACTAGAGTATTGTTGTGTTCTGAGATCATTTTCTTTCCCTTATATAGGATAGTTCTTCCCACCCCTTCTCCTTATTGGTCTTGTTTTGAGCTATATTCCCAAATTGATTACAATCCCGCATATACTGTCAATCTCCATAATTAACGCGCTCTATTCTTTATGAAAAATAAATAGAAATTTTTTTCATTAACTATAGAGATTGACATTAAGACCATTTTACCACATGATCGGGTCGGTACATGACCTCACACTCATAATAGAATTTTTCAAAGTGAAAACAATTGGAGTTTTCAAAATCTATATAAACAGATCTTATATTGTAAACCAAAACAAGTTTTTCAAAGTGTAAAGTTTCTCATTATAAATTTTTTTAGTTTTTGATTCTTGCCTATGCTCCATGACTTCTTCCTTATCTTGTTTGATCGCGTTTTCTTTATCGTCAGAGTTCTTGATGAAACTCTTCAACTTGTACGGGTATAGAAGTATTTGAGAAACTTCCCCCTACATCTTTACTTTCACTTTTCATAATTATTACATTTTTATAGTTTTACTTCTCTATCTTTTTATATTTTACACTTCTTTAATGGATTACCATCTTCTAGATAAATTGAAAAAAAAATTGGTCAAATGAGTAATAACAATAATTACTTATATCTTATAAAGATAGAACAAAATTCTTAAAAGGAAATTTAGGTAATGAGTCTAAAGAATGCAGTCAAAGATTACTGCTATTCTTGGAGGACAGAGACCACCGTAGCTTTCCATTTTTTTTGAGACAAGCAATGATGCCGAACCAGAAAAGAAAAGAAAGAGAATTGGAAACAATTGAAACCAAACACGATCTATTTAAGATCCTTTTCACCTTTGTCATCATCAAAGCTTCAACAAACGCTATATTTGTGTAAACACAAGTAATTAATGTTGTCTCCACCTCATAACCTCGTAACTGTTAAATGGTTGTCGGTGTAATTTCATAAATGCTTGAAACGCAAAATAATTAAGCGGATAGTATGGGAATGTTGTTGCTAAAGCACCAACCTCTGCTTTTGGAATTTTAGTTCATTCTTCTCCTTATTATTATTATTACTTTTTTTAGACTTAAGCAAGTTGTTTTTGATTTATTGACATTGGAATGGTGTTATAAGCAACAAAAGGGCTTGCCGACTGTTGACTATTGAGAGGGCAATGGCCGGTGAAAGGTGTGGGACAGGGCTGGTTGGTGCAAGTGATGAGACTCAACTTTGAAGAAATTCAAAGAAGAAAAATAAAAGCCCTAACCATGTTTACATTTTACTAGTTTCTTACTTACAATTAATTAAATAAATAAGCATTGAGGTATCATCTACTAATGACACTCCTGTTTATATAGATTATTATTTTTTATTTATATAGGTAAGAATCTCAATGTAATTATTACAAGGTACAAAATGAGATAATTTTTATATCACTTCAAAAATTGATGTATATATTAGAAATATAATTTGATTATGGACATTTGCTAATATTATATATCTTGACACTACCCAAAATACAAAATAAAAATTATCATTTTGGTTTAAGGTTTAGGGTTTAGGGTTTAGGGTTTAGTTGTCATTTTTTCATTGATTGATGTCTAAATCGATGTAGAAAATAATACATTACATAGCTTATAAGCAATAATTAATATAATATATTCCTTACTTGACTCAAAGTATAAAAAACAAAGCATTTTATATCAGTTAGGTAGTAATTATATATATATATAAAAGAAATTATTAAATAAAAATTAATTTAAAGATTAAAAATAATTTATTATTATATTGATTAAATTAAATATTATTTATAAATTAAAAAGTTATTAGTATTAATAAAAATTTATAAACTAACTTCTAAATTAGTATATAATTAATATATTAGTATATAATTAATATTAGTTACCAACTATTTTAAATTTTAAATTCATTTTTAATTAAATTAGTGAATAATTTATAATATAAAAAATTAATAGTTAAAATATTAATAGTTAATGTGAGATATCAATATAGAAATTATGTTATAAATTTTTATTACTATAATAGAAACTATCTATATTTAATAACTTTTTAATTTATAAAATAAAATTAATTTAATTAATATAATAATTAATTATTTTTTATTTTTAAATTAATTATTATTTAATTCTTTTTTATAGTGATAGAATAAATTACATAAACAATTGATTGATGTAATATGTTTCTTATATAATTCAAAATTCACAATTAGAGATTAAACTAAATTAGAGATTAAACTAATGTAGAAGAATATAATTCTTAATGGATGTAGAGTAATATAGGAATATTAAGTTAACTATATTTTTTAATTTGATACTTGAATTTTTATATTTACTTTTAGATTATATTTTTTTTTTCTAAATGAGAAAGGTAATCACATATAAATCTAATTAATATATGAAAATTATATTATTACTTTCGTAGGAGTCTTTTAGCACAAATTTTCCGTAAAAATAAGAAGGAAATATAAAATTAACTTTTGTATAAACTAAATTAACTTATGCATAAATTAATTTATAAATATTTTTCATATAATTTTTAAACTTTTAATTTTTAATTTATAAATAAACTTATAAATAAGTTAAATTTTTTCAATTTATACATAAATAATTTTAACTTATAAATCAGATTTATTTTTAAAAATTTATTAAGAAACTTACTAAACATACCTAAAATATATAGTTCTATCCAAATGAATTCCAACATTTGTAAAATTCTAAATCCAAATTCTCACAAATTACTGTTTAAAAAACATTATTGACTCTTGTAGTTAAATACTTAGTTAAATGATAAATAAAAATTGAAGGACCCACTTAAAAATAATAGTTTAAATGCTGAAGTAATTTAAAATTATCAAATAATTCAAGAATTTACCTAATGATTTAATAATCGTGATATAATAGATAAGAAACTATAATTGGTTAAAGAAAATTATGCTATTTATAAATATGAGATGCGACAACATGCAAGCACTTCATCTTAATATAAAACGTTGAGAAGTCGAATGATCTGAAGTTTGCTTTGGATTACTACAATTAGAGTTAATCTTAGTGGTTCTCAAGAAATTTAAACTCATGGGATTGGGTTTACCCTGTTTTCATGTATATGACCAACAAATTCATATTACAAAGTTGTTATTTGATCTTCATTTGTTTTATAAATTTTAATTCATTTTTGCCTCAATTAATTTGTTTAAATTCTCCAGAAAACAGTAATTATTTTTATTACTAACCTCACATACTCAATTGATGTCACAGGATTATCATTCTATCATATCATACAAACCCTTCTTAGTTTATTCCTTATTACAAAATTTACATTATACCATAGTGTTTTATATTAGTTATTTAGTAATCGATATAGAATTACATGACAGTAAATTTGTAATATTTTATAAATGTTTTATATCATATATTTAGTAATTGATGAGTAAAGGTATTTAAAACTTTGTGAGAATTTCCATTCATGTTATTTTTTATTCTTTTTAATGTGTTCTTCCTCGTTATTGTATAAAATGACAAAATATGTATTTATAACTATTGTCTAAATTTATCATGATATTAACAAGTAATATTTAAATTATTTGAATATGACAAATACTTGATTTTTTAAATTAGATAGAACTATATTTTATGTTGAGAGTTGGGATACACTCTAAATGTAATTGTTTGACTACTATAGTGATATTTGGCTTATACTAAAAATAGAATAATTTGTTAGAATATTTATGAGAAATTCATACTCATTTAACTTATAAGTATGGATTATTGATTTTTTTTAATCAATAATAATAAATAAATAAATAAATAAATAAGAACTACTTCTTACACAATAACCATCTTTTAACTAAAACTGCCTATCAGACTAACAAAAACACTAACCATACTAAAAAAACCTAAAAAACATCAAGATATCATCTTCATACAAGGTGGTTCTTCAATGGTTTTCAAAGCGTTTTGTGCCCTGCTTACAATTGTATAGTTGTTAGAAGTGAGTATTTACGTTTTTTTTAGTATTATGTTACAATGTTTGGTGCTATTTGATTGTATTTTTTTTTATATTAAGAACTTCTCGATTACAAAAACTAAAAGGATGAAATGGAAGTGAAATGAAACCAGATTACATCATAATCCAAAATATAATTCAAAAATTGGTAGTTCGTAATTCATTTGATAATTAAAAAATAACTTTTGGGTTGTATAATTCATAACTTATTTGATAACTCAATAGTAGCTTATAAATTAGGTAATCTATAAGTCATTTGATAACTAAAAAATAACTTTCGGATTAGATAATTCATAAGTCATATTATAATCCAAAAATATCTTTTGAATTGGATAATTCGTATGTCATTTTATAACTAAAAAATAATTAGGTAATCCATAAGTCATAACTCAAATACTTTCTAGATTGGATAATCCATAGGACACTTTATAACTAAAAATTTACCTTCTGAAAACATTTTCATTATTGGTTTCGCTTCATTTATTATGGACCTATAATATTTTTGGATTGTCTAATCCAAAAGTTTCAAAATTTAGTAATTATATTTCAGATTGTATAATGCGGAACTTAATCCCAATTTCATATTAATTTTTCAAATTATCTAATCCAAAATGCAATAATACATTACGAATTAACTAAAAGAAATATTATTCCAAATTTAAAAATTAGTTCCGTGTAATTCAGAACATAATTAATTAATTTTAAAACTTAATCCGTTGATCTAGCGAATACAAAAAAAAAATCCATGAATGGAGTTATGCCTAAGGATGGACACCGACGTTTATGTCTCTTCCATTTTTAGTGCTCTAGTGGGTTCAATATACGTTTTGTGGCCCAAAAACACCAAAAACCATTCAACATTATTTTATTTTTCTTATAACTGGAGGGGAAGAAAAAACTTAAGAATTCTTCGTAAGGATTGAATTTGAAGAGTTAGGGTTTAATTGTTAAGGATTTCTGACTTCTTTATCTTATTCTATAACTTTTAAGAGTGTGTTTAGACAATATTTTTCACAAGAACTTTTAAATATAAAAATAAGAAGAAAAATAAAGAAGTTTTTCCATAAGTTAATCAATGCAGAAATCCTTTCATACAATTTTTCTAATTTTGTAATTTTTGTTTAAGTTAAAATGTCCTTAAGAGTTAGCTTAGAATGAATGTAGGTTTAAACTTAAAATGTTTAATTGTTTTTTACTTCAATAAAAATTTGAAATCACTGTTTTTAATCTTTCTAAAATGTGAAAATTTTAATTTTATTTTCTATAAAAAAAATCACCTTCTAAAATTTCAAATTGCTATTTTATTTTCAAATATTCATTTTAAAATAGATAAGTAACATTTATTTTCAATTTTAAGAGTTTATTTGATATGTCATAGGTTAATATTATATTATAACACTACGGATTTGCCCTAAGATCACTTAACCATTTGTTGAGCGCATTAACAAGTTAACTAGTGTCAAATTAATTAATAATAGAGATGCAAAATAATCATTTTCAATTTATACAGACAAAAAATAAAACTCATTCATTTTACCGAAACTAAAAAATATATATTATAAATAACATGTTGAAAAGAAAATAAGCTATGTTGAACATTTTACATTTTCCACTTTGATAGCTTCCTCTTGAAAAAAAAAAGTGATGAATCACAATATGAGAATTATATTTTCTGGGTTTGAATTTGAGCATAATACATGTCCTTGTAATATTAAATCTTATTAAAAAGTTAATTTCTTTTGGAACACACGCATGTATGACTTTTCTAACATTGTATTTAATTATATTCAATTTTTACTTTTCGCATTTCATATATTTTGTCCCATTTTATCCCTTTCACAAACAATAGAAGTCTAAAAAATAGTAAAAACAGAGTAATATTTTCTATTCATATTTATAACACATGACTCTGGAAAATAAAGAGTGTTATAGAAATAATAATTAACCAAACCATAGTATCCGATTGATGTCTCAGTAAAGACGAAACTGCAGCTACATAGTAAAACTAGAAACCAGAAACGATAAATATAATGTCAAATCCTTAAAAACTGAACACAAGACAAGACAAGATTTGAGAGAATTAAAGTGACAACGACTCAGATTGGTGCACCGCAAGAGTAAGTGACGTCACACGCATCTCCAATGTTGAGTGTGTACTGATGCACAGGTCTGATAAGGAAGGGTGGCAAGTGAACCAGAATTTCACACACACATTGGCTGTCGACTTCCTTGGCCCACCGGCAACAGTTGTTTTCCTCAGGGGTCTGGTGGTGCCTGTGACTGTGTCCATGTCTGTGGCCATGTCTGTGAGTGTGATTTTGGTGCCTTTCTCCGTGACCTTCTTCCTCATCTGGGGATGGAGGAGAATCTGGTTGCACTCCAGGGCTGAAAGGCAACCTGGAACATGCATAGTTCACCAGTGCAAATTGTGATGCACAAAGAGGACGTGGAGCCTTTGATACAGGAATGAGTGGGGGCCTTATATGGCTCTCCATCTTTGGCACTAATGCTAGCAATGCCAAAGCCACTGTTATTAGGTTCAAAATCTCCATGATGTTCTTTTCTCTTTTTGAATGTTCATGTGATATGATATCACCTCTAGGAAGCTGCTTATATACTTGCGTGTTCCCAGGATCTTTCATGCTTGTTTCTAATGGCGTTGCTATTATAAAATTGTTCTCCAAGAGTGTCGTCCTTGTTTCAAGTTGGTTTCAAGTCTCTCATGTCCTTTGTGTGATGGAGTTTGTAGGTGACAGGACAATGGTTCTACTCCAATTAAACACCTACCTTCTTCCTGAACAATTTTTTTAATACTTACTCTTAAATGGTGCTTGTCATAATATGCATGAACAATCAACATGCAGAATTTATGAGGGGTGACAAAAAGTCTTGTATATATTCCTAGTGTCTTTCACAAAGAAATGTGGTCATAAACTATATGTATATCAGGATTTCTATAGACATTTGATTGCATGATAATTTGAGGGAAATGAAAATGGTGCAAAACCACATGTATATATAGAGAAAGGTAAATCCAATGGTACAAAACAAAATGTGATTTTTTGTATGTGTAATAGTGTGTGTATCTACAAGTTTACGCAAGCTACAAATCTAATAGTGTATTATTTTTCAGCACCTTTTAATTTTTTGAAAGAGGAATTGGTACTTCTGGATTACTTATTGATATAAAAATGTTAGTTATATCTTAATAATGTAAAAAACAATTATAATTTTTTTTACAAATAAAAATGATAAAGAAAAACATGACATGGGACTGTAAAAATGATAGAAAAAGATAGATATTGTATTTATCATGATGATGTGACTTAGTTTCTTCATTTCTTTAACTTATTTATATTTATTTTTTTATTTCTTCAATTTTTTTAATTTATCGATCAATCCACTATTTTTTCTTTATGAACAAGTTAGATTGACAAATTTGGAAAAAATCAAGTGTTAAAAATCTTGAATTTGTTGAGAAATAAAATTAATTCATAATATATAAATTATGACAACTTTTACCTTATAAGTTGATTTTGTGAAGATGAATTAACTTTAAATTCACTTTTCAATATTCTATCAAAATATATTTTAATAAAATTTATTGACACATGTATCATGTGCTATTAGACAACATAACTAAAAATAAGATTAATGCACACACATCCACACACCTAACCCACCCATCTACACGAACCCACACACCCACATGACACACCCACACCCACACCCAGGCACCCACCCACATGCACACACCCACGCACAAATCATTTTTGAAGATGTTTTCATAACATTTTGGTATTAATAATTTGGTATTTTGTCATCAATTTAATAAAGGGTTCAAGATATGAGCACATCTAATGGAGGTGGTGCATATAGGTAATACTTAGATATTTGTCATTTATTTCCAAATAAAATTAAAGTATTTCATTTGTTTTAGTAAGCAAATTGGTGATGTTCTTATTGAGGATGAGTTGTCTTTCTTTCGAGGTGTTTGCAATAAAATCTCTAAGTTGTTCAACTAAGTGATGGGACACCTACAAAATATTCTATAAGTAAACATTATTAAATATTGTTAAATATTGTTAAATATTAATAAATCTTATTAAATATTATTAAGTATTGTTAAATATTATTAATATTATTTAATATTATTTAATATTATTAATATTATTTAATATTATTAATATTATTTAATATTATTAATCTATCAAAAAAATATTATTAATTATTATTACTATTTATTTATAAATATTAGTTATGATTTTATAGTTATTCATATATATAAATAATTCATGTTTTTGGCACCCACGAATACATTGTTCGTAGATAAATTACTTACGGACGGTAGTTGGTGGGTAACTCCTTTCTCTTTTACCCACGAACACATCGTTCGTATGTAAATTACCTACAGACTAAAATTGGTGGGTAACAGAAACAGGAATTACCCACCAATTTCAGTCTATAGGTTTATTATTATTACTAATATTATTAATTTTGTTCATATTATTAATAGTATTAATATTATAAATAATATTATTTATATTATTATTACTAAAATTATTAATATCATTAATATTATTAATACATTTAATATTATTCATATTATTAGTTTTATAATCTTAATAATATACATATCTATTAGTTATAATTATTATTATTTATGAATATTAGTTGTGATTTTATAATTATTCATATATATAAATAATATTTTTAATATTATATATAATTAATATGATTAATATTATTAAAAAATTTAAAAATATTAAGATTATTTATATTTTTAATATTATTAATATTTTTAATAAAAATATTTATATTAATAATAATATTGAATTTATTTTTTAATATAGATATGTGGGTAAAATTTGTATATAATGTTAAATTTATCTACGAACAAATATTTGTAGGTAATACTGAATTTACCTACGAATTCAGATCAATAGATAATATCTGTAAATAATGCTAATTTTACTTACGAATTCAAAATTTATAGGTAATATATAGGTAATGCTAATATTTTTTGTAGTGACTATTTCTAAAATATATATTTATTGATAGGCACTATTTCTAAAATAATAAATACTCCTTAACAAATCACATTTAAAAGGTGTGGACTTTGGAAAGTAGCAACCTACTTTACCTCATTCAAGGTTAATCTAATAATTTGATCCTGCAAAATAAATTATCAATTTAATTTTTATACATAAAAATATATTAAATAGGTTTTCATGTGTATAATATATTTTTAATTTGATCTGTATATATATCATATTCTTGATCCGTACATATAAAACATCAAATAAAAAATATGTTACACATATGTAAACCTGATTAATGTAACGAGAGATTATTTGTAAAATTTTACATGCAAGGATTAATTCATAAACTTTTAGATATCGAATCCACAATAAACTCAGTCTGGGCCCAATACAATAAAAAAACACCTAAGTTACAGGGAAAATTCTTCTTACACCCAACCTTTTTGAACTTGCACTCTACACACATTAAAATTTTCAAAAATGCCCTTCATTCTGAAAATGAAAAGTTGAAATTGGAAAAATATATTTTGGAAAAAGAAATCCAGAATAGATTATTGTGTTCCAAAAATAATAAAAAATGGAATAGAATTAAAAAATAAAAATCTCATTTCAGAAAAGTAATTCCAAAATGAAAAAATAGTTATGAAAAGAAAAATTGAAAACATAAAAGAGGGTAGGAATGTATGTTTGTCGTACTTCTTTTATTTTTATGATTTGATATGGAAGTTGGGAGCAGGTTGAAATTTGATAAGGTGTAGTAACTAATTGGCAAGGTACAGTGAGCACAGATAAAGGACCACAAGAAGGGTAATTATTTCACAGTAAACTCGGGCTGGGCCCAACACAATAAAAACGTAGCTAAGTTACAGTAACCACAGCTAACGACATATTCTATTTACGTAACAAATGACACAATCAAAATGATATAGAATTGAATATTATTATTATTATTATCATCGTCACTGCGTGTTTTGTGTTTTGTTTCTTCGCTACATTAGAGGGAAGTGTGGATTGTTGTAACTTTTCTCGCTTTCCTCAAGTGTAAGCAACAGAGCATGTTGCATGCGCTGAGTCTGGGCATGAGGGTGTTCCCACCTGAGAATTTCATGTACGATTCTGAGGATATTCCATTTGGGACTCCCTGGTGGTTCCTTTATGCTGGAATTTCTTGCTTGCTTGTTCTCTTCGCTGGGATCATGTCTGGTCTCACTCTTGGATTAATGTCTCTGGGTCTCGTTGACCTTGAGATTCTCCGGCGGAGTGGTTCCTCCACCGAGAAGAAACAAGCTGGTACCACCCTACCTAACATTCTCAACCAAATATTATACTGTGCTGACCTCGTTGTTTTGTTCTTTTCGTCTTTGACTTTTGGTTCACACTTGCAGCTGCTATTTTCCCGGTTGTTCAGAAGCAGCATCAGTTGCTTGTCACCTTGCTTCTTTGTAACGCTTGTGCCATGGAGGTATTTGCAACTTGGTCCTTGGGAATTCTAATCCTTTATGAAATGGGTTTGCTTTTTTAATATTAAAAAAATTGCTATCTGATTACCCTGTATAATGAGGTTCTTACTGATCAACGGCAATGTTAGCGGAAGTGAATATGTTCTTATGGTAATTTTTTTTATCCTGATTGTTTTGTTGAAGAAATTGTATTGCCTCAACATTTTAATTGTCGCCCTTTGCTTCAGAGGGTTTAATTTGATAGTTTAATTCAACCAACCATCCAACTAGCCAACCAACCACCAACCAACAATTGTCGATTCTTTCAGTAACCAAAATGCAAAAAGGGTGATATTGTACGGTACCTTAAATTTAGAAATCAGACATGTTTTGCTGGCTTATATCCTCATTGGAGAATTCTAGGGATTTCATTTTCACTTCAGTTTGGTGTTCAAAGTTTACACCCACACTGCTTGTAAATTATACAAGGGCAATTATTTAAACAAGATTGTAACTTTTCTACAGAATCATCTCTTGTTTGACAAAGTCAAAGTCATCATATTTCTCTGTAAAATTCCTACAAAAAAACAAAAGCTGAAGAAGTGAGAACATAGGGTAAGAAACAGAGAGAAATCTCTGTTCTGAGATTTTGGATCAGTTTTAGAATAAACCTATAATTAATTTGTAAAAATCTTTACACATCTTGATCTTCTCAAAGAAATATAAATATATGCTCACTACATTGAACAAGTTTATAGTGTAGTCAATTTGAAACTGATGGCACCTCTATTCCCCTTGGTCAACAAGAATGATGATCCCAAAAGAGAAAAGACCTAAAAAGGCCAATGTAAAATAGATATCATAGAACAAATAAAATATGTTAAGATTGCTTTTTGGGTAGCTGATGTTATAACAACTAATGATTATTGGTGGATCCTTCATTTTTGTGTTTCCTTTCCTGCCGTTTCGATTTTGCAGGCACTTCCAATTTACCTTGACAAAATTTTTCATCCGTTTGTAGCAGTACTGTTATCTGTGACTTTTGTTCTATCTTTTGGAGAGGTACAATGTTTTTCCAATCCGGTGTGCTTGCATCATACACAAGGATTTCAGCAGAACATTACACTGACTGTTGTTACAATGCTACTTTGGCTTAGGTTATCCCACAAGCTATATGCACAAGATATGGGCTCTATGTTGGTGCTAATTTTGTGGGGCTTGTACGTGTTCTGATGATCATCTGTTATCCAATTGCTTATCCTATTGGAAAGGTAAGGCCTATGCTTGTCTAAATTCTAATTTTAATTGAATAAATTATATGCTAATCATATCATTCTCCAAGCCCCAATATACTGCAAAGGTGATATACAACTTCACCCATCCATTACAATGTTGCTTATTGTTTTTATGACTCTGATTATGAAGTGATATGCTCAAATATATTTTTCTTTAAGTTTTCCTAATTGCTAGTAACCTTATGCCCTATAGTAAAAGGGCCATGTTTTGACAATTTGGATCAGGTTATCTAAGGTTGAACCATTCAGTAGACATATTAAGCTGTTTTACTTTTTTCTGAAGGCATCTGCTATATAGTCCATAATAGCGGACATTTTTATTTAAAACAAATTGTGGCTTTTGTAGATCTTTACATTTATGCTTCCAGGTTCTGGATGTTTTACTTGGACATAATCATGCATTATTTAGGAGAGCACAGCTGAAAGCCCTTGTTTCAATCCATAGCCAAGAGGTAATCTGTATGAATTATGACCATTTTTTATAGCTTCCTGTTCAAATTGAGGAGTCACTGGATTTTCGTGAAAATATTTTCTATTAATAGCTTTTTAATTTGTTACTATGTTAAAAAAACAAGTTTGATACATTTTATAAGGAATGCTGATCATTTCTCCATGATAAATTTTCATTTTCTTCAATTACTCTTCTGTGTCCCTTAACTTCATTTTCTTGATCATTTAAGGCTGGTAAGGGAGGTGAACTCACTCATGATGAAGCAACAATTATCAGCGGAGCACTAGATCTCACGGAGAAGGTAGCTACTGTTGGTTTGGAGAAAGGCATCCTGATAGTTCTATCTCTTGCCATCTATATGTAACAGAGTTTAACAGTTGTCATTTGCTTTAATGGCTCCCTACATCAGAATATATGAATGTAGTGAAATTTGCTTCTGATATACCAGGAAAAGTAAAATATACTGTGCCAATGTGACTATTTATGCCCCTAAATGTATGATGTTTTGGCTCTGTATTTGAAGCTGTAGAATAAGACTATCATTAGTACTAAAGTTAGGAGGGCTTGTTATTTTGGTAAAGAAGTAACTGTCATTTGACTTTTCGAATTTAAAATCTACATGTGTATATATAGTACTTGCTTCATCATCCATGCCAGTTCCTTGTTTAGCTACTGGGCATGTTCTGAAAAGGGGTTCTCTTTTTTGTTTGATGATAACAATCCCAGTAATAGCTGTGTATGGATGTGTTATAATTTTCCCACTCTCAGGCCAATCCTCTGTTTCAGTTTCAAGATAAATTTAAAATCCAGATATATCTATTATATTGGCTTGATCTTATAATAGAAAACATTTCTCCATCCTTATGCAGACTGCTGAGGAGGCCATGACACCAATTGAATCTACATTTTCCTTGGATGTGGCTTCCAAATTGGACTGGTGAGTTTTTTTCTGTTGAGATCGATGTAGCAATCTCAGAAGGCATAATTATTTCTAACCAAAGTATTGTGGAATGCGGATTACTTGATGTCACTTGCCCAACCCAGATTTACCTTACTTTATCAGTCTATTATTAAACTGAACTCGTGTATTTGAATTATATATGTGAATATTATCTCATTCTTTTTCTTTACCCATGATTGACACTGAAGTAGCAGAGTATGTCATATCAATGAGTTTGTAAACGCAATATATGTTGCAGCTCTCCTGTCCGCACAGAAATTTATCAGTTGTCAGAAATATATTATCTCATTCTTTTTCTTTGTTATTAACTAATAATTACGCACACACTCATATATAGTGAACATAATGTAATTGACCGCTAATACCAATGGCTATGTTTGAATTGATGAAAAGGGATGGTATGAAGTGAAAGGAAATGGAATGATATTATGTTCCATTGTTTGGTTGTTTAAAATAGGATACAATAAAATGGAACTTCATCAAATGCATTGCACTGCATTTCATTTCTCCCTTGGGTCCTTTTTTAATTTTTATTTTCCCTACAATTTTGAATGTATGCATTGACTAATTATTTTATATATTATATTACAAGAAGGTTTATATTACTTAATTGATGATGTTAAAATTAACATTAATAAGTAGTAATTCAGATATTCAGTTAATTCCTACGCTTAAGTCCCAAGTGCTATGTTCATCACTTGATTTGCTTATGCATATGATATATATTTGTATTTCATAAATGCATTGCTTGAACTGATAAATAAAAGGCTATCCTTTTTAGCAGAGTAGTTAGTGTGAGATTATTTTTCAATTGAAAGACTGGTTAACCTCTAGTGAACCATTCTTTGAATAAGTTAAGGTAATTGATTTCTTTGGACAACATTCCCAAAAATAAGGGGACAAAGGTCACCTAGTTACCTTTCCTTCTTATGCCCCATTACCTGTCATTTGGCCTACATATATTTAGTGCTGAAGTAAGATATTTATTCTGCTTAATCACAGGGAAGCAATTGGGAAAATTCTTTCACGAGGCCATAGTCGTGTTCCTGTATACAGTGGAAACCCCAAAAATATAATTGGCCTCTTACTAGTGAGTTTTTACATATAGTGAAAATGCTTAAAAAAGGTTTTTCTGGAACTAACTGCTAAGTAATTTACCACTGAATTTGTAGGTAAAAAACCTTCTTACTATAAGAGCTGAAACAGAGACCCCAGTGAGTGCTGTTTCTATCCGGAGAATTCCTAGGTTTGACCAATGGTGACCTTATATTTCGTGTATCTAACACATTCCTTCAACTGAACTATTGTTCATTATTAATCCAGAGTTCCAGGAGATATGCCTCTATATGATATCCTCAATGAGTTTCAAAAAGGAAGCAGTCATATGGCAGCCGTAGTCAAGGTTACACGAGAGACAAAGTACCCTCTGGCAACTGGTAACATTGACAAATCCAAGGATAAAGAAGTCATGAAGCATAGTTCTCAACTAAGTATGCCATTACTAGCCAGGTTTTGCGAGAAATCAGAAAAGGTTGTCAATATTGACAAACTCTCCAACCATGCTACAGACCAACAATTTCAGAAGGATGTCACTGCAACAAATGGTGCCCACCACTCTCTTGATAATGTTGACGATGGGGAAGAAGTTATTGGCATCATTACCTTGGAGGACGTGTTTGAAGAACTCCTTCAGGTGGCCTCCACTTTTATTATCGCCCCTTTAAGATTACCTTAGTTACATGGGATTGTTGTGCATTATTGGTGCATCAAAAACAAAGTACAATTCGTTTTCCTTAGAATGAAAATTTTTTCTAATAATTTTCATCCTTGCAGGAAGAAATTGTGGACGAGACTGATGTGTATATAGATGTACATAGAAGGTGACATAAACTTTATAGTTTATTTTTCTTCATCTCAATTTCCCATAGCTTTTAAGTGGTTACTGAATATAAGAATAACGAATGCATGATGAATTTGGCAGAATACGTGTGGCTGCTGTAGCAGCTGCTACATCTGTGGCACGGGTTCCTTCTGGCCGAAAGTTGACAGGTCACAAGCCTGCAGTAACTCAAAATCAGGTTTATAATTTCTATCTCTAAAGTTGGAATGGAAAGATGACAAGTATGGTAGAATTTTTGAAAGAATTAATATTTTTTTAAAAATAACTTTAGAAATGGGTTTGCATTTGGAAATGGTATTTTAAAAGTGAGTTTAAAAAATTTGTGAAGTGTAAATATATCCATGCACGTGAAGCTTTTATGCTAGATGCTTCCATTGATACAGTTCTGGTTACAGTTATAGCACTTGCACTATCATATAATGTAAATATTTAGATATTTTGTATTGAAATAATGTTGTTTTTCCTAGGGGAATTAAGCAATCAAGCGAAAGTTTGACGAAGTTTGTGAATTTAAGAAGAATATCATTTGAAGATCTTTTAAATCAGACCACCCATCTTCCTGTATACAGTTGTGTGGCCATGGTTGTGTTTGATGGCATAACTCAGCAAGGAGATGTTGGTCATACTCATACATTTTGTTTTTGTTGGAAGTCTTTTTATGAACATGTAGGTCCAATAGTACTTCTCAAAAATAAATTATTATCTTTGACACTTTTGTTTTCTTAGCAATTTTGTATGAATTAATCACACTTCTTGCCTCTGCGTTCCTTTCAATGTGAGCTCAAATTGGTGTATCACTTAAATGCTGGTGATGATGATTAAGGTGGAGTGAGATATAGCATGAGAAAGATGATGATTATGGTGGGAATAGAAAATGTATGAAAAATGGTTGTTTCTCTTAACAGACATAATGCAGTATCTTGGCTTTGGCTGTCTCTTCATTTATTAGAAGAAAATTGTTGTGTCGCTTTCTGTTCACGTGAACTGTTGTATACAAGTAGCCTTACCTTTCAAATCTTTTTCTCTGCTTAGAGCAAGTTTTCCTACACTCCTCTTATATTTATTAAAAGGTGCACATTTTCAATCTCCCCAAAAACGACTTTGTCGTTCAACTGTTCTGAGTTTTGGACTTTCTTTCCACAAACTTCTCATCAACCTATGCATCCTAGTCCAATCCCACATCATTAGTGTTCAGAATTTATTCTTTTATATTTATTTTTCCATCATTAGTAAACTATAAATCAATTACTGTAATAGTTAAATACATGAAAGTATAAAAATAATTTGATAAATATAATTTTGTTTATTTTTGAAGGCACTGTTTATTACTATTTCCTTCCCTTCCATATTTACTAATGTTGCAGTGCTGAGATTGCGACCAAACACTATGTTGTCTTCTTTTAGACGAAAAATGTCTAACATAAAAAGGGATTCAATTCGATTCAATACTTAACATCTTTACACTGTGCAAGATTTTGTTCTACATTTTAACGGTACTCACGTCACCACGCATCACATTAGAATCATAGCCTAAGAATTTATATTCTTTATTTTTTATGGCAAGTTCAACGTGTGATTGCCTTTTGCCACTGTGGAATGTCACTTTAATTCCACTTTTTCTGCGTGGATGTAAATAACTTGCACCACAAATTCTTCAAATACTTTATATTCAACTCAATTATATATGCACTGAAATAAATAAGAATGAAAATTGTATTCAAAATTAGGTCGAATTAAATTTTTTGCCCTGTTATTTATGTTTTATGATCAAATTACAGTTAAATTAATTTTTTCAATTTCATGAATTTTGTCTTTTTTTTTGCAAAATTGATCCCTCTACTATTCTATGAAGTTAGTACAGTGGTGTGACAATATGGTGTGCCTTATTTGCCTTACATTACATTATTTGTTCAAAAAAGGAATACTCACCAAAATAAATTTTCCCAACATCTATTTTAGTCATTAACTGTATCCAACAACTCAAAAATATCAAACGAACAACAAAATTTATTGTTCAGGTAGAACCACTCCAACTATAAATATTATATCTTCCATCATTATTGAATCCTTTCTATCACCTACTTTATCTCTAATAAATATTGTATCAAATTTAATTTAAGAGATTTTAAAAATAGGAAGAAGACAAATTCCAAACACACAAAATTGAAGAGATAGAATTGCATGAAATTAAAAATAATGGAAATAAAAAATGCAAGTGAAAACATTTTCTTGTCATAGTGAGCAACGGAAAGCATTACAATCACTTAAAATCCAAATCAACCAACAAAAGGCAACAAGTGATCCCTTGCATTTTATTGTGAAATGAAACCAAAATAATTATCATAGCTCAAATGGTAGCTTCTCGAAGCATAATAGAAGATGAGAGGAAAAATAAAAGTACTTTTTAAGAATGCTTATTAATTCTACACAATTTGAAATGAAATGGGAGATCTTACCTTAGAATAAGAAGATGCCCCTTCTAGTTCTAAAACATTTATATAAAGGAAGCCATATTTTCCAGAAACATTGATGGATCATAAATTCATAATGTTAAACTCTAGAAATTGAAGCCAAGTGGCCATGAAAGCAACACACTGCTACTATAAAGACTCAAGTTAATGTTAAAAAGTGGGTGTCATGTCAAAAGTAGAATCAATGAAACTGGGGCCTGAGGCCGATTTTACAATCACTTCACCTTAGAATCATTGACTTCATTTCTCCATATCTATACTAATTTACACATTAATCACCAGCTACCCTGCGATCAGCAAAAATTGGAAGCCCAAACCCAAGCATGCAGTGGCACCAAGCAGTGATATGATAATGAAATTAGTCATGCCAGCACAAGAGCAACACAGTGCATCTCCAAATGATGTAAAGCCTGGTCCTCTGCTGGCGAATGTACTTGGAACAGCGTCCCCAAGGTCGAAGCTTCGAAGCCCTCAGTGATGAGAACATGGCAGTAGTTGTTGTTGTTGTCATGGTGAAGCTGAGGGTGAGGTTGTGGTTGTGGTTGTGGTTGTGGTCCCAATGCTGAGAATTAAGCATGGTGATATATATATAGAGAGAGAGGAGAAGGGGTTGGAGATATGAGTGAAGGGAATTTGTGGTGGATTGCACCTTGTGGCCCGTGGGTGTGGAGATAGGACATGTCCCACTGTCCACCTAAGATATCTAAGTGACACCTATGAACTTGTCTCCTTATCGCCAAACCCATTTGAGAAGGACTTCTCATCCACTTCTACTAAGTAAGACTCTTCCTTGTCCCCCTCCATAATCGCTTTCCCTTAACTTTTCTATTCAACGCTCTTTCTATATTTATCTTCAACCTTCTTTTCTTGCACAGTAATTCATCAACTTCGTTATTCAACATTCTAGGTTCTCATCATTCATGAAATATATCTCTCTTTTTAACTATGTTTTTCCATTCATGCCATCAAAACCCAAGACTGTATTTGACAAATCTTGGTCTCATTTGACTCAAAATAACCAGAAATTGGTTAAGATTGTACAGTTGTCAACAGATAATCAACATATGTATAGAGTCAAATTTGTTGAGTTTGTGATATCTGGTTCAATCATGCTGTTGAAAAATGCATATATTATTGAAAGGATTTTATCAGTTTAATTAATACCTGACTGAGTTTTGAGAAACTGTTTGTTCATCTGTCACATAATTCAATGTGTGGAGGAGATAAAGATTATGTACAGACTTCAATTATAGTGTGAGAGAAATAAGCATTCAAACTTCATATAAGAATATGATATTTTGTTTTAAAGTAAGATAATGTAGATGTGTTGATAACTCTTGATCCAAGTTTTTTCAGTTTATATATTTTATTTCAAATTAAGTTTTAAAGAACCTTCACTTTCTCATTTTGCATGCGTTTTTCTAAGCCAAGTCCACCAATCATTTGGTTCTTTTAATTTTAAAGCCAACTATTTCATACGTTAAATGTCATTAAAAATAGAAATATAATTTTGAAAAATACTATATGGAGGAATAGTTAAATGGTACTTTAATAATTGAGTACATAGTTAAGATTTTTTTTTAAACGGATCAAATATAATTTTTTTTGGGATGGTTGAAATTAGAAAAAAAATTATGTATAATATTTATTTATCTTGTCATGTATATGTCTTGTTATGACAAATTTTGTGGTATTTTCATGTATTAATAATGAGTTATTATTTAGTTAATTAAAAAAAAACTAATGGACGTAGATTACTTGAGGACAAATATACTAATAACTAGGGGCAATTGGATAAATATATTTTATGTTCACAAATTTAAATTAATTAAAGATGTGAGATCATATAGATAAATAGGTAGGATAAAACTTCAATTTATTAAAATTGATTATGAATTCCAATAAAGTTTATTTTTTTAATATCGTTTTATCTGGCTCTTTCTAGTTTTATACTCTAAATTAATATATTAATATATATATATATATATATAAAGAGTGCAAATTTTACTCTTTCAAACCAATTGTGTGAAAGTTTAGTTAAATTTAAATTCTATATTTTTAATATGAAAAAAATATAATATATCAAGTGAGGAATAACTTAAACTTAATTGCTATAATAATTTTTATTATTTTATATTAATGTGTATATTAATTTTAAATTTAATTTATTTTTATTTTTAAAATTATCAGAAAAGATTTAATGTATTTTTTAATATTATTAGTTTAAGAAGTTTAACAAAAAAAAAAAACTTTGACAATGCAATTCTTTTAAAAAAAATTGTTATTAATAACTGTTTATCATTTTTGGTAATAGCTAATATTTATTAAAAAATGATTTTTTATATTTTTTTTGAGATTTTTTTAACAATATTAGTTCGTTTATAAATTTAAACACGAAATTTTATTTAAAATATTCAATTTAACTTAACCAATTACTTATTGATAAGTTGTCATAAAGTTTAACATGCGTATAGCAAATCACCTTTTATTTCTATTTTTACTTTAACGAAATTATATTTTAATATTAAACATTATATTTTTAAAAAAAACTATTGTTATTATGTGATAAATATAAAAATTGTTTTACTTGTTTTTTTTTTTATATATGGTTCTCTATTAGACTATTTAGGTTTTATGAAGACACTCTTTTGTTGGACCATCTAGGTTGTTTGTGCTCATTAGATGGTTTAGCTTGTTGACAATAGTCTAGTTTGTTAATAAGTGATCTAGATATTTTTGTCTTTGTTAGTTTGTTTTCTCTTTTTTATTTTTTTATGTATGTTTTATTTTTCTTTCATGTTTGATTCGATTTTTATTATATATATATTATTTTATTTTTCTTATTGCATTTTTTTTAGATGAATAAAATAAGTTTTCATACTCTATTTTTCTCTCCACTTATGGTTTTTCTCCCTTCCCTTCCTCATTTCGTTGTTGTTTGTCATCATGGAGAAATATATTTATTCAATCGTTTCACAAGAGTGCGTAGAGATGACAATGCGAGCTGGTTCACCCTGCATAGAATATGCGAGCTAATTTTGCTAGTCTGCCCTATATAAGGGTTGGTTCGCGGGTCTGCAAGTCATCCCATATAAGAAATACTTTTTTTAAAAATTAATAAAAAATAATTTTCGCATCATTCATTACCTTAAAGGTGCTTCTCGTAATATTATTTTTCTCAGTTCACAAACACCTATACAACTAAAAGCCTTCAGTGATTCAATTTAGGCTACATTTCCTCTCACACAACACTTTGTTATTGGTTTCGTTATCTACCTTGGTGATTCTATAATATCTTGGAAGTCTAAAAAGCAACAAACCATATCCAAGAGTTCTTATGAAGTTGAATATAGAGCCCTTACTACTACTACCTCTTAAATATAATGACTCACTTATCTTTTTCATGACCTTCATGTCGATTTCATCCAACCAACTCTATTGTACCCTAACAACCAAGTTATCATTTAGATTGCTACCAATCAAGACTTCAACAAACGAACCAAGCATGTAGAGATTGATTGTCATATCGTTCGAAAGAAAATCAATTGAGGTCTTATCAAGTTTCTTCCCATACCTTATGATCTTCAAACTCCTAATATCAACATTAAATTGCTTGCTCTCGCTATTTTTAAAATATGTGTATCAAGCTGGGAATGTTAAACATATATTCCCAACTTGAGGGGCGGATAAACATAAACTTTGTTTCGCTTACTTTATATAAACATCCTATATCAAAACGTTGGTCTTCTATTGGATCGTTTAGGATTCTTGATCATCTAGTTTGTTTACACTCACTAGACCGTCTAGCTTGTTGGCAAACCGTCTAAATATTCTTGTTCTATACTAGACAATTAGTTTGTGTATTTAACACTAGATTGTCTAGTATAGTGATCTAAACCTTCTCACCTCTGTTAGTTTGTTTTCTTAGTTTTATTTTCTTTCTGTCTATTTTATTTTTCTTTAATGTTTGTTTCGCTTTTCGTTTATATATATTTTCTTGTTGTCTTCTTTTGACAAATGAATGAAATAAGTTTTCATGCTTTGTTTTTCTTTTTACTTTTGATTTTTCTCCCTTCTTTTTCTCATTTGATTGTGGTTTGCCATCAAGAAAAATTCTACAAATTTATAAATGTTCCTAATCTAAGAAAAGTATCTAGCATATTAATTATATATATATATATTATTCTTGTATCTCAGTTTTTTCTTATTAAAAATAAAATAGTGAAGTAGCTTAGAAATACAAGAACATGGTGCTCGTGAGTCGTGAGGTAAAGAGATCTTTAGTTAAATAATTAAAAGTCTTTTGTAATGTTATGGGAAAGAAACAAAAAAATGTTAGGATTTTGTTAGTATTCAAGATATTTACATTGTTTATGGCAATTGTTGCATGAACGTCACAACTTTAAATTTCAACTTTTTTAATTTTTCAAAAACAAAAGATCATTCCAAAACTCTATCTTCTTGTTTTTGATAAAATAAAATAAAAAAAATTGATGGTAATGGGAGAAAAAGGAGGTCCATCAATTTTTCAAAGCATAAACTATTATAAATACATTATATTACAGATAAAACTGATTTTAAGTTAAAATATCAAGATATTTTATCAAAAGTCACATCATTAATAAAACACTTTGATAAAGTAAAAATAAATAAATAAATATTAAAGATAATAAAAAAAACATAGATGGTACATAATTTATACACGGTCAAATATACTCATCAATGTATAGTAAAAATTGAACACGTCATTTATTTGTTAGGATTAGTTTTTAATGAAAAAAAAATTATAAATAGAAGTACATATCATCAATGTACTCGATGTAAAAAGCATATTACACAATCACTACAATTTTTTTTAATACATATCCTCATTACTAATAAAAATAATAATATATATATGTTATCTCTACTTTAATTTTTCTACTGTCTACTTTTATTTGTCCTATTTATCTCTTACTTTACATTTTTTTCCTTTAAAGTCTTTTACTTTATTTTACCTTTAATCACTTTTATTATATGGTATTCAGATGTAGACTTATATTTATGATCATTTTCTTTTGAGATCATTTTACTGCTTTCAATTTACTCCATGCTATTTATAATTTTGCAAATTATTTCATAAAATTTGTTACATTACTTTACAATTACATTTATTTCCTCCTCAAACCAAGTTATTTCAATTAGTATTTATCTTTTTGCACATTTTTTTTCTTTAATTTATGAAAGGTTTTTGTCGGAAAAAAAAAACAAATATAGTTAAATAAAAAAACCAATAAAGTGTTGATTGTGTTCCTTTTAATCTATAAAATCTTTTAAAAAATTATTATTTAAGTTGAGAATTTTTTAACAAGCTTAACAATAAAAACAACTTAATTGTTTTGATTATTAGTTAATATATTTAAATCATATTCTCAACAAAATCAAATTAAAAAATTTTGTGGAAGAATGTTGATAGGTTGAGAATTACTCTTTTTTTCTACATTCACTTTACAGTCAACAATATTATTATTTTAATGTTTTTTATATCATTTAATTATAAATATATTTTTATTACATATATTTATTTTTAAATTCATCACGTCAAGAATGGTATATAACTCTACGAATTGTAAAAGATAATACATTGTAATGAAAAGGTGATTTGTACACTACTAATAAAAAATTGTTTCATTTAAGTAAAAAGTTGTTTCTCCTTCCAGTTATAATATGGTACATAGTTCTCAACATATCAACACTTCAATAAAAAAGATGAATGAATATTTAATAGGTAAGAATCATTCAAATTTTCTCATATGTCAGTGCTCTTTCCTTACGAACTAAGTATATCAAGCATAACCAACCTCTCATAAAACAATCACAGACACGAACTATCTTCTTTTGTCTCTCAATCTTTAACCAAAATCATTCACACCTAGGTCAAAATGAAACATCACAACCTTCAAGCAAGATCAATGCTTGAGCTAGAAACCAAAACACACTTTAAGGATTAAAAACACCTCCACATAGTTGTACATGTATGTTTCTCACTTTGTCAATATCAATTCAATCTTTAACCATTAAAGAACTTTGTCAAGCCTTCACACTTCATGAACCAACCAAAAAATCCATCAAAAATCAACAAACCATAATTTTGAAGTCCAACTAGAAGATTCTGAAGTCCAACTAGAAGATTCATTCAATCTGTGTACGCCTTACAAGACTTCCATTAAAAGAATTTCACATCTTTCATCTAGAAACCAACACTACCAAAATATCCCAAGTCAAAAAGTCTTTCTATATATTATTTAGCTTTTATTTGAAGCTTATCACTACAAGAAAATCATGAAATAGAAACCAATTTCTAGAAATCAAAATAATTAGTTGCAATAGTAACTAAATTAGAGACCATTTTAGAAACTAAAAAGAAATTTGGTTTCTAAATTAGTTTCTATTATTTTCTATTATTGTTAAATAGTTTCT
>Ga0123342_1002800_pt1 | contig 28691 bp, 18 predicted proteins | sample Turbeawhitnodule_FD_89960 | JGI IMG/M metagenome (GOLD analysis project Ga0123342, IMG submission 89960) | Root nodule microbial communities of legume samples collected from Mexico - Turtle bean Mexico white nodule | ecosystem: Host-associated > Plants > Roots > Nodule | place: Mexico: Nepantla... | reverse complement strand
TTCTGTTATACATTTAAAACTGTTAAAAAAATGAAATAATATATTTTTAAATTTTTAAAATAATGAAATAAAATATAAATCTAAGAATAAAATTGAAATAATATTATATGGCAGTTAGAAGAGTAATCCCCTTTATATATAGGTATAGATATAGATATTCACTTAAATAACAAATTTATAGAAATAAAAGTCAAATTTATCTTTAATAATTGATTAAAAATTAGAGTTAAGAAATGATAGTATAAATTATCTTTTCAAAACCCGATGACATTTCAAATATAACCACGAACAATATGTTTTAACGTCTAATGATGATTTTCAAAGCCTCAAGTATATTCAACTCTTATATTGTAAACTAAAGGGAGTGTTTGTCAGAGGCTTTTGTTTAACTTATATAAATATAAAAAAGTTAAATTCAAGAGTATGATATGAATATTTTATAAATCATTCTTATGAAATCTTTTAGAATTTAATTAGAATAATATAAAGGTTTATTACATTTCCATTCAATTTATTATCAATGTAAGTCTATTGATTTAAAAAAATTTATTAAAAAAATATAATAAAAACGATTTAGTTGATAGTATACAAAAATTGACTAACATTTTAAAAAATCTTTTAAGCAATCATACAATACAGAAATCAAGGTTTAAAAAGAACATGACACTTGAGAAAAATAGTTTTCAGGAAAGATAAAATATTAAGCATAGCAAAAGTGATGATAAATAATCTCAGTTTTGGTGTTCATTATTTTTGTGACGTCCTCTTATTTAGTCCTAAAACAGAAACAAGAAATATTGTACCAAAAGCGTGTGAGTGGATCATGAAAAATCTGTGAAAAGGCCAAGCAAGCTGGGAACCTCTCATTTGGAAAATGGAACAAAGGAAAAAGGGTTCATGTCATGTCTATCAAAGAATGTGGAATACAACCGTGAATAGGACCAATCATCCTTGCACTCACTATACCCCAATCGATAACTAGAAGCATATTCGTCTTTTACACAGCCGCTAGGTGTTTTATGAAGAATAAAAACACAATATACAGCAGATTCTGAGTAGTCACACTTTTGCAGAAAATAAATCAAACATTCTCAAACCACAAAATCTAATTAAAAAAAAAGCAATTTCAGAGCTTGACGAGCCCTTCTATTTTCTTTGTATAATTACCTATTCAGAAAAGTTCAGTCAGGACTAACCCAAACATGTAATGTTGTTTGGTCCAGACCATAAGTTGACATGCTTCATAGAGATGTACCTTTATTGTTGTTATAAACTTCACCCCAATATGACACGTGGTTTCAAAGATACCATCACCTGAATTTAACCACAACACAAGATATATCATCCTTACTGTCTCTTTTTAATGCTTCAGCAGTAAGTTGCTTAGCTGCCTTCTGTGGGTCTTTCGATCTTCTAGCAATATCCACTGCGTCTTGATTCGTCATTACCTGGTTTATCACATGCAAATGAATTCTTTTTTCGATTTTACATTGAACTTCTAAAAGCCAGAACCATGAAAACAACAATACACTATTGTTTCACCTTCCAAAGTCCATCACTTGCAATGATTAGAATCTCAGTATCAACATCTATGTCAGTATCCTGTACATCAGGGTCTGATCGCAAATGTGACTTGAGACTCTTGTCTCCAAATGCACGAGAAACAGCTAGTTGTCCATTTACTCTAGGCACATCACCTTGCATCACCATTATTTAAATCATTAATGTTACATTGAGTATCTATGTTACGGAGACTCAGTGCTCCCAAAAATGCAATCTCACTAATACCACAAGCATTTGATAACTACTATTGTAGTGCTGATTTCACAGCCAAGAAAAAAAAAACTTAAGTTCATTGTCGTTGTTATAGTTCTTTGATATTAGCACTTGAATACAGTTTATCTCCATTAGTAAAAATCCCTTGACTTTTGGGTATATGGTTAGAGTAAAATGAAGAAAAAGAATATTTCTAATAAACAAAAAGTGGAGATCCATACAAGAAACAAGAATTAAAAGGCACATACACTCCATAAATTGAAAGAGTGGAATGGAAGCTTTGAAGTACCTGGCAAATTAGAGACAAAGCCACCTCTATTTTCAATGCTGCCTCGTTCCATGTTTGGCTCGTGGTCTATAGTCATTTGTTCAGCTTGACCTTTTCTTGAAAGAACAGCTCGTGAGTCTCCAACATTAGCTATCCACAACCTTCGCCCATTGATCAATATAGCAGTTACGGCTGTTGATCCACCACGCCCAAGATCAGAACTGTGTGATAGAATTTCCTTATCTGTGCTCTGGTATGCTTTTGAGATGGAAAGATTGGGGTTTTCCCAAAATTCCTCCTGGGGTATTAAATGAATTAGAAGAATGTAACAATTCCAATCTGAATTTTGATCTCAAACACAGGAAATATATTGATTTTTCACAACACTGAAAAGTTTCAACCAACCTCCCGCAGTATGTTGGTAAACAAATGTTTTTGTAAGTAGGCTGGCACACTGTCACCCAAGTGGCCATCATAGATAGCAAATAAACCCAATTCATTATCTTTTATCTGTGCAAACTTGGCAACATGATAATCCTCCATTGGGTGATTAGCTTTCCCTTTTACAAGGCTGAAACCATACTTAATTGAGCCTTCATGATTTTTCCCCTTACCAGTGCTGGATGAAGAACGTGCTGCTACAAGCTGTAAAGCAACCAACACAGAGAAATTGAATAGTCCTGCCAATGCAGGTGACATAGGTAGAAAGGAGGATAAGTATTCGATTGCATCACAAAGCCGCCTTCACTACATTAACAACCTCCTATCAAACAAAAATAGAACCTTTCAGAGTTCTTGGAGCCATCTAATAGATGCTGAGGAATGACCAAGACAAAACATGTTTTGTTGGATGTATCTAAACCTTGAGTGAGGTTGCTCAAATACAGACTTCTAGGTTAGTTGTCTTCTACTATTAATTATTGAATCACTTTATTCCCCTGTCATTCCAAAACCCAGATTTCTAATCCCAATAAAAACGAGGATGCAGACAACACTAGAATTCAATAACAAATTTAAATTACCAGCCAAGCAAATTAGATACACTAAACTTCTAGATTAAGACAGGGTAGAGTGACAGAAAAGAGTGAACCATGCCCCTTCGAAATATAACAAGTACAGGTTTCCAACATAAGTACTATAACGCAATAATGAAGAATTCACAACACTGCAATTTGGTCAAATAATTCGAGTTTTCCCTCAAAGCCAGTGACCAACAAAAACTAGGAACATAGCCATATAATTTCTATCAAACTCAATATACAGCATATAACGTTTCATGCATAAGCTCAAGACTACTAAAAGTTACATTCTTACCTGAGAGTAGGAAGCCTTAAAACAGCACAACTTATCCATGAATGGAAAGAATTTTTTTTTAGCAGCTGCTTCAACTAATTCTCAGCACAGACCTCTTGGCTGACACCTTGAATCCAAATTTGAAAAAAAAAAAACACTTCCCGGTTCCAGAATCACAACCTGTGTGATAAAAAAACCCAAAGACAATTCTCAAAAACAGTATTTCACGAACAACCCAAAACCCCAGAAAAGCCACTAGACCAAGCAGTGACACAAGGAAAGGAAAAAGTGAGCTAACAACGAATCTAAGCTCACCGGTCCAATCAAATTTGAGAAAGGATTGAACTTGCACTTGGACTAGGATGGTTCATGCTGTTTGTTTTGGCAGTTTGCAAAATCTAAATTACAGAAGCGAGTGAGATGAATGAGAGAGGGAGAACATAAATAAAGCAAAGAGATAAATTTTGAAGGAAGTTTATGTTGTGTATGAGACAGAAAGGAATCGTATGATGCCTATGTTTTTCTCTGTTATGATATTATTATGTAACCGTTTCGGGAACCTTAAGCTTCACAAAGACGGAAAAAATATTATATTTTTCTGTTGCCAAAGAAAAAGGGTTCCACAAACACATACCAATGACTTCTTTCCTGTTGACTTTTCTAGTTTTCTACTGTATTATAAAATAACTATCTTTATTTTTTCTTTTAAAAAAGCTTAATCTTTATTTCCCTCTTCATAAACCATAATTATTAAATTAAAAACCAGACGGATCTTAGAATTAATATAATATTATATTATTATTTTAATCTTCACATATATATAGTAATTTTATGAACATTAAAGCAGTTTTAAGAAGAAAAGAAAATGACCATTTTAGTAAGACGACTTACGCGGTTTTACACATTGTCTGTATATATCATGCTCCTATTAAATACACTTCCGTAGCGTTACACACTTCTTTAACTGATATTGTTTTTTTTTATATTTTTTAATTTCAGACTTTAGTATAAACAGTTAGAATTATTATAATTAAAGAAAATATTTATAGTATATACAATGACTCAAATTAACTTAAAGTATTAACTTCCTTTTTTTTTAAAACTTCTGTTTTACATTAATTTTATATAATAGTGGAAATAGTCATGATAGTGCATGCGTGTTTACGTTTTTTTTATGATAATAAAAAATAAAAAAATAAAATTAAAACTTTAATTATGTAATAATCGTTAAAATAAAATGAAAAACAAATCGAAAATTTGGTTAGTGAAAATAAAAGTGATACGGAAAGAGTATATAAAGAGTGAAAATGCTTGAAAAGAATATGCACATTGAAAAACAGTTATTAAAACAAATTTTTATTATCTAAATAAAAAGCAAAATAAAAATAATAATTATTGTAGTTTCTTGTATATTATGAAAATTAAAAACACGTATGTTAATGAAAATGTGAGTGATATAGTATAGTAAAACTACAAAAAGAATAAAAACGGTAAAAATAATATGCCAAACAGTTATCAAAACCAATTCTTATTATTAAATTGTTATAAATTATAGATGAAAGATAAAATAAAATAATCATTATTGGTAGTTTCGTCTATATTTTGGAAATTAAAAAGTCATTTAATAAAATTAAAAGGGATACCATAAAACTATATAAAAAAACAAAAACAATAAAAAATAAGTTATCATATATTATTAAGTATTATAGATATTGGACTAATGTGATGTCTTACAATTTTGGATTAACGGAGTTGTTTCTTCATGTCTATATCTAGGGAAGTATTCTCACATTTTACCTTTATATAATGATTTCACAAAGATACATTGATTTTGATTTTGTTTCTAAGTTTTGAGATTTTGGTAGATACTCTTGTTTGTTTATGTTTTGTAATCAACATTGATTTTTATTTTTAAAATAAGGTCAATAGTCAATTTGGGTTACAACTAAATTCGTTATTTAAGGAAATTTTAAAAAAAGTCTTTGGTAAATGAAGAATATTTCAATGTTGGATATTACGATTCTTTTGAAAGTCAACAATCAATACAAAATTGTTAAAATATCTTTATTTAGTTATAAATAGTTTTAAAAACTTTTATATTTGTTATAAATATGTCAAATTATTATCTTAAAAAATAAATAAATTAACAATTACTTTTATATATATATATATATATTTCAAAGTTTGCATTTTATTAATTAATTTGAGTTATGTATTTGTGAAAATCCTATATTTTTTAAATATATATTGTTTCAACCTTAAATCAGTTAAGATAATATGATTAAGGTCAATCATAGTTTCTAAGATAATATTGTTATGATCAAATAAGGGAGAGATACTCTTGGTTCCGATTCGTATGTAACGTGAGATTATTAAATGTATCATAACAAATCCTAGTTGAGGACTAAGTGTATTTAAATTACTCTTAGTTCTAACTCCTAAGTAACGTGAGACTATTGAATGTACCGGAAGAAACCTCAATTGATGAATAAGAGAACTAGGATTCGTTTTTTGAATCACTTTTTCATTATCATAAATTATGTTAATATTTCAATCTATTATGCTTAAATAATTGTATTAAGGTCAATAACTGCATACGAGATGTGGTTCATTTTAGAACTTGAAATTCCATTACGACTTTATTCTTAGAAGACATTTCTTAATATTAAAAAAATATGTATTTAAATTGTCATTGGACTTGATTCCTAAAAAATTATGCATAATTTTATTAACATATTGATATTAAAATATTTTAAAATGTTATATTAATAAAAGTGACATAATTGAAGATTTTTTTATAAAAAAAATAATTAAGTTGTAAACAAATAAAGTTCAAAGTTTTAATTAAATCTATAAAAGTTAAAGAGTTAAACTTGAAACCTAGCTGAAATGTCAAGTTGTATAGTGATAAGTTGTACCGTGATGTCTAACCTGAAAACTTTTATTAAAAAAAAGTTAAGCTTGAAGCATCAACTTTCTTACCAGCTAAAAATATCCGTTTTTTTATTAAAAGTAATATAATAATGTATTAAATAGGTTCAAAAGAAGAATGTGGTACTTTTAGTACCACTACTTTTTTTTCAACTTGAGAAATTCAAATTCTCACTCTCTCTTAATAACATTTCCGTAAAAAAAAAAGAGGAAATGCATAAATTAATAATAAAATATGACCTCAGACTGATTTCTATTCTGCAGTTTTAATTTGTAATAAAAAATAAAAAATAAAAAAATGAAAATATAAAATTCATTTTACAACCTACTAAAATAAATTAAGAGCTCATGTTTAAACTAAAAGTGAGCATAAGTTCTTCCAAATTTATAAAAATGGGTTTCATAACAGGAGATTTTCTAAGTTTTGTTTTTAAAATATTATTTTTTCACTTACTTAGTTGATGTTATATTGTCACTCATTTTATATAAAATAATAATTTTGTTAATCTAATAGTTAAATTATAATTTTATACTATTATAATTATTCATATTAAATTAAATAATGAATATATTAGTATAAATTATGTCAATTTTAACTTATATAAATAATATATAGATAATTTTAAATTAATATAAATTTTATAAATATAATTTATGAGAGGTCAACTTTCAATTTAATTATGTAGTTTAAAAAACATGAGTTTAATTAGAATACTTTAAAAGGTATAGTATTAATTTAGTATAATTTATTTATTTTCCTTATAATTTTATCTTTCCCCTTTAAGAGATAATAGGAGCATATCTTGGTCTCCAAATTTATAATCGCAAAAATACTTTATAACGCAATTAATACAATAAAATGATATTTTTATTATATAATAAAGTGAAATACACTACTAAACAATTATTAAATAAAAATTATTTTTATTAAAAAATAATAATTAATTACTATTGAATAAAATAAATATTATAGATTAAAAAATTATTAATATCTAAAATAGTTTTATTAATAGTTGGTAGCTAAAATCTTGATAGTTAATTAGATATTAATTTTAAAATTATTTATTAATAATAGAAATTACTTTAAATATCAATAAATAGTTTCTAAAATAATATCTAATTTAATTAATATTATAATTAATTATTTTTTATCAGTAAAATTAATTTTTATTTAATAATTTTTTTAGTAATATATGTACTAATTTGTCTTCCTATTAATATTTTTATGTTATTTTATTTTATTGAGTCAAAATGTAATTATTATTATATTTTTATTATTACATATTAATGTTTATATTGATTTTAAATTCAATATACATGTTAATATTTATTTATTTATTTATATAATTTAGTTAATTTCATGTTGTTTTGGTTAGATTTAAGATATTATTTATTAAATTTAAATTTAAGGTAAAAGGATGTGAAGTCATCAATTAGAGAGAAAACAAATGAGATGTGTAAAAAAAAATAGAAAAATAAAAAAATGTAGAAAAAAAGGAACATGAGAAATGAAAAGAAAAAAACCAGTTTTAACTTTAATTTGAAAGGACATAAGATAGAAAAAAAAAATCTACATAAATTAAAATGTATATAAAAATATTTTTTTAAAAAAAAGAATGAAATCTGAAATAGTTATTAATAAAGTAAATATTTAGTTGTGTAGTAACTGATTTAGAAGTTGTTGCGATTGGTTAGTGTATTTGTGCCTTAATTTAATCTAGCCTGCATAGTAAAGGCCGAAGACCTAATTTTTTATTTTGGGATGAAAGCCAAGAACCTTTTGTTAGCACTGATTATAATACACATTAATGTTAATTTAATTCAAAATGAACCAATTTTCTTGGTGCCTTCATCAAGTAGTTGAAACTTTTCTTTGCTTGCAATAATCAAAACTATAGAATCATTGACCAACGAATTGAATTGGTCTTAAATTTGACTATTCCATTATATCTTTCTACTCAAGAAAAACAAAAACTTTTTTGATTTAGGATATATATAAGATTTAAAATAAACTAAACTAAAATCTTATCCGAAAACAAGTATTTTTCTTCATGTATTGTTATAAATTATCTCCAAAATATTTAATGATTATATTAATTGATTACACTTGCTTAAAACAGTAAACATTACTTTTTAGTTTTTTTTTACATTGCTATCTAATTACAATTCTTTTGATGATATTTTTTTTTATCATAGTTGTATAATTAATGAAACTTTTCTACATATTGATACTGTAAATAATTTTTTTAATGTTATTAAATTCCAATTATTATACATGGGAACTTTATAATTTTTAATTAATTATCTTAAGAATCACATCTATCATATTCTTTTTAAAGTTTACTTTGTTTTTAAATTAAGTAAAATCAATGTGTTTTGATTTTGGTATTTATTTTCTTTTTAGTTGTTTTAAATTCAGATATCACTATTTTTAATGTCTAATATTATGTGATTATTCATTAAGTGTTTGTATATTATAAAAGGTCAACTCTCTATTATAAAAAAAAATATCCACTAGTATTGTGTTATTTGGTGATTTATGTTTAAAGTTTTGTCCAAAGTTGACAGTGGTGTGTTTTGTGTAGATTTTTTTGGTTTTTTGTTTCTTCTTGACAAGGTTGGTTTGATGATTTTGGTCTTGAGTTAGGTAAAACAAAGATGAGTTGATTTATCATGCTCGTATTGATGTTTGGAACCTTTATGTTATATGAAATATTTGAGAGATTGATGTTTGTTAATTCTTGTTTAACGATTTGTCCAGATTTGGAAGAAGTTGTGTGTTTTGTGCAGGTTTTTTGCCTTCTATATCCTCATCGCAGGGTCAGTTTGATGTGTTTGACGCTTGGATGTTTGGTTTACTTTTGTTTGCTGGCAAAGATTGAGTTTAGTTGTTGGACTTTTGTGTCTTGTCTTGAGAATGTGTTCCTTTGGAGGGTTGATGTAATTGTATATTGATGTGCTCTTTATCTTATTATGGTATGTTAATGTGGCTGATGTGTTGTAATGTTGGTTGGATTTCCAACTGTTTGAGTGATAAGAAACTTGTGTTGGAATTATTTATATAAGAGTTTAACACCCATAAAGTGCCTCATTTTATTTTATTTATTATTTTCAGATAATAAAAATTGTGTTAGAATAATGACAACATGTGAAATCTTTAAGATATATAAAATATATAGTATATTTATCTATTTCGAAATTATGGTTAGAGATTAAATTTAGTGATTTTAAATTTTATAATAATAAAAATAAAGAAAATGTTTTACAGAAACTAAATCTAAACTTCATGTTTTACAACAAAATTAAAAAATTATTTCAAATTTTACAAAAATGAAAAGTAAAGAATTGTTTTATAAGAATCAAAAGTCAAAACTTATTCCTTTCGCTACAAGAAAACAAGGATCTAAAGTGGGCCAAAAACGGACGCAAAAACCTTGGAAGCAATAGCGTGGGCCAGTGAGTTGTCCATGTAAAATGGATGACGCATATGCTTTTGACTCAAACCCAGGTCCTCCTGGTGAGAAAGAAGCTTTAACCACTATACTAAACAAATTCTTTTATCATAATATGATTTGTATTATACTTATTATTATTATTATTATTATTATTATTATTATTATTATTATTATTATTATTATGCCGACGCATATGCGTGGGCCACGGCCGACGCAAATTGAATTTTTTTTTATAAAAAAATTAAATCCACAAGTGCGTCGGTTTTGCGTTGAATGCTATTTTGCGTGGGTTTTACGCCATTTTAGCCGACGATATTATCGTCCGTTGCTTGCCCACGCAAATATTTGGAAGCTAATAACTTGTTTTCTTGTAGTGTTTTTATCTACACTAAAAATATATTTAATATTTTTTAATTATCACTAAAAAAATCATTAAATAGAAAAAAAAATTAGTGTACATGATTAAATTAAATATTATTTAAAAAATTATTAATATCTAAAATAATTTTTATTATTAATAAAATATATAAACTAATTTTTAAATTAGTATTTAGTTAGCTATCAATATTTTAACTATCAACTTTAAAATTTAAAGTAACTAATTAAATATCAATAGAAACTAGTTTAAAATTTTATTAATAATACTTTAAATACTAATAATTTTTAGTATATAATTTAATTAATGTAATAACTAATTATGTTTTGTATCGAAAAATGATTTTTATTTAATAATTTTTTATATATGTATTTTACTTTTTATACTTATAATTCAGAAATTAAACTCTTCTAATTTTTGTATCTTTTACTATTACAACAACCTTCAATATTTAATTAAACTTATAATAGTCTAATCCAGGTGAAAAAATATATTTGGTTTCTTTAAAAGTTATTTATGTCTATACATATACAAATATAATATATATGTCTCAAATTACAATATGATTTTCATGGTCAAAATTTTATTTAAATTTGACCATCTTATATATTTCATAAGTAATGAGATATAGTATATGAGTTCACACATCATTTTTCTTTTTTAATCAGCCATATATGATATATAATTGAAAAAGTAGTGGCATAGAGGTGTATAAGGCTGCGATTGTCCCCTCCATGGTGGTTCAAATAAGATTTTTATGCTATGTGATGCATTTTATTTTCATAGGACCACATGAACTACACTATACGTATCACAAATGGACAAAAATCAAATATACTCTTATTCAAAAGATAACTCCTACCTTTTTTACCTTTCAAAAAAGCATTGGAACAAGTCAAACCAAGCCGTCTTTAGATTCTTTTCCACCATATTTCTATAATTTCATAGCACATACCACCATTTTTGCATTGCAGGCTCCAAATTTACTTTAATTTTATGGGGAGGTTTTTCTTTCACATTCAGATTTCAAAAAGCCACACTTTTATTCATATAATTAGTATTCCATTTCTAACTTTGATTGATATGATTCCCCACATGGTCAAATTGCTAGTTTAATGCCACAACCACTGTAAATTGCCTTTCAATGAATTAATTAATGACAGTTAGTGCAGAAGTCTGCATCCAAAGCATCTTTGTGTACGAATCTTCTCTACCATATTCAAAACAGCTAGTTGTGAAGCACCTGAAGATATGCATGCATACTTTAATATATATGTATTTGGCTTTCAGATTTCAACTTGAGTTAATTTGGAAACTGCATAAATCCGCAGGTTCTTTTTCTTCGTCTCGTGTACATTAAGATGAGATGAGGGACTTTATGTAACCACTGCTCCAATGGTTTAGTGGCACTAGCCTCTAGGCTTTAAGGGATTGAGGTTGGCTTGTAATGTTAAAGTAGAATCCAATGCTTTCATAGGTAAGGAATTAAGAAGGAAAAAGAAAAAATCAGAAGAAGAAATAATTCTCTCCACGATTCTTAAAAAAGACAAAGCACACTCCCAAAAAAGGGCAATTCAATGACAAATTCATCGTTCATGAGTAGTGATAGGCTTTATGCCTTACCTTGTCCCATGATTCTCATTCTCTTAAAAGGCACCAACAATCACTAATTTTCCAACTAAATTGGTGGATTTCAAAGTCTTTTCCGCTATAAGAAAATTATTAAATAACAACTAAATTTATAGATATTTTTTTTAATTATTATATTAATTATAAATTAAATATTATTTTAAAAATTAAAAAATTATTGGTATTTAAATTGATTTTTATTATTAATAAAAAAATATAAAATAGTTTTTAAAATGATATCTAAATTAGTTACAAAGATTTTAGGTACTAATATTTTATATTTTAAATTAGTATCTAAAAGACTGGTAGAGACTAATTTAGAATATAAAGTAGTTAGTAGTTAAAACCTTGGTAGTACAAAACAATGCTTTAACGACGGTTAAAAAGAACATATAAAGACGTTTCTGGAACTGTAGTTATTGTAGGTGACGTTATTGATAAATTACCTGATCCTAATCTCTATCAATTCCAGACAATAATCGACATCCACTAAATAACATACTAACCGTACTCATAATTTTCAGATTATTTATTGCACTGCAAGTGAAAATAAATGTTATTAAATGAATGAATGAGACGTGATGAGTGGTAAAGACTTGCATGCAATATGAAAAAGGGGTGCCCGCTTGATGACTTTTTACAGCAAGTGCACCATGTTTGTCAGAAGTAATAATTGTCCCTAAGGACGGATATTGATCCCACAAGAAACAATTAATTATCGAGTACAATACACTGATCAATAAGAAAACAAACAAAGAATTAGTTGCTTCAATTGAAAAAATAGGGATTAGGTTTCATCTCTTTCACTCTCATACTCTCATGTATTTTGATTAGCATGTTAATATTAAGTTATTTGATTGAAATTGATGCTCGTAGAAAATTCATTTATATCGATCTCTCGCATATAAAATTCTTAAGAATGTTTCCTAAATATCGATCTCTCGCATACTTATAAAAACAACTTAGAAATCACACTCAAATGTTAATGGCAATTAACATTTCAAGTCTATCTCTAGCACTAAAATATGCTAAGTATTGATGTTTAGGTCTGAACCCTAAAAATACCTCTCGGTCAGATTTAAGATTCTCAATTTGTCACGAAAAGTTAAAGTTAAAAGTAAAACAACAATACCAATAATCAATCAAGAATCGAATATTAATCAATCAAGAGTTTGAGCAGATTACTCCCAATCCCAAAGGGTAGAATTAGCCACGCATACTTCTAGCACCTTCCATTCTCCCAATTGGGTTACAATTCACTCTCTGGTGTTTTCCTCTCAATCTGGCTCACTAGGGTTGAACCTCTAGCCCTCTATTTATCCTAGTTTTCTAGGGTTAAGTTGTTTTATGTGTCGCGCTAATGGGCTAAATGATAAAACATAAAAAAAAGTCAAATCTTTCTTTGCATCTTTTTCCATTATGGGACCTTCTGGCTTTATCTTTTTAGCTCAAATCATTCATCTTAAATCCAAATCTCCAATCTTCCTTAGAAATATGCAATTAATTTGGGAATAAAATACTCTTATTCAAATAAAGATCATAAAAAATATAAAAAGGTATAAATTCATAAATTAGGGATTATTTTATATGTAAATTAGCAATAAATCCTCATAAGTGCCTATAAAAATATGAAATATTACTGAAATTAGGCACTTATCACCTAGCCTTGTTACGACTGGGGGCACTCTTTCTTAGCCCAATCTGATCCTTAATTTTTATAAAAAAAAAGAAAAAAAATGAATGAATTAGACACATTAAAATGAGTGAACAAATATACTTTAAATACCTTTAGGTTCACTTTCCCTCCCATTCAACATGTTATATCCAGAATAAACACTCAAATAATAAGATTTTATGTTAGAACACATAACATTTTGAGTAATAAATTTGTGAATGTAATATAATCATAATGGGTTGATAAATATCTACTTTAAACTACGAAACATCATGCAAAATTTCATAATTTTTTGACAAGTGAAAATATGAGAACTAAAACCTTAAAATACTTGAAAGATACCTAAATAATACTAAAAAATAAAAAAATAATAGTAAATGGTAGATTTTTGGAATTTTGGTGAATCCCAATCCCCTTCGAGCAACCTTCATTTTTTTACACGTCTCTATCTAACTTCTCTATAAAAAGTTATGGTCATTTGGAGTTTTTTCGAATTAATTTTTGACAACTCCAAATCTATCACTATTCTCTTTAATGTCACACTAAATGAAGTTCCCACAAACCATAACTATTAACTAATCAACACATACATTCAAATATTTATTAAAAAATTTAAAATCCTAAACCCTAAAAATATTGACATTCTATAGTGGAATTGCGAGTGCAGCTAAGTCCGCGGTGGTGGTGTGTGGGTGTGCGGAGGGACAAGAGTCATATATAACGACAATTCAACAAAGAATTGTCGCATTTTACATTGAAACAAATATATAACGACGGTTTAGGCAAGAACTGTCATTAAAAACACTAAAATTTTACGAAAAACTGCAAAATTGCACCGCCTCTTTTTTAACGACTGTTCTTTATGAATTGTACTGTAATGGTTAGATACCAATGTATAAATTACTCTAATTTTTTTTAATAATAAAAATTACTTTAGATACCAATATTTTTTTAGTTTATAAAATGATTTTTATTTTAGTTAATACAGTAACTAGTTATGTTGGTCTGTAAACTTAATTTCTATTTAATGATCTGCTCGTAATGTTATATAAAAATATTAAATAAAATGATATGAGATTCACGTTCAATAAGTAAATACTACTAAAAAATCATTAAATTAAAATCAATTTAAAAAACAAAAAAATAGTTGTTATATTGACTAAATTAGATATTATTTTAGAAATTAATAAAATTATTAGTATGTAAATTAATTTTTATTATAAATAAATAATTTAAAAAATAAATAATATTTTTTATTTATAAAATTTATTTTTATTTAATAATTTTCTTTTAATGAAATAACGAATCACTATCATTATCTTTAGATTTTAGAGAATATCTTTACAAATTTTAATAATGCAGAATTTATAATTTTGACCTCTGATACTATACGCCCTTTCATTGTCAATAAGCTTCTAAAAGCAAATTTGAAGAGAAAATGTCAACACGTCTCAATGACTTTCTTGGTTTGCCTTTTTTTAGTTGCTTTGAAAGGCCTTGCCGAATGGAATTACAAAACTTTTCTCACTTATCTAACGGACCTTCAAAAAAACTCTTTAAAACAATCAGTTGTTATAAAATTATGAATAAAAAATGTAGCATTAGGTTTACATCCATCATATGTTTCAAATAATATGGAATCCAACAACATCGAAATCTATTGTTAAGAAAAAAATACCATTGCACACTTTTTTTTTAAGCAAAATATGTTCTTCAATGATATGATAGGTTGATATTCAACTGGAAACAAGTGAATGACAAACATACATCTTATAATTATGTTTTTTTTTTTCATTTTTCTTTTTAATCCAAACAGAAGAAGATAAGATCTCTTGGCTCAATTAAACTCATTGAATAACTTTAAGCCTTTTGGAGCAATAATTTAATTAAACATATACTAGTCTTTTAGTTTATTTATTATATAGGATAAGTAATATTTTTTTGTATATTTAATTAAATTTACAATAATTTGTAACATATATTTTATATTTTCAATTTATAATCAACAATTTAAATTGTAATATATTATCATTTTAAACTACTTTTAAAAAAACTATTAAAAATACAAACACCGAAGAAAAAAAAGAGAGTTGTTTAACATGTTGGGCAGGAATTTATTTTGGTTAGTTATAGAGGTAAATTTTAAAATAAATCTCCAAAAGAAAAATATATGTTAAAGAAATGTAGAAAAAAAACAAAAAATTCTAAAATTGAAATAAAAAGTAAAAGTTTCATGCTATAAATTGTACTTTATAAAGCAATTCATGGTATAGATTTTACCTTATACTTTTTTGTGTGAAAAGGGAAGTATAATGGCATCTTCCCCAATTGAAAAAAATATAAAGCAAAGACATGACTGTAGCCTGAATGAGCATTTTTGTTCTGTTTAAAGTCATCATTGGTGATTAAATAAAGTGTCTCCACAGTCATATTGTGATGATTATCATCTTAGCACTCTTAACACACAGCAAATGAAAATTGCAAGCTTTTGTTAAGGGTACAAATAATTAATTTTCCTGGCTTCGCAGTTGCAACAGTGTGCATATACTTTATGGCGATTTACACTTTGTATACAAATCAGAGGAACCAAATTCTTTATCATTAAAAGAAGAACCAAATTCTTTATCATAAAAAAGAAGAACCAAATTCGCAAACTCTTAGGTACTCAAAACAGATAAAGCTGGAGACAGCACAATGATTTGTCTCTGTGACCCGTCAAACTATAATGTCCATGATTACATGAATTACTAAAACAAAATAGAAAGTGTTATAGCAGTGTAAATTAATATGCTGCAGAAGATTCAGAAATGTGAGAAGAAGATGAGGTGCACTTTATAGTGGTTAGCATAGATGTAGGGCAGAGAAAATGTAAATAAAGCTCGTATCATAACTAATATATCTGCCTTAACTGAAAGCACAAATCTGAGTTTATTATTAGACCAAAGATCCTATGGTGGCTCTTTCTCCCTAACAACACAAACTATACCATACAGCAAGTAGCAAATATTGTACAAGAAAGCAAAGAAAATGCAGATGAACTGTGCATGAATTGAAATCTCCTACACATTGGAGGTCAGCCGGTGGTAAAAGGAGTCGGAAATTAACACATGTATGTCTAATGCGGCTTCAACATCCCACTTTATCTCAAAGTAAAGGTGATAGTGCATTATCCTTCTTCTAGTCTAATTGCTTTAGATAAGAAATACCTGTGATCAAAATTTAATAAGATAACAAGGAGTCAACAAAAATGAAAAGGGATCATAACATAATCATTAAACACTGAACATATTGAACATAAACTTGAAGCATAACATTGAGGATTCATTAGATGTTTCTTAAATGTTCGGAATAGGCAGTAATAGTATATATAAAAAGTCATCAATGCTTTCATGGGTTTTTTGAAATCTTACCCGGTCTGAGGTAGCTGCTTACAATTCAGTAATTGGTGAGACCGAGGATGCCTTTGCAAGGATGAGGTTTGTAATACCATTTTCATCTCCTACAAATTGTTCTGAGTCACTGGAAGCAGGGGGAGACCATACTGGAACTGAACCTCCATCCCGTTCTCTCCTGGTACCACTTGAAGATTCTACGGCAGAATCTTCAGCTACGTTTCTTAGCTCCATTGTAGTATTGTATTGTACTTGTGTATTCCTATGAGCACTCTGCAAGATCCGTTCGTTCCATGTAACTCCTCCTGCATTCTGTTGTGCATTTACATTTATTGGCACTTCAGCTGCGCTGCTCTCTTCTGCTGAGTTTCGAAGATCAGAAGTAGTTTCTTCGTCTTCTACTCTCAGCAGGGTGGAAGTGATGCTTGGAACCATCTGATCCAGGAAGCTTCGAGCAACAGGAAGGGGATTGTTCCTAACAGGTTCATGAGTTTCCTCCATTTGCGTGTCTTGCGGAAAAGCAGCAGGAATTGATTCAGAGGATTCTCCAAGTCCTTCCTCAGTTCCATTTTCCACTTCAGCTCTTGAAGTAGCCTCTAGTTGCCACATTTCTGATAATGCCTCTAGTAATCTAGTTTTTGCTGCATCTATTCCCACAATTGGAAGAGGATAGTTGGATCCTAGCTCAATTCCAGCAGCTTGGAGCACTGATTCTGGTGCATTCCAAGGATGATGTATCCACTCAGTAGGTAATCTTGCAAGTTCTGGAAGCCAGCGTCGCACATATTCTCCATTGGGGTCGAATTTATAGCCCTCAAACTACAAAATCCAACAACTAAATGAGTGCATCTATTACCAGAAACTCTATCAATTTTCAGCATCCAAATTGCTGACAACGGGACATACTAAAAACCAATGTTACCAATAACAACCACAAACTCAGAATTCAAACCTATTGATTCTATACATGGATCAATCCAAACAAAATAAAATTTGTAAGAAAAAAAATCTGAACTTGTTTTTTGTAAGAGTTGTGAACTTATGATGGGTCATATAACAGAACAAAATTCACAAGTAAAAAGAGTGAATGAATATTTCAACAGGGAGAAGTTGAGAGGAAGTAAAAGGAGACGGGGTAAAATGTTACAGGCACATCCAAAAATATTATCATAAATCCAAAAGGTCACGGAAGAAAGATCAATTACGTAGCTTTGACACAAAAGTAACACAACACCTGTGGATGATCGATTCGGTCAAATTCACGACCATCAGGGAGTGTACCAGTTATGTACTGCCAACCAAGAGCATCACTCTCAAGATCTGCATCCAAAAGGGTGTCCCAGAAATATTTCATTCCCCATCTCCAAGGAAGCTGCAGAACTTTCACAAAAAAACTGGAAACTACAACACGTATGCGATCGTGCAGCCAACCAGTAGCCCACAACTCCCTCATCCCTGCATCCACTAAAGGGTACCCAGTTCTGCCCTGTCTCCATGCCTTAAAATAAGCCTCATTTACAACCCAAGGAAAGAACTTAAGGTGGCCTAGAAGAGGCCTTTCATGACTGTAGGGGTGGTGGAAACTAATGTACCTCGAATATTCTCTAAGACCAATAGATTTAAGGAACAAGTTCACACTCTCTTCACTGGCCTTGTTTCCTTCGTTGGCCCACAAAAGTTGTTTGATGCGGACAAGATGGAAGACCTTCTTGACACTCAACTCACCAAAATGCAAATGGGGTGAGAGAAGTGAGGTAGTGGCACTGTCAGCCTTCCTGCAATTTATTGAGTACTCTATCAGTGGACCATTTATGAAGGCTGTCAATGCCTTGTTAGCATTGCTCCACCCTGGTGACCATGCTCTAGCAAGAAGTGCATTGCTTGCCTTCTCTGATTCATCTTCAAACACCAATCTATCACTAGGGCATCTCGACACATCACCTGAAAGAGGCCAAGAGTTCTCAATAACCAAAAATCATCAAAGCTTCATGACAATGCCTCCTACATGTTGCAGACTAGGGGAATTTTGACATCAGAAGCAAAAATTGAACACTTCAAATCCATTTTTCTGTTTTTAGTCAGTGATCTTTGAAAGCTCATTATTTGCTTAGGCTAAAATGAAAAGTTAACTATAAATTTGTGCATCTAAAATGCAACCCCCTGTTACAGATTGTGGGCTACACTGGAAAACTTTGCACTCTTATGATAAAGATTGACCAAAGTCAATGTTGAGAGTAGGTAGGGGGCAAATATCTATATCTGCATTGCATGTAACTGTTAGTAAAATTTGTAACAAATGGAAAATAGATAATTAAATAAAACATGCTCAAAATTTAAAGGAATGTATGTTTTATAACCTGTTTGGTAAGGTAATGGGAGCAGGTACCACGATATTTGTGCTGTATTATTAATGAATACTCACAAATATGAAAGATCTCATGGTGTAGATTTTTATTTAGAAAGGATGGATGGGTAAGGAGAACTAACACGTATTTCTTTGTAATATTGGGTTAATCCTTAACATATACTTTCGTGGATAATAGATAGAACCTCGAGTTAGAGAAAAATTATTTCGTCTTCATATGAATTCAAATTATTGTTGTTCTAAAAACACTTTCGGTCTTGATTTTTTCAATTCAACCCACCTTTGACTCTTGTAAATACCATCACCAATATAACATTAGATAACATTAGCTAAATATTTAATATACATCATTATATTATATGGTGCAACAATTATTCACTAGAGGGATATAGTGTTAGTTACCAATACCTACTTGTATTTCACATCCGTCCTTTATTTATAAAAAAACAAACTTATGTATTCTATTTTATTGTCCATAATTTGTTTCTTTAAATAAATTAATTTTCTTTTGTTATACCTTCCTTTTACAAACATTACAAGAAAATCATGAAATAAAAACTAATTTTAAAAACAAAAAATAATTAGTTGTTATAGTGACTAAATTAGAGACCATTTTAGAAATTAAAAAAAAATTGGTTTATAAATTAGTTTATATTATTGTTAAATAGTTTCTAAATTGGTATCTAATTAGCAACCAAAGTTTTAACTACCAATTATTTAGATTCTAAATTTGTTAGAAAAACTTTGGTTGTTAATTAGATATCAATTTAGAAACCATTTAACAATAATAAAAATTAATTTAAAAATAATTTTTTTTAGTCTCTATAATAATTTTTAATTTAGTCACTATAGTAATTAATTATTTTTTGTTTCTAAAATTAGTTTGTATTTCATGATTTTTTTTTAGTGAAAGAAAACAAATTATGAATTTGAGTTTAATTCTTATTAGAACATTCAGTAGAACATAGAACCTGACCCACAAAGCCCTCTATATATTGTCCACCTGATCATCTACCACAAACATGTTATTATAGCATCTTTGGTGGAAAATTGGTAAATCTTATTTCCACCATCATGGTTACATAGTAGAACACCATTGAAGTCACTCACAATGATAATGCAGTATAATTCTCAATGAACCCAGATTCATATGAGCACAGATTCAACATTAAAAGAAATCTAAGACGAAGGGAAGTGAATGAATAGAAGTAGACCTGGAATTATCCTTTTAGGTGGAAGAAGAGGTGAGTCGGGGTCATAAGGCATGTTAAGACATCTGTCCCAGAAAGCAGCAAAAGTTGTGAATGGTCGAGCATGGACATCATTCACATCCCATGGTTCATATAGTAAATCTGCGTTGAAGGAACGTACTGTTATGCCCTTAGCATTTAGAACCTCTTTTACTCGGTGATCCTTTACAAGTGACAGGGGATCTGTAACATACCAAAACACAAACATTTCACAAAAATTAAAGGGAGTAAAAATGTCATCATGAAGTATAAATAAACCATTTAACTGTGTATTTTATATTCTCACGAGGCTATTAAGAATAATGTATGAATATGGTTGTTGGTTATAGGTTAAATGGTTATGGGGGTTGGTTATGAGTTAGACGTCGTTTAATATATATATATATATATATATATATATATATATATATATATATTATAGGCTTGTACTATCTATAACAGTCAATGATACAACTCTCTTTTCTCTTTTTTGGTTTTGTCATATTTTGCATAGTATTAAGGTCACTAATGGCTTTTTCTTCCTCCACCATGCTCAATCATAAAGTTTTTTCTTCATCTTTAACATCTTCATCATGCACATCACCCTTAATCTAAATGATGACAATTTTCTCATCTAGTAACAACGGATTCTTGCGACCAAATTGTGGTCTCCAGCTTTCTATTTTCTTGAATAACCCCCTAATCTTTCCAAGGTTCAAGAATGATGAAAATTCTCATGCCAACAATATCAACCTTGATTTTTTCTTCATGAACAAGAAGAACAACTCATAGTCGCTTGACTTCTTGCATCGATGTCAACTCTTATCCTCACCAAGATGGTGGGTCTTGAAACTTCTCAAATTTTAATAAATTTATGTCTCTCAAACAAAGGCAAAAGTCAAGAAGATGAAACATATCAACTACCATACATCAAAGCGTCATGCATTTTTCTGGTTCCAAGAATAATACTCGTGATTCTTGGGCAAAATAAAAAATAGCAATGTAAAATGTGTGAAAAGTGTAGTCATACAACCATTAATTGTTGGCACGGGTATGAGCAGAATACTTCATTTAATACCCATGCTAACTTTTCCCAATTCTCATCTACATTTAACGAGGATCATGACCAGTTTATTCTGAGTGCACCTTCCACTGTGAATGATCTGCTTTGATATTCAGATAGTGGAGCATCTCATCATATTACAAATGATCTTAATGCCTTTTTCACAAAAAACATCTTATCATGGCAATGTCACAATTAAAATAGGTAATGGCTCAGGTATGTCAATCAAAATGCATGCTTTACCATACCATACACGAACATTGCCTTTTATTTGAATCATTTGTTGCATGTTCCTGAAATTAAAAAAGATCTTATCAATGTTTCAAACTTTGCTAAAGATAATAATCTGTATTTTTGAATTTTATCCAAACTGTTGTTATGTTAAAAATTAGGCCACTAAGCAGATTTTTCTTCAAGGAAATATTAAGGATGTGTTGTATGTTTCCCTGCGTTTCAACGTTCTATTGGTTTTTCTGCTAATAATACTTATTTAGTGTCATGTTTCCCAAATTTTAATCTTTGGCATTCTGGACCTGGTCACTTTTCTTTTCAAATTGTGAAGAAAAAATTTAAACAATGTATCAAACAAAAATTATTTTGTAATTCTTGTGCTAAAGAAAAATCTCATGTTTCATTTTCTATCTTCTACAATTGTGTATACTTCACCTTTACAACTTGTCTATATTGATGTTTGGAAACCCTGTCCTATGTTTGCCTCAAATGGTGCTAGATATTATATTTATTTTTTTTGGATATTTTCTCTAAATGTACTTGGGCTTTCTTGCTTCATACTAAGTCTCAAGTTGTTGTTGGCTTTATGCGTTTTAAAACTTTTCTGAAAAGCAAATTGGACATAAACTTCTAAGTATTCAACCCGACAACGAAAGGGAATTTCTAGCCTCAAAATCTTATCCTAATGACAATGGTATATGTCATTGTTTAACATGTCCTCATACATGAAAAACATGGTGCTATTGAGTGGAAACATAGGCATATAATTGAGATGGGTTTAACTCTTCTTGCTGGTCCATCTTTACCTATTAAATTTTGGGTTGAAACTTTTATTATTGCTGCGCATTACACCTTTATTGAATAACTCTAATTCGTTTGAAATGTTTTTCATTCCAAACTTGACTATACAAGGTTTAAAGTGTTTTGGTGCGCTTGTTATCCCCTTTTGCTTCCTTACAATCGTTATAAGCTAGATTTTCATTTTACTAGTTGTTTGTTTCTTGGTTATAGTTTCCATAGCAAATGATACATATGTTTGTCTCCTATGGGTAAAATTTATGTCTTATGTCATTTTATATTTAATGAAGATGTTTTTTTTCTCACTCAGATCCACATTATTCTTTTTGCTATACTAGTTCTACAAATGCTTTGTCATCCAGTAACTCTTATCTCCTGTTTGTCATTAAATCTATATCTAATCATAATCCTTATTAATATATCTTTGCATAATAATTTTGCATTTAACATTGATCATAGTCCCTATTCTATTATATAATCTCCTCGGTACTAATAACACCATTAATGCTCCTAATGAAACTCTCACTACTAGAGCCAAGGTGTTTTAAACCAAAACTTTATACATTACTTACTCCCTTTGCTCTTCTTGAACCAATTTTTGTTAAGCAAGCGTTATCTTCACCTGACTGATATAAAGTTATGCAACACTTTCCTTAAAAATCATACTTGGACGCTTGCTCCTCTTTCCTCAGGTGCAACTGTGTTAGGTTAATATGCGTGTTTAAAAACAATTTTAGTGTCGATGAATGTTTTCAAAGGCACAAAGCCAGGTTGGTTGCCAAAGGATTCAATCAGACATAAGGTTTTGATTATAGTGAAACTTTCAATAGTTAAGTCTACTACCATTCATATAATTTTAACTCTTCATATTTCATCTTGTTGGCTAATTAAACAAATTGATATTGATAATGTGTTTTCTATATGGTGATTTAGAGGACACAATTTGTATGCAAAAACCACCTGAGTTTGTTTAAGGTAATTCTAATATTATTTGCAAACTACAAAAAGTTATCTATGGGCTTAAGAAGGTGCCACGATCTTGGTACCAAAAATTGAGTTACACCTTGCAAGACATGAGCTTTAGGTCTACAAAGACTGACTCCTCTCTCTTTGTCAAATTATGTGATTTGTTTATTTTTTTATCCTCTTTACGTTGATGATATAATCATCACAACTACTTTGTCTCATGCTATCAGTTATTTTATATCCATGATATGTAATTCTTATGCCTTGAAAGATTTAGGGACTTTGCATTATTTCTTTGGTGTTGAAGTTTCTTGGACAAAAGATGGATACATTCACTTGTATCAATCTCGGTATATCAAAGATCTTTTAGCTCACACAAACATGTTGGATTACAAGCCTCAATCAACTTCGGTGATTTCATTCCTTCATCTTACTCAAGATGTCTCTACTGTTGTTTTATACCCCACCGTCTATCATTCTGTCGTAAAAGCTTTACAATATATCTTGATCACGTGACCAGAACTTGCCTATGTTGTCTCTAAGGTTTGTCAATACATGCATTGCTTCTAGGGACATCATAAAAAACCTGTAAAACATATTTTACATTATCTTGACCCATAGATCATGGTATTCTCATTCATCAAACATTTTCATATTCTTGTCTTTAGCGATGCTAATTGGCGGTTTTGATGTTGATGATCACAAGACCACTATTAGTTATTGTATTTGTTTTGGATCCAATCTTGTCTCTTAGTCTTCTCATAAGTAGAAGGTGATATCCTACAACAACACTGAGACGAAATATAGGAGTATTGATGCGACTCTTGTTAAAATCAAATGACTCTCCTTACTTTTTACTGAAATATGTATTTCATCCTCTACTCTAAAAATCTACTCTAATAATATGAGTGTTGTTTTGCTTGTTAGTAATATCATATTACACTCTAGATCAAAGCATTTCAAACCTGATCTTCATTTCATCCATGGTAATGTTTAACAAAAATAACCAACCATGACTTTAGGGAGGTTAAAAATAATGTATTAATACAATAGTTGGTTATGGGTTAGAAGGTTATGGATTATATCTCATGTAATGTGTACTCTACATATATGTATAAGAAGCTTGTACTGTTCATAAGAATTAATTATACAATTCTCTTTTGTCTTCCCGGAAGACAAACAAAATCCAAAAGATGAATATATAGAAATGACAACGTAATCTGTACGGATGACTAATTAGAGACAGCCATGTAAGTGGGGCAAACAAATCAGTTGAAAAAACGGTGATGTCCTGTTCTGTACAATTCTACCCGATAGATTTTATCCCAATTGATGTAATATAGGTTCCTACAATACAAAATGACTAGCAAACTTCCCAGAATCTGGACATTCATTCTATTTGCAGGGATGACAAGTGTTGAAATAAAACAAAAAGTAGAATGCTATAAAATACTGGGGCAGAAAAGAAACAGTAAAATGATCCAGAAAAAAAGGCAGTGAGAGAAGGAGAGGGAACGGGAAACTGACCATATAAATGATTAAAATAGAGTTGAGTAGCTCCAGTGAACTTAAGAACCTCGAGGAGAGAAGAAACAGTATCAGTGGATCGCTTAGTGATGAGACGAGTGCCAAGATTCCTGAGAGAAGAATCAAGATGAGCCAAGCTTTGTTTGAGCCACCACCTGGAGACTCTGCCGGGGTAGTACTGCCCTTCTTCTTCAGGTGCCCAGATGAAAACTGCAACCACAGCACCAGCTCTTACTCCTGCCGTCAGTGCAGGGTTGTCCTCTACCCTCAGATCTCTTCTGAACCACACTATGCTGCATCCACCGCCACCTCTCATCTCTACAACCTTAAACTGCTTTCACACACCAGTTTTAACCATCTCATCTCATCTCATAACTTCTCTTTACTTTCTTTCTGTTTTGAAGAAAACCAAACAGAATATGTTACCTTTTTCTTTTTTTAAGTTCTCTCTTCTTCTCTCTTTCTTCCTCGTCCTGGCTTCTCTGTCTAACTTGTTTATTGGGAGATTTTAAGCCATAAATAGGTAAAAGAAACGTGTGATTATTGGGTTGATGACTTTTAAAGTTGTGGCACTCGCCTTTACTGTGATAATCTGGTTTTGGTGAAATTATCAATATTTTACAACAAATGCGTATTTTGTTGCTTTCAATGGCTAGTTGTACGAAAAAACAGGGTTTGACAGAATGGACAGAGTGAGAGGGATATGTTGGAAGGAAGAGGAAGTGAAAAGGATTAGTTGGGTAACTGTGTGTGGGGAAACATACAATGAATTGATAGAGAAATTGCAGCCACAAGTTTTTGTTTTGTAGATTTTTTTTCTTTTTTTCTCTTCTTAGTCTTATCCTATGCACTATGCGATAAATAAAACAAATCCATCTTCCACGTCTCTCCTCTCCTATTTTTTCACACCAAAAATCACACAACTCCCTCACCTTCAACGCACGCACTCAAATTTCATTTCATTTTCATCCCTGCGCTTCTCCATTTCACAACACACCACTCAGAATCCGTCAAACTCATGCTATTTTCAGTAGGGATTATATCAGCATTTGCTACACGTTGCTTATTAATGACCTGGTGTATTTGATTTGAAAGCTAGGGAACATTGCAATTTATTGCAAATATCATGACATTAAAAAATATGTACTACTCATTTATTATTAGTGTTTATACTCTTTAGAGAGTTAAAGCCTAATCAAAGACCTACTTATGACCTTCAATTTTTTTACTAAACGCTTTATTTTTTTCACATTATGAATATGAATCCATTTTTTTTACTAATATTTAATGAGGAGGATTGTGAATGATACCAAGTATCCACTTTATTTTCATATGAAATGTAAAATTGGTTTGACTTAGTTTAGATTTATTATAGATTTTGAATTAAATCAAACCATTATTTAGTGGTTCTATTTGAATGGGTTTTTGCATTTTTTATCATCATGAAATTGTTATATTTTTTTTTCACAAAAAGGGAAAAAAAGTTAACAAAATAGATATGTTATAAATTCATTTTAAAATTATTATTATATTTGCAATTTCAACTTTTTTTTCCATATTTATAAACAAATTACATAAACTTAATTAGAAATTAAAATACAAATTTAATATCTTATCTTAATAAATATAAATATTTTACGAATAAAATACTATAAATTATATATATTTGTTAGTGTTTAGTTAACTTGAAATATATGGTATTTATACCTATATAAAGAAGATTCTCCCGGTAACAGTTGTTTTGGTGTACACATTACTTTCTCATTTTATCCTTATATCATTATTTTATTATTTTAGAAATATATAATAAGATGTTTTTTGTCATTTTATTATTACTTGAACATTCCTGTCATTTCATTTTTTTGGTATTCACTCTCATTTTTTTTTTAATTCTATAATATGAAAACCAAACGTAACTTTCTTAACAACTCCCCTCTCTATAAAAAAAACTTCTCACTTTTCTTTTTTTCAAAAACTTCTCACTTTTCTTTCTGTAAAAAACTTCTCACTTTTTTTTCTATAAAATTTTTTTCACTTCTCTCTCTTAATTTCCCTTAATCAGTTACAATATTAATGTATCTGACAAATTTCACCCCCTTTTCTCACATCTTTCTCTCTTGGAGACACACCATTCTCACACGTTTTTTTGTTTTTCGCATTTCATATCGGTTTGTTATTTTTCCCTAAATCCTTTTTTTTTTCTTTTTATTAAAGACTCAAATGTTTTTTTTTATTATCAAGAGCACTAAAATGATTGTTTTATAAACATTAACCATTCACTACTTAAGCCTTTAAAACTAAAAAGAGATAAATGTTTTATTAAGCTTATTTACATGTTTTTGTTTTGTTCTCAGGCTTTTTGGATACAAAGGTGTAGAATTCATTAATCCAGAGGCACAAAGATGGAAATGGAAAGTATTTATTTATTTATTCTCATTGACTCTTTTATCTAAAGGAAATAAATGGTTATTGTAAGATGGTGCAATCATATATTTGTATTTGTTATATATAAATAATAAAATAATAAAATAAAAAATGCAGATATAGAGGCCCAACAACGCCTATGTTTCCGCTAGTTATATTTAACTACAATAGACTGTTAAATGGTTTCCTTTAAAAAAATCTAAACATAATTTTCAAGAAAAGTTTGTTTTTTATTATTATTTTGACATGCGCCTAAAATTGAAATTAACCACTGATATCCAAGTAAACAAAGAATAAAATGAATAAATTGGAGCATTTCATAGTGGCTCTAACCATTATACAAAAAAAATCAACACATAGATAGGGACTATAAAAAGACTCGTATACCATCAGACATAAAAAAAAACCTTACAAATAGGACTTGGAAGATGGTGGTAGCAGTCATAAAATCACTAATATATCAGAGAAAGTCTTGTGTGTGTATGAATTAAAATCTAAATCTGATTTGACTAATCAACCTGCAAAAAAATCCCAAAGAGGTTTGCACTGTCATATCCCAAAGAGGTGCATCTTTGATTATACAAAAACTACCAATCTTTGACATAAAAAAAGATACCCTCCCCCATAAATCTCACTATATGCATAATATACTCACTACAAAAAAACGTGTATAATGCGGCGGTTATTTTCGCAAAAACTGACGTTTTTAACCGCCGCATTATACGTCTCTGGCGGTATCGCGTACCGCCAGAATTCTTGCCGCCACAAAGTTTAATGTGGCGATCAAATGAGAACCGTTGTAGCAGACACCATAGTATGCATTGTATAATGTGGCGGTTTTAAGCGTGCAATTGGCGTCAGTTATAAATGTCGTAATTTTAAAACTGGGTAAACCAATTCTAACGTAAATAGTGGCAGTTTTAACCGCCACTTAATACAGTATAATATGACATTTATAATACACTTTATAACTGTCATAATTCGAATATTAAATATTTAATTTTATTTTTAATAATTTATTTAATTCTATTTTATAATTTGATTTCATACTATTATTTAATTTCATATTATAATTAAACTTTAATTTTATTTTTAATATTTATAATAATTTATTTAATTCTATTTTATAATTTGATTTTATAATATTAATTAATTTGATATTATGTTTCCTAATATATATAATTAAGTTATAACATAAACTAATTTCATAATATAATTAAAATTGAGAAATATAATAATCAAAAGATGAGTTCATTCATTCATTGAAAGAACAAAGTTGATAATGTCAAACTA
>Ga0123342_1002799_pt1 | contig 28692 bp, 11 predicted proteins | sample Turbeawhitnodule_FD_89960 | JGI IMG/M metagenome (GOLD analysis project Ga0123342, IMG submission 89960) | Root nodule microbial communities of legume samples collected from Mexico - Turtle bean Mexico white nodule | ecosystem: Host-associated > Plants > Roots > Nodule | place: Mexico: Nepantla... | reverse complement strand
CAGGAGAGAGAAAGTGTCCAGGTATATAAGAGTTTCCAACGAACTTCTGAGGTACGCACGTTCAGATTGTCTTCTTTACGCTTGCGAGTTCTTGAGTATATTGAGAGAGAACTGGTTCACGGTTCCTTAGAGTTCTTGAGTGTTACTCTTAGTAATTGGTGGTTCAGTCATTGACTTGGGCGTTGGAGTGCGATCGGCCGCAGCGGCGCCATTTCGTCTTTTGCAGGTTCTTGAGGTGGATCGCGGCGAAGGACGGAGGCAAACACGGCGCATACGTCGATCCAAGTTTGACGAGGCAAAGCTCCAGCGTTTTGGTCAATAGGCGGGATCATTAAGTATGAATAAAATTATGTTCATCACTTTGTCCTCACTACTATAGATGTCCTTACCCCTTAAGATCATAACCTTTTTGGGGCATTGGGATGCAATATGACCTTTACCAAGACACTTAAAACACTTAATATCCCTAGCTCGAATGCGTGAGGTGGACTCTATCTTTTCTTTGACTAGGTCTTTAGGAAGGTTTTCTGATATTTCCTCTTGATATCCCATTCATCTTAGACTCTTTCGCCAGATATATCATCAGTTTTCTCCACAAAGATAGTCCAAAAACTTAAAAAAGTATAAATAATAAAGATAAATTTTAGAATAAATAAAAAAAATTATTTTAAATCTATTTATAATAAAAAAAATTTAATTCTATATTTAATTTTAGCGTCATCCTATAAAGTTAACTAAATTAGGCCTCACACTTTGTCTTACATATTTTCTTGAGAAATGATATAATACTTAGATTTTTTTTTCTTTTTTTCCTTAATTTATGAAGTTAATTTATTTTGTGTTAAAAAATTAATTTCACTTTCTTATGAATTTTGTTTGGATAGGATGATTAAAAATGAGGAAATGGAAAAAGAAAATAAAGAAAGAGATAGAAAGAGAATAGAAAATAAGATTATTTGAATTAAAAAATATATAGTAAAAGTGAGTAAGAAAGAGAATATATTTACTTTATAATTAGTAATTTTTATTTATTATTTTAACTATAATAAAGAAGTAAATATTACTAAAATATTAATGCACTTTTTTAATATTTCTTGGTCTTTGAAGTTTTAAATGTTAGTGCACGGAAAACATGTGTAAGAAGTTGGACATTTGTAACAAAAGAAGTAGTGTTTAGCCTTGATATTCTAAAATTTTACATATAGTTAATATAATAGTACTTTTTAAAAGTTTATAAAAATTCTACGTTTAAACTAAAATAACACGTGTGATGCAAAATGGAAGTGAAGATGGAACTAAAGCACAAATAAATGTGGAGAAAACATTAGGGTACAGTGGTAGGAGAGGGGGCCATCAAGAATGACCATAAGTGAGTGAATTTCACAGGTTTGTGACGTTCTGTACTACACTCATAATTTCAAGAAAAAGATGAGCATGGACTGTCGTTTATGCTATTATCATTGCTCACGTATACACACGTTCAAGTGTTAATTATGTTGAGAATCTTAGTACTATATTACAGCTTAAAAAAAGTTTTTTAATTAAAATAAAATAATTTAAAATTATATTGACCAAATCATAATTTTAATTTGATATTTTCAATATTCTTAAACTAACATTTTCCTTACTTGTTAATCCCACATCTATGACATAATATTCATACACCATATATGCTTCCCAATATGAATTAAATATAGATCAATATATTTTTATAGAGTTCGGCTTTGTTCCGAGAATAAATGCTAAGAAATATAGATTTTTACTTCACAAATCACCTGTGACTATCACTATTTTGTGAAGTGAATACACTCACGTGTTCATGCAGCAAATTTTACTATATAAAATCAAAGAAAAAATTGATCTTAAAATAAAAATATTAGTATAAATAAAATTAGTCTTTGTAAAAATAATTTGTACTGCAAAATATATATTTAAATAAAATTAATCTCTTTGAAAAGGAATTTTATTCTCAGAAATTTAAATAAAAATATATATAAAATCAAATTCTAAATAATTTAATCACTTGTTTTTTTTAAAAAATCTAAATTAAAAATCACTAATATAGATAGTAGGTATATGGAAGTTAGAAACCATGATATCATACTTGATCAATTAATAAGCAAATAGTTAAAATACTAATATTAATTAATGAGAGTATCCATTTATCATACCCTTTTATTATTTATTGTGGATTTTACCCTTATATCTCCGTAAATGAATTATTTTGATCTCCTAATCTTTATTGATAGTTGTCTGAGATAGTTATTTAGTCCTCCTATGATAATTTTCTTCAATTTAGTATGTCAACAATTGTTCACACATTTTCATATCTTATACTCTCATTTAAGTAACAATCAATAGTCTCTGAACTTCTGAAAATAGTTTTGATTAATGTAATCATGCTCTAATATTTAACTAAGTTTATCCATATGACTAGTTAAATTGATTTGTTGGTTCTTCTACTTAATCATAAAAGAATTAATTTTTATTTGTAATGAACTAATTACATTAAATAAAATGAAATAATTAAGGAATGTTCCGATCCATATATACAAAAGAGGCTATATGCTTCAAAGTGAGAAGTCATTACAATCTAATAATATATTGTTTCAAAAACTTATATACATGTTATGAACCATGTGCATGAAATGACTTAAACATAAAAATCTAACTAGAAGTTCAAAACATCACATAATAATACAACAACTAATAAAAAAGACCAAAATCACAAGTTGTCTTGAATACTTAGTTTTCTTAGTAGTTTTGCTGGAAGCACTACGCTCCAATCTATTATGCATTCCAGATGCACCACAATTAATACATAGTTACAAAATGAATTACTTGAATAAGTCTAATTACTTTTTCATTTTATTATTGTGATTGAATTGTTCATTTCATTAGTTCCATTCTAATAAGGTTTTACTAGTTACATTGTTTAGTTCTTTATTTTTTTTCACATTACATCTTTTTACTATTGCATCATTTAACCCTTTGTCATTTGTTTACGGATCACTATACGTTATCTAGTGAGTTTCTTTGTCTTCCACCATTTGATTGATTGGAATGCTCTCTTTTATTAGAACTTTTTATACTTATATTTGAAATAAACAAGATAACACATATAAAACTTAATTATATATTCCAGAATTTAGGAAAACTTGTTAAAATTTAGTATAAATTAATAAAATGTCTCTAAAAATGTGTAATGAGATAAGACAAAAAAAAAAAAAAACCAATTTTTTTTTTAATAGTCGTTTTCTATTTGAGACTATTTTCAGTCTTTTTCTTTAAAAGATTTTCTATGAATAAATTTTTGTTGCAATAAGTAATTTTATTATTTTCTTACAACATTATGATCTTTATCTAAATATCAATAAATCCAAATATTATTTATCATTGAACATCTACAATCTTTCAGAGATCTCGTATAAACGTTTATAAGACAAGTCTAAAGAGGAATGATGTAGAAGATAATAACAATGTGTATAAAATTTTAGCTTGATAGCATATACAAAATCAGAGTGTTTGAGATTTAAAAGTTATATATAGCATGAATTTACATAATCTCTTCAACTTTTTTCTGATTCTTCTTGTTGCATACTTAGTAAAGACATAGTTGCTGATTAAAACATCTTCATGTTCTAATTGTTAGTAATTGCACGAATACAATTTTCGCGTAAAAAGACTCGTTTGTGTTATTTAGAGAAAAAAAAAACTGAAACTGAATGAACACTCAAAATTTGTACCTAAAAAATGTGTGATAAATTTAGTAAGTCTTTGACCTCTTTTTATTCCTTAGGTGCTGCTAGTAAGTTAACTTTAAATATTTTTACTCAGTAAACTTATACTTTAACATTTTAGCTATTAAAAGAGTAATTTTTAATAAGATATTGCAAATTAAGTATAGTTTTTCTTATTTCACTAAAAGTTTTCACACAAATAATAATAGTTTATCTAAATCACTCATATAACTTTTTAATTTAATATTATATAATTTTTAGTATTAATTAATTTTTTTGAAAATAATTAATTATAAAAGTGTAACTATATTACAAAAAAAATTCGCCACATAAAGAAAAACTATTACATCAATAAAAATAAAAATAATGAATAAAACAACACAACTTTGTAAAAATATACAATTATTTAATGCATTGTGATAAGTTATAATAAGAAAAACAGTATTAAAATCTAAGTTAATGCTTATTTGTTTTTATAATATTATGTTTGTTATTTACTATTACTAAATAGTCGTACCTTTGTAGGTCTTCATACAATTAAGCTATATGTAATATATTTTTCATAAATACGTTAAGTTATGATTTTATATTGAACTTTTCTTTGTTATAAATCAATCAGCATGTTAGTATCATATAACTCAATGGTGTTAGAAATTAGTGAGAAATGGAGTAAGTATTATATTAAACGAGGAATGGATTTAGGTATGGCACAATTGAATGGATTGTTTGGATATCAAATAAAATTTTTAATGTTAGTTTTTTTTTTATTCAGATGATGTTTTTATTTCAAACGAATAACTTCATAATTAAAGTGAGATAGTGCTATATCGTCATTACTTGTTTCTATATGTGTTTTTTTATATACGCAATGTTAACTCTTTTCAAAGTGTATAAGAAGTGTTTTTGTCTTGTAGGTGTGAGAGAGAAGGTGATTTATGTGCATGTAGAAAGTCTCATTGGATTGGGTGCACGTAATCGTGGTTAGTAGGAGTTGAAATTGATCCTATGTTACTAATTGTCAAGGCTTGGAAAGTGATAAAATGGTTGTCACCTTCACATAAATTTATTGTAAAATTATTGTTACAGCGGTTGTACAAATCTGAATTTAGTTGTCTTAATTGGATAAGAGGTGTATAGAATCAGGTACATTTGGTTTTGATTAAAGAAAAATAGTTTATTTGATTAGGAAGATCTTTTTATGTTTTATGTTGCTTTTTGGATATGAAATTACTTTTGTAGCCACTTTATTCTTATAGGAGGGAAGTGATTGGTGTTTTTTTTTTGAGATAATGATGTCTCATGCATAATATTTTGTATGTATAGTTGAAATATTCCTTAAATGTTTTAAATAATTCATTTATTTATAACTAATAAAAAAAATAAAAAATAAATGAATAAGAAATTAAAAACACAATTAAATGAATTTATTTTTAATCATCTTTGGTAAAACTAGTTTTTCAAATACTCCTATATTATTAAAATCTTAAAATACCTTCGTAATAGAGAGCTTCTGAAATAAAGCACAGCCATATACTTTATTGCGAAGTCAATGGTCAAACTTACATAGATTCCATTAAATGGATTTGTTATCAGTTGTAGTAAGGATTAAAGAATTGAGATCATGTTTGATGTAGTTTAAGATGAGTTTTTATTAAATAAAACAATTTAGTTTAAATAATTAAAAAGTATACAGTAGTAGTATTAGTTTAGTTTAAAAGTTGTTGGGTATGGTACTCGTCCACACGTGGGACCTGAAGAAAGAAGGCGCGTGTAAGAGACAGAAAAGTGAGAGCGTATGGAGACAAGTGGGCCCCATCAAATTATTGTAACCCTTTTCCCACTTCATCCATTATCCCTTCCCACGTGCGCTCTCTGTGGGCCCCACCTCTATCTGGATAAAAAAAACAAATAAATAAAGCATCACTCTCTTCACTTACCATTATAAACCAATTTTCTTTTTATTTTTTTATTTTTTTTTCTGCTTGTTTTATGCCCCGCGTTATTTTCAAAGCTTTGAAAACCAATATTCAAAGCGTTATTCAACTTTTTCGTAAGTTGCTATTTTAAAAATATTTTCTTCAATAAAAAATAACAAAACAAAAAACAAAACTCAGATTCCAAGCACGGACCTGGTCGTGCTCCGTTACTTCCGATTCCCTCGGTACTGATGAGGCACGTGGGTGCTTGGCTAAACCAAACACGGATTTAACTAATTTATTTTCCATAAATATACTGCAATTTTATTTTATATTTTCTTTTATCTTTTTTAAATATCATTATGACGTAGAAATGGACCATCTCCTAATTGTTGCCAACATATTTGGGTATTCATATTCTCACAATCCAATTGTTTCTTATTTTTTCTATTATAGAAACATTCTTAGCGAAAATACATTTTGGAATACACACAATAAACTATTTGCTATGTATATATATAAAACAATATAACAGTACTTTATGTTGTTTATTGATTTTCTTTGAAAAAATAACTCAGCGAAACCATGTTTCATTTGTATTGATTTTTATGAAATTTAAAATAACAAAAGCTTCTTACGTTTTCTTAATTTGACTTTTTTTTAATCGACAATCAAAAGACGTGTAATGTAGATTCACAACTTCTCTTGTTAATTCAACATGCACAACACTAAAATTATTTCTCTGAGATTTTGCTAAAAAAAATATTTATTTAAATTGTAATCACTTCTCACTAATTTGTTTGAGAGTATTTTTTAATAATAATTACTCCGAACTAATAATTGAGTATTTTTTTACTACAACATACTAATGAATACATACAGATTTATATTCGTCTGCAATTAGTGAGTTACATACGGATTGTACATAGAATTCATATTCATATGTAAATTTTTAAAATTTTCGTATGGAACAATAAATAAATTTGTAGAAGTTATTTATATAAAAGATCTATATGTAAGGTTGGCGTGTTGGGATGAGAAAATTTTTGAAGGATAAAATTTGTATGTAACATTAATGCATTCGTACGTAAAGTAAGACATCCATTAGATACACATGTTACATACGAATTTTAATAAATTATTCACACACAAAAAAATGCATAGCTTATTTGTCTCAATAGATTTTACAAAGCATTTTACTTTATATGAGAAGTCATTGTCACCCTTAAAGGTTCTTTTTGTTTGTTGAAGTCATAGATATATTTTTCGAGAAGTCATTCCCTTCCATCTAAGCATTGAGTTTCCCCTAAAATCGTAGTTGCCCTAACCTGAAGTGCAATGTGACTTAAGCTGAAAAAGTGGTGTCACCTAAGTTGCAAATCGTGAAGCAAGTTTAAGCAAAGGAAAAGAACATCTCTGTCGCGGTTTAGAGAGACGTGGTTTAGATGGACGCAAATGTATAGTCCGGTTAGTTTGCTCTATTTCTTTATCTTCATTTTCATTTGCATAAATGTGTTTTTGATCATCAAATTCATTGTCCCCCATTTTAAATTCACTCACAATTTTGTTTGGTGGTTACATTGGAAGGTTTGAAATGATGGGAAAAAACGCACGTGGAAGCAACACACATAATCACGAATCAACTGCAGAAAATAAACAACACATAATTTAACGTGGTTCGGTTGCCAACTGCAACCTACATCCACACGAGCAACTATTAGGTTTTCATTTTTGTCCTGTTGCACACCAATTACAAGTACAATAATATCTTTAAATAGAAATTATAAAGGGGACACAATGATTAATCTCACTCACTAAACATGGTGTCTAGTCAGCCCAACCCAATTGGTCCTGACTTCATACCCAACAATCTCCCACTTGAAGTCACGAAACAATGTTCACCTGCGCTTTAACTATGTACATGTACTTTTGTAATCTGTCGACGGAACTCAATGTTCCACCTCTAGTTGCCACCAACCTTCTTAATCATTTAAAAGACTTCGTTAAAACTCCCTTAAGTTTCAACACGTCAGTCACTGACCCGTTCTCTATTCCTAACGGCTCCCACTTGCAAGAACTGTCGGATCTTGGAACAACCTGACAACAAACACTCTCCATATTCAACAAGAAATTTTCTGAAGAAGTTTCAATCGCTGGAATACTGGTTTTCCTAACCCATTGTCGTCTAGGAACCTCAGCTGAAGCACAATCTGTGATCCCACTGCCACAAGTACCTCTGTCCGGTCTACCTGAACCTTTCCATGCTCGTTCATCCTGAATCCTGACCTGTGGCTCTGGGTTTCTCTCTTGTAAAGACAACCCTCTTCTGTGCACGAGATTTTGTGAATCAGACTTTGTTTATCTTTTGAACTGGGATGGTACTGCACTGGCGCTTCGCCCCACCACCGTCGCCGGTCACCGTCGTCGCACTACACTCTGTGCTGTCTCATACCAGCACACCTGCAGAACGCACACGCAACCCTAGCTTTGAGGCGCAACTGCCACCCCTGGAGTGAAACTGAAGAATAAATACTAATCTTACCAAAATACTAAATTACTATATACACTAAAATAAATTCAGAAATAGATATTTTAATTTTAAAACTGCAAATATAAAAGGGAAACTTAAGTATTATACTTAAACCCTAAACCCTAAACATAAACCCTAAACCCTAAACCCTCCCATCCCTAAGTTTGCATCTTATCTTTTTTTCACATTATTTTTTCATTATTGTAGATTTGAATCAAACATAAAAAAGGAAAATTAAATTACCATTTACTTCACATTCTTTTGTCTGGTTGTAAAGATAAGAAAGACAAGAAAAGAAATGCCAAACACAAAGATGGTGTGAAAGAGCACATCAGCAATGCAAGTACAAGATATGAAAATATGAACACAAAAGGCTAAGAAGCATGGTACTGTATATACCAGAATCTATCATAGATACCAAGACTCATAAACTGAACACTTAGAGACACTCCACAACAGTTAAAAGCTATTTCCAAAAAAACTTATTACAATATACATTGCATGTGTAGAGTCTTTTTGTTTTTATGTGTCCAAATAAGTAACTACTTTTAGTATCACTCTTTTTTACTAATGCCACTACTATTTGCTTATAGATAACTTTTTCAAAATTTAATAAACTGCATATTTAACATTAGAACTTGAGACTTTGTTAAGTAGAAACAAATTTATGTACATGCTTGGTAGTTTCATATGATAAATATGTTATTATTTATTTTGAATCATAATCATTTGAAATTTCCTTTAGAAATTTAATTTCAAAAGTAATTTGCAAATTATTTTTGAAATAAATTGTTTGAAATGGATTTTATTTAAAAAAATGAAAATTTTAAAACTTATTTATAAATTAATTCTGAAATTAAATGAGAATTATTTTAGTGACAAATTAAAAAAAAAAAAGATAAAGCTGTAAGCAGAAAGAGAATGTGAAAAATGAAAAGCACTTGAAGCTATTAAAACCCTCATAGCCCAAAACCCAAAACATAGTCCATTGCGCCAAAGACTAGATGAAGAATTGGGCAATGCATAATCACTATATGCAATCCCTTCCAGCACTTGCTACCTTTTGCACAGGTCTTGTCATCTTTTTTTTTTTGCATTTTTATCCCTTCATCTTACTAAAAATATAAAATCATATTTTCTTAATGTTTCAAACCTTATATATATAGTCTATTATGTAAATCATTTGGTAGTAAGCATATTTTGATAGTTACTCTACATTTTAATTACCTAAATTAGTACAAGCAACATGTTTGATATGTCGTATTATGATTAGAGTAATTCACAAAGTGATTTACGAAATTAATTTTTATATAGATGTACATATATACATGTATACACACATTTTTCAAAACATAAATAACTTTGATCGAACACTTATACTTGTTCAATATGTGAAAAGTAACCATTTGAGTTGTAATATTTGATTTTTTTTTATAATATTTTTAAGGGAGAAAAACCTTTTGTATAGTGAATTGTCCATGGGCATAGATTATATTATTAAATGCGTGGATGTAGGTTAGAGAAAAAAATTATTGATTTTTTTTTAGTTGTTTATGGTGATTGTTTGTGATGTTATTAAATATCGGTACAATAAATTTGAATTAAGATTCACAATTTTATATATATATATATATATATATATATATATATATATATATATATTATATATAACAACGTAAATGATTTTTTACTATCGACCGAAGATGCGAATTATTAATATAACATAATAAATATGTGGCAAGAAAGCGGTTATAACTGGCGTTGAATAAGTCAAAGAGACACAACAAAAGACAATCTTATGACATCAGAAAACCACTACGCACGTTCTAATTAACCAACTGCCTGGCCCACGCAGGAAAAGACCCAAGTCAACTTATAAATAAGACTTTTGAAGGGGGGAAAGGTACGTTCTTTTATATCCTAAGAAAATAGACTAAGCACTAGCACTGACTTGAACGTCGGAGTGTAATCACAGGTACCTCCGCCGATCGACGGAACGCACGCGAGGGAGAAAGAAGTTTGAAGAATTCAGAGATTACCAGCACGACAACGAATTGTGTATCAAGCAAATCAACATTGCTCAAGCCCCAACATCCACACATACAATTTCTATTAAGAGTATTTTTTCAAAAAGATAATTAACAAAATATGAGGTAAAATAGGAAAAGTTGAGTCCGAATACTAGAGCCCCATAGAACTTGGTAGAAGCAGGTGATGGCCCAAGCCCAGTAGGTTCAGTCCAAACTCGTAATTCTATTATGGCAATTTCTTCCTGCACCATATCAATTACAACATGCACCCATTCCACTATTGAAAATGACAAAAATATTCTTCATAAATGACGAAAATAACCTTACACAAAAAATGGGTGTAAATAAAAATCACTTTCAGAATCTTTTATCCAAAAATATTTCGGATTTTAATATCTGAAACTCATTTTTAAATTCTGGAAATTTTCATCTGAAATACATTTTGAATTTTATGTTTTGAATTTTTTTTTTCAGAATGTATTTTTTTTTAATTTTTGAATTTTATTTACTATTTCGGATTTTCAAATCCGAAATAATAATAGTTTTGAAATTTTATAAAAATGATAGGGTGCGGGTCAAAAGGTCAAAATTGATATGGTGCCAAGAAATTATTGTCTCGTTAATTCCTTCCGGCGCCTCATAGAGCATATAAAATGACAATTTTACCTTTTTTTTTATTGATACTCCGCTTCCCATTTTTTCAAATTCATCCCTTCAAATTATAAAACTTGAAATACAAAATTTTATTTCTAAGTTCTAAAATTCGGAATGTATTTTTGAACCAAGAAAATATTTTTTGAATTCAAAAATTCAGAATACGTATTTCGAATTCCAGAATTTTAAATGTATTTTTGAATTTAAAAAATATCTTCTAAACTCTAAAATTTTAAATATAAAATTGTATTTAAAATTATAGAATTTAGGAAAATACATTCTAAACTCTAAAATTGATAAAATATTTTTTTTTCCAAATTTCACAGAAGATGTATACAATTCATAAATATGAAAAAAAAACAAAACACTGTACATTTTGCTGCTCAAGGGTAGTTTTGAAATTAAAAAATTTATAGAGGTGCAAGAACAAACTTGGACGTGGAGGAAGAAATTGGCCTCCTTATGACATTTTGCCTAGTTATGTTACAGACAAAGCCCATATAGGTAAAACATAATATTTAAATATAAGATTCAAAAGTTAAAAAATAAATACTTATATAACCTTGACGATTTAGAAATTAGAACTCAAAATAGCAAGGAAATGAAATTAATTGTGTATAAGTCAGGCTGATTAACTAAATTAATGCAAACAAATTATTAAAACGAGATTATTACGAAATATTAAATCAAAGTAGGTTTTATTTTTAGCATCCCATCCAAATCTTTATATCATCTGGTGATTTTCAATCTTACCTAACATGTTTTGAAACTGAAAAGTAAACTAGAGATTCAAACATGGCCTGAAAAACTTGCAAATAATTCACACTTTTTACAAAAATAAATAAATACAGTCCCCTGGACTTTGTGAATCTATGTAGCGGCTTATTTGAAAATAAAAATAAAAATAAAATGCAATAAATACCATAATATGTTTAAAATAATAAATAGCCTGGGTGTCTTTTGGTGACATGGAAAGTCCAAAACTTGTTGTATAAAAGCAAGAAAATACTTGAATTGAAAAAAAAAATAGAATTCATGACTTTCTATTTCTCTCTCTTTATTTTGTACTTTGTGAATCAATGACCATGAGGTTTTCAATCCTTCTGGTTAACCTTGATTTGAATTAATTATAATTGATTTTCTTTCCAAATCTTTATTCCATTACGTTGGTTTAATGGTCGAATATTATTAAGAGGTTTTTTATAATCTAAATCTTACAATTAAAATTTTAAGTTTAGATTGTTATAACGCTTAAAACATTTTAGAGTGAAGGTGAATCTAGATGTTTTTTATTTTAAAATATATATATATATATATATATATTTCTTTAGAAAGGAGAAAATACCTGGATTTTAGTGGAAAATAACTAAAAGTTTTTATAATATGTAATTGATGTGACTAAAAAAATAAAAAATAATTGTTATAAAATGAATTACTAATTTGTCTTTGATTGTATTTATTGAGGATGAGTATAAAATAAATTTGAGAAATGGATAGTGTTGAAGTAATTTGTTTATGTAATTAAAAAATAAGATAATTTTATTTAATTTTTTAATTATATATATATATATAAATAAATAATTGGTAACTAATTGTTTCCTCTATCTTTTCGCATAAAACATAAGGCATCAATCAATAATCCTCTTATTCCTATATTTATCATAGTTGTCATCTTATTTTGAATCACTTGTCATGCAAATTTTTTTTATAAAGGGTACTCTCCAAAAGAAATTGAATAACTCAAAATCTTCCCCTTTAAAATTATTCTGCAAAATCTGACTTTTCAACTCTCCATACACATCTATTTTGTCTTTCTTTATGTATAAAATTTCATTGAACCTCTTACATAAACATAGATACTCATAGCTCCCTATTTTTTCTTTCTTCCTATTTTAGTTTTCAAATCATATAGTGGTGTCTCTCTTATCCATTTATCCTCCCATAATTTTATCTTTGTATTTAATCCTACTTTTCAAATAACATTATCATCAAATCAATTGTCTTTTTTCTCTTCCCCCATAAATCTAATGAAAGGTACCACCAAGATTCATGTTTTGGTCTAAGACTCTCATTCAACTTTCTCCATGATTTATACTTTGATTCTAATATGTGCTTCATAAACCCTGAGTGTTCACTCTAAGTCTCCACTTCCACTTAGTCAATAATGTAGTACTGAAATATTTTATGTCTTTGAGTCCTAATATTGCCTCATACTTTGATTTACAAAAATATTTTTTCTATTTAATCCAAGTTATCTTTCTATCCTCTGACCCCCAAAACACAAGAAATTAGAGTGTATTTTTTTAATCTCTTTAACAGACACATGTTTATACTTTAAACAAGGATAGACATGACAAAAGTATAACCACAATAACAAATTCTATTAAACATACTCAATTCGCAAATGACCAAAAAACTACCTTTTCACCTAAATAATTTCTTCTTAGTTTTGTTCACATCATGTTACCAAAAGTTTTGTTCCCTATGATTTCCCCTAGACATTCCTAGGTAGATGAATGAAACTTTCATTAAGCTACAATTTAGGACCTCCTGAGTACCTTTCTTTCATCATTCTCTATACACAAACATCGAATCTTACTCTTGTGGAAATTTACCCAAATATATGATGTCAGTTCAAAGCATCTAAGTATACTTTTTACAACAAATACATTCTGAATATTTGTGTCACACAAATAGTGTGTCATCACCAAATTATAACATATTGACTTTTGTCTTTTTTTTTTCCTACCTTCAGACCTTATAATATTTTTTTTTTCCAAAATAGCTTATATTACCATCCCAACCAACCATTCCCAATTACTAAAAATAGAAAATGTGTCAATGGGTCAATCTGGCTCAATCCTTTTGTTGGCTTGAAGTCTTGTGTTGAGTTACCATTGACCAAAATCAATATAGTGGGTGATTTCAAACATGCTTGTATCCATCTAACCCTCAAACTACAAAATCCAAATCTATCCAAGATGTAACAAATAAAATTTCATTTGACTAAATCATACTTTTTCATTGTTCACCTTGACTGTTAAACATTTCTGCCATTTTCATTTAACCTCTCCCACCATTTTATTGACCACCAATATGTTATCTATCAATTGTTTTTTAATAAATGTCCAATAAGCATTATCTATGATATTAGGAAAAACACTCTTTAAAATAAACACTTTGAATATAATATTATATATATATATATATATATATATATATATCAGTAAATATATTGTTCATGAGATTTTCCAGTTATAGATAAAAGAGTTATGAAAGGCATGTTAAAACTGAATTCATTTTAGAAGTAGTTAACAAGTTGAAACACCTCATGTTATGATCAGTGTTAATCGGTAACTTAAACTGTGTTAATCTTAATAAGGATTCACATGGACATGGATAGGTGACTTTGAAGTAGCTTCACAATAAGACCTGGCTATAGGTTTTTAAGGATGATGAAAATATTAAATTTTTTGAATATTTTTGGTTCGTAAAAGCTACTCCCAATGTTATGACCCTAGCATGGAAGGTTATGCTAGGAAAAATACCTACAAGGGTCAATTTTGATAGGATAGAGGTTAATTTAGAAACATTATGTGTGAGTTTTTCTCACAAGAAGTAGAAATTGTGAATCACTTATTTTGGGTTGTGACATTACTCTGGCATTCTAGATATCATGTCTTAGGTGGGTAGGATATCAGGTTGTCCAAGACAACAATATCTTTAATCATTTTGAGCAATTTTACTTGTTTTAGTGAAACAAAAAGCAAAAGTTGTTTGAGAAGGTCATGTGTATTGCAATAGTATGACACATATGAGAATATAGGAACTGTGTAGTTTTTAAACAAAACCCAACTTAAAACTTGGTTTTGGTTGAAATATAAAATTATAGCATTTTCTTATTCCTTCTCTGATTGGTCTCTTAATCCAATCTTATGCTTAAAATATCTTAAATAATTCTTTCTTCTTCATTGTTATGTATGGATTTCCCTTTTATCTGGCATTTTAAATTGATCATGTTACAAGTATATGGACTTCCTTATTGGCTGGGAAGGTGTTTGATTTTTTGTTTTGATGAAACATGGTATGATTGGATCAATTATAACAGTAGGCGCATGACTACCACATAGACAAATGTACAACTCCAATGTCTAGAGTTGGAGATTTGTTTTTTTCAAACCCTTTGGTTGCAACTACAAAGTGGCGAAGGAAACCATATTGTTGGAGATCCCACATCGACTAGAGATTAGAGTCTTTCATTGTATATAAGTGGGTGCAAACCTCAACCCTATGAGCCGGTTTTATGGGATTGAGTTTGCACAACAATTTGGACATCATAACAACAAGAATGGCAAAGGGAAAAGATTATACAGATAGCTAGAATTATGTGGGAAGGACAACTTTTTTTATGTCAAAGATTGTCAGTTTTGATTGAATCAATGATGCACATTTCAATAGTAAAAAGGGTAATCAAAATATGACAATGCATATCACTTTGGGGCATTTTTTTACAAGGTGAATAGCCCAATCATCTTTTAATTTACATACACAATAGATTTGTTCTGTTAGGTAATGATTATAGGACTGTTAACCTTCTGTTTCACACAATTCATGTATAAAAATAAATGAATGAATACACATTAAGAACAACGTTTATCAGTTGTAATTTGAATAACAAATATACGTTTTAATCATTGTTTTTAAAGGTTCTGTTTATAAGATTTTATATTATGCCCAGTGGTAATAATTCTTTTTTAATGTCCAAGGTAAATATCTCGAACTTTTTTTTATAAAGATCGAAACATTTCTAACATACTTTCAATTTATTTATTTTATTTTTTGCTTGATAAATAAAATTGTTTTGATCTCCGAGTACTTCTTAATAAAATTAATAGGACATGCATGCATGACCTTTACTACTCTAGCGCTACCTTAACTTGGGAGAAATCACATCATGAGAAACTTCTTTTCAATTTTATTATTTGAAAAAACTTAAATAGCAGATGTCAAGGTCCCTTTATTTCATTATATATATATATATAATATATATATATATAATATATATATATATATATATATATATATTCTTCCAGAAATAATGCTTTGAAGCAAGCTTTAATTAGATTTAAAAACATTGTCATTAGGAGTCTGAATCCATATCGTACGTTAAATTTGGGGATTTGATGATCATTGTAAAGACTCAATCGCCTTCATATTCTTCTTTTTTCTGGATAGAGACCTAACAAACTGTTTCAGCATAAGCTATCGAAAAATGAAAAGCTTAAATCCAGTTTGCAAGTTACAATATTACTGGTTTGCTGTTGAGTTTTAATGAAAGAGCAGCAAGACATTTAAGTACAGTTCTGAAATGATCTAAACGATGTAAAAGTAGTAAACACAACCACATATGTTGTGGTTTTAGAAAGGGTGAAAATGGATGGAAAGGAGTGAAAATTGACAATGAATGAAACATGCATAATTTCCTAGATACACTGTCAATTTATACTCATTCCTCTCTACTTATTCCCTCTTCATCTCTAGTCTCTAGCTACCATAAAAATATACATGTGAGTCTTACACATTATGTTGGCACTGTATTCTACCAGAAGAAGCTACTAAGTTCAGAAGGAGAATGTGAGTCTTCAAGTTCATTTGATGGCGAGTGCACATGTCTCCCTTCATATGTGGTTATCACCATCCTTGGATCCTCCGCCAACCGCTCCACGCGTTTCTTCACTCGACAGTTATCTTGGGTGCAACGGTAGTAGCTTCTACATGCAGTGTACACAACACATCATCAGAAAACTCTACTTCACCATTGTAATAACTTTGACACAATAAACATTTCAGACAATATTTTTAAATTTGTCAATATATTTTTCTTTCTGTATTCATTTTAGAGCAAAATCCCCCTAATAGATAAAATTCACTCACTTTTTAAAAAGTTTCATAGTCTATCTGTAAAAGATATTGAATTCAGCATTCCTTCTTAAGTTTTTTCTAGTTCTGGCCCCACACTTATACACAGTCCCAGTTAACCTGCCTCCAACCTAGCTTTTTGGGTCTACTTCTCTGTCCTCCAGCGAAAAAGAAGTAAATAATTTCTGCAACATGTTGCATTATAAATAGATTTAGATCATTTACATAAATATGTTGGTGGCTAAAATGGAATATTTGAAAATGATGCAATTTTGAAGGGTTGGTTCAAAATACATTTAATAATTGATTAGAGGAGTTAGGACAACTCTACTTACAACAAAATCTAGTTTCTCCTCACTTACTGGGAATTTATTCTCAAATAATCCTATATAATTAGGTTGGTATTTTGGGCAATTATTGTCAATTGCAAGAGTAATCAAGACAGAGAATTTGTATTGGTTCATGTAAATGTGCCTATGCTGGTACCACTTGCACCTGTTACAAGGTCATATATAGACACTTTTTTCTGACAAAAAAAGGCAGAGAATAAATAGGTACTCACCACTAGGTTAATCCTTTAATTACAATTTTCATAGACTGCAGTTTTGAACCTAAGATCGCCATAAGGTCACAGAAGCCCACATAACCATCAAAGCTAGATGCATCGCAATGGCTTTCTTTTTTGAAATACGTGAAACTTTGGAAGTTCATAGAATTAGTTCCCAGAAAACAGCACTCTCTTATGGAGAGATGTTTGCTACAGTTAACAAAATTTTCAACCTCCCAGTTTCAAACACCATGATTAAAAATGATAACCACAGTATGACTAAAGAATAGTTTTGTTGTAATTAATTACCCCGTCGAATTTTGTCCACATAATTGACCGTCAAACCATTGTTGAGCAAATATTGATGATAAAATCAGCAACCAAATATCAACATTGCTTTTTTTAACAGTAAAAAGGCACAACAATCCTCTCTATTTGTATATTTTATGTTTCTAAAAAGCAAAACATCCATTTATAGACATGAACATCCTATAAAGATTTCTGTGTAGGAAAACCTTGGCACAGACCTGGGAAGCAATGCCGTAGAGGAAAAAAAATAGCTGTGTTTTTGTTCTTAAACTCATAGCATAACATCTGAGTTATTTAGTTCTAACATTCACAATTTTACATCCTCTTTTACGAAAAATAAATAAATAAACGCTTGCATTTTCGCCCCATAAGACATAAAGTGATATCTATCTAGCTTTAATGTGATTAATGATTATAATCAAACCCTCATTATTAACCCAAATTAAACCTTCCCTAATATGGTGAACCAAATATTGAATTCTGAAAAAAGTATGAAACAATAATGAGAGGAGTGGAGAGAGATTGAAGAGCGAGAAGATGTGGAATTTAAAAAGAAATATACTTTGAATTCACCTTTTGTTGATGTATATGCAGTCACTTTTTAGTAATAAAGACAAAGAGAAAAGAGAGAAAATTTTGAATTAGGAAGTATACCTTGGGTGCTGAGTATTCTTTACCACTTTCTGTCCGTACTTTCTCCACTTGTAGCCATCATCCAACACATCCACTTCGCTCATAGTCTTGAAGCAAAACCTTGGCTCCCGCACCTTTCTTCTTCCCTTCATTTTCTTCATCTTCATGGCGGAAACCCCTAGATGACGATTATCATCTCCCATTCTTTTGCTCATCAAGCAATCGCTCACTTCTTCCCATGCCCTAAATTCATGTCATCATATGCAATCATACATGAGATCTTTTTTTATAAGCAAAATCATATCACTAATAACTAAAAGGTCTTAGATTTAAGCACATAGTGTGTCCAAATAAAGACCGAACCCGAAGTTGTACAAAGCTAAAAGAACATCATAAACCATACATGAGACCTGTACCTTAATCATCAATCTTATCATAAAGATCAATAAATACAAAAGGCATTTCAATTATCTCCCGTGGTGGAAAATGAGAATAAGTCTTGTTAGATAGAAAAACAAAAGAAAGAAAACATAAGGGACGGGTCATACAATCAATTATATAAAACCAAAACTGCTAGCATGCATGGTGAGGTGCGAAAATTTAAGTAAGTTAATTTTCTCACCATGGATTCACTCTCGATCTGTTCAAGGAAAGGAGTTGTCCTCCTCCTCCTACCAAACTTGAAGTGAGATCTTCTCGTTGTCTCTGAACAGCGGTTGAAAATAGGGTTTCAGCAAAATTGGGTGCAGAAGAAGCAGGTTCAGATGAAAGTGAAGGAACTACTGCACTGATGGATTTCAAAGATTGATGGCAACCCAAAGGAGGGAAGGCCTGGTTTGATGGGAAAGGAATATTGAACCCCATCTGCGTAGGGATCTGATCTTGCTCTTCAAACAAGCTATGGTTAACACTGGTTTGAGACGTTGTTGACATCATTATACCTTGTTATCTTTCTTTCTCGTTTCCCTTCTCCACCCTTCGTGATCCAACAGCACTCTAGCTATCCCCTTTTAACGAAACCCAGAGAAGATCATAACATATAATAGTAGTAACAGAAGAAAACAAAAGTGACTAGTTCCCTTTACAGAAACGAAAGAGGGTTTCTCTCAAAGTTTGGCGACGAGGTTACACCATGATCTGGAAGTGTATCTTATAACATCGTAGCTCAACCAACTTTCCCTTTTCTTTTTGGCTCTTTTTACTTTAATTTCTTCAAAGGATATATGTCAATTTCTAAAACAATTCTTTCTTTCACATCTCGTGTGAAGATTCATTAACCATCTAAATTGAAAAAGGGAAATAAGAAAATATAAATAGAATAAGAAATAAAGGTGGGGTAGGACAGAATGTTGAAAAGAGGTAGTGGGAGAATATGCAAAAGGTGAGACTATAGTAACAATTCAACCTGACCTTGCGGTTTGCTTCAAATGATAATGCTACTGTTTGTCCTATAAAGCTTGCAAATTCCATGTCCTTCGTGGTTAGTGGAACTTCACTGTGGCATAGAAGTCAACAATACAAGACAAAGCAAAAAGAAAAATGCATCAAGCTTAAGCTTTATTACACCCTAATTTTCATACGAACTTGTTTAAAATCATATTATGATATTTTTTAAGTTTTCTCCTTTTCCTTATAAGTATATATACACTCCCAAGGATGTGATTATTTCCCCCAAAATTATGAAACTTTCATGCAACAACCCCATCACTGTAGATAATAATTATAATATGGGCAAAAGCGAAACATGTTGAGTGCACAATAATAGAAGGAGAAATGCATAATGAAGTGGGAGTGAAAATTATGATTCGGCAATTCACCATTGATTCCCTCAAAAGAAAGTAAAAAAAGAGAGGGTAGTAGGGTTATTTTTTTTATCTTTCATGATACACATGATCTCTTTCGGGGCACCATATATTTTAAAAGAAATATCAGAGGACAATGATGATGAATCTTTGGTGCAAATCTATCACACACTCTCTGCATCGACGGGGAAGATATCATTATGATGGGTGAAAGAGGCCCTATTTGACTTTTTTTGCAGCAAAAAAGCTAATTGCCTTTCTCATGTGCCTTTTCTTATATTTAACTTTCTAAAAACACGAACTAACCCATATCCACCTACCTTTTCCCTCAAATTCCTCCACAGCAACCTTATAGTATTCATACAATCTCTTCAATTAATTGTGTAACATTCATCATTAACTTCACCTTTTCTATGTCTAATTACGTGGACCAATGTGGCAATTGAAAGCATAGTTTTCTCTAACCGCTTCAAAATTTACCCATAATTCAATAATTATGTGCTCTTTTTGTACTTTATCTAGTTGCTTAACTAAGCATTAAATGATGAACTTCATTTGTAGAAATTAATGAATGAAGTAAAAAAGTAGCTGTTGAGCAACAGTGAAAGATTATTAATTATATGATTGACGCAATCCTTTGAAAAATTTATTCTGTGTTCATTTAGAGAGTGAAAAAAAATAGTAATCCTAAATTTGTTTTATTTGTCACTAGTATTGCTAGATAACCACCTGATTCTGCGGTGGGGGTGGAAGATACATTCTAGAAGAAACAATATTTTCCCAGTTACTTTTTATCTTAAGTTTACCATTATTTTTCATATGATAGTTAATTATGTGGCTTATTTTATTAATATTTTGGTGTGATGATTTTATTTATCTGTAACAGTATTGACCTAAATTGCCATTAAAAGCTATATTGATTTATTTAATTAAGTATTTTTTAATGAAGTATTAGCATATAATGGGATGTTAATAAATAAAAGTTAAACGGAAAAAGAAAAGAAAACGTGAAACGGAAAGAAGGTGGCTGTTGAAACGGGTCACCCTTTCGTCAGTTGTGATATCACACCAAAATACATGGCTACTTGCACCACTGTAAACGACCAATGAGGTAATTACTGGTTTCAAAGAATGGCTCAAGAAACAATGAATCTGTCAAGATAGTAGTTCGTGTCGTGTCCAACGGATATAGGCGCCGACTTAGCTTCTTTAGCTCTGTTTTTTTAGAGTAAAACAACATTGGAGTGAATGGAATTTTTTAAGTTGTCCAACTATTTTTTTCTAAAGTTAGAAAATTTAAACAATTAAATGCTATTTTATTTTAAATTTTGTATGACTTAAATCATGTTACTAATATATATTTAAGGATTAAAGTCATACAGAATGATTAAATTTTAATATTTATTTAACATATTAGAAACTTATTTTGAATTTCTTTAGTTTAAGAAACTCGTGTAGAAAAATATTGAATTTTTCTGGACTAAAATATTGTTTTTTTAATTATATCTGATGACAAATGAGATTAATTATGTTTTATTTTAATAAAACATGATAGGGAAAATATATCGTGAAATAAATAAAAAAGTAAGGATACGAAATTATGAGAAATCAAAACAAAATACTCATGATATCAAAATCAAACAAAATTTGATTTTCCAACAAAATCAAGTTAGCTACGCACAAACATTTTCTTCTTTATAGATAAATATGTGATGTTTAGAGTATAATCGATAGGGAGAGTTTCATTCATTTATTCAAGTTCCACAATGTTAAAATGATGCATAACTTCAAAAGCATAATTTGAATCGCACTATAAAATATGTTGTTTGTTCTCAAACTTTTACTAAATTTTTCTTTTACATCCAAAGAAAATATTTTAGTATTTTTTATCTAATATTTTTTTAATATATATCAATAAATTTTAGATTATATTGTGTAGTGATAGAATTAATGGATGGTGTGATGAACTGTATGATCATCCGGGAAATTGTATTTCAGTAAGGAATTCAATAAAAATAATTATTTGTAAACTATACTTAATCTTATAATATGACGTTAATGACTGTTTTAAACAAATAAGGCATTGAAAACACATATTACTAAAGAAAAAAGTATGTGTATTTATCCGGTCATAATGTTTGATTATGTGACAAATCATGCAACTATCAAAGTGAATGCTACATGATCAATTAACATTGTAATTGACAACAAAGACTAAAAGCAGCAAACTGAGACAAATACATGGATCATAAGCGTTTCAAAAATTGTTTATAGTCTAAAATTAAAATTTATAAAAAAAAAAGTAAATATAAAATTCATAATTAATCCAAAAAAAATTGAGAGAATATTATGGTGATATTTTTAAAATTGCACTATATAACGTAAAAAGTCACATTACTTTTGAAGTTTATATGAATGTTTCTTTACAATTTACGATTAGAATGAAATTTGATGAAGCGGCGTTCACCATATGTGTAATTGGTGGTCGTCGATGTTGGTTATTTTTTTGGGTAGGGTTTTCTCACTTTAAGGTTGTTCTGCTCCAACCATAAAGGAAAGTTTCGCTTGTGGATGATATAGGAAGTCCACTTCTGGTTACTGTATATGGGTTGGGATACTCCTGAAGTATCCCTTTATTTTATTTATTCATTGCTGATAAAAAAAAGATTAGGATGAAATGTTGAATTATAAAATTTAGGTTTTTTTTTATTTAATATAAATCTCTTTTCATCATTTTGACTTGAAATTAAAAGTTACATATTCCTTGGATACTACTCTCAGTATTAACTTCTGTTTTAGCTTCAGGTTGAAGAAATATGTACCCTTAACAATTTATATTATAAAAAATTTATTAAATAGAAACTGATTTAAGGATAAAAAAGCTACAATCAGACTAATCTATAAACTGTTATAGAAATTGAGATTGTTAACATTCAGATTATGTTTTATTATCACAAAATACGTTTTTTTTTTTTTTTCTGAGGAACAATAAAATATAAATAAATGAATAGAGCATTGGGATGCCAAACCTACAAGTACAACAAACAAATATTTAGGGATATAATAACAGAATATTATAAAGAAGCTAAATCCTCATTCCAAAACATATATAACCAAAAGAGATTATAATGGCTACCTCAGAAAAGATACAACCTTTCATATGGTATTTTCGTATATTTTAGTAACATCATCCAAACAAACAAAAAATGTATATGCCTTTATATTATATTGGAAATTATTTTGAAAGAGTCTTTCCTTTTATATAATTTTTTCTCCCTCAAGTTTGACTTGCACATCTTTCCTTATAGGTGTAGGAACTAATTGAAGGGAAATAAGAAAAGGCAAAAGCTTATAGCAACTTATTTAACGTAATTGTACAAAATTGCAAAACTGATCTTATTCATTTTGATTTACTCAATCATATATATATATATATATATATATATATATATATATAATAAATTAATAAATTACAATTACGGTAAGCTATCAAATAGGAATACTAACAAACCTATAAACTGACCATTAATGCAATATAAGGGTAAAATAATTTAAGGGTAATAAAATCAGAATTAATAATAACAAAATCAGAATTAATAACAAACAATAGATACATCTATCCTTCCATAGTTTAGCCAACAATATCTCCTTCTTCCATTGCTGACTACCTTTAACTTTTTTTTCCTAATAGATACATGTATTCTTACAAGGCTAAGTTAATAATATGTTCTTCTCCCATTTCAATATGAACACCTAAAAAGATTCCACAAAAAATATCATTAGGCAAAGAATATATTACTTTGTTATTCTTCAGTTGTATGTTATATTCATCCAATTTCAAACTTGCAATCAAATTGTTACAATATTTATACAAAACAATATCTAATTTATGGATTGTAGATTTTCTAATCCATATAGTCAGACAGTCAATCTAATTTATGGATTGTAGGTTTTCTAAATATTGTTGTCAAAATATTTTGATCATATTGTGAAAAAAAAAGGTTTTCTATAATGTATCTAATCCAACATCTATACATAGTGCACAAAATTCTACACCATTTTGGAGTCCTACAAATTATGTTTTGAATCTCTTTTGAGTACAATTACAATATAGTTTGAATGCATGATTTACAACAATTCTTTTTAGGATGATTAAAAACGATAATTGAAAACAATTCTAAAATCGTCCTGGTATGAGGTATCGTTAAAAATACATTTTTTACGACGGATGTCACCCTCATTGATTAAAATCATTTTAGCGACATTTTTTTTATAAACTCATCATTGAAAGTGGTAAGTTTACAACGCACAATGAAAATTTACCGTCATTAAACAAAAAAAATAACCTTTTAACGATCGTTATATACAAAATCATCAATAAAAGTGTATTTTTTTTTTTGTTTAATGAAAACAATTTTTCATTGTTGATTGTAAATTTACCACTTATAATGACGGTCTAACCCAAAAGTTTCATAGTTGTGATCTTCTTTTTTGTTTTACTGAAATATTAGTGATTCCATGTCCTGCAATAGTAGAAAAATCTCGAAGAGTCTTATAAACATCTAGAAATAAAGTATGTACCTATTTGTCCAAAATATCCATAAAACATCCTAAACTAAAAAAAAAATATGAAGAACAATAAGTTCTTTAGAAACCAAATTACATTCTAATTGGTCATCTACCCTAAGATGTTACAAGTTCACAAAATATTTAGACCATGTTGTTGTGACATACTCCATTGCTTTTGAGTCTAACAATTATGAGTCATTGAAAAACTCTTTGAAAATTATTTCAATTAGTCCATAGGTAATTAGCACAATTATTATAGTTTATTAGTATATTGAAGTTTTACCCGAACCCAACCTCTAACAACTCCAGCTAGCACAATGGTTAATATCCATTGCATCACACATATTAGTCACTCTCATAACTTTCAGATTGTTTATTGCACTACATGTCAAAATAAGCGATATTAGATCAATCAATGAACATATTGAGGTGAGTGAACATATTTACTTTAAATATTTTGAGTTGCATCCAAAAATTAGTTTAATATGCTCTTGCACTTGACCTACCACTCAATATGTGCAAGTACTAAAATAGTAAGCACATGTTAGAATATATAATATTATGTAATGTAGACGTAATAATAAATGTTGAATGAAATTTTCTAAGCCGTCTACTATTCGTTTAAAGTAGTTAGGAGGCTTCTTATGTAAGGAGCAAAACCATGTAGCAGTATGATATTGAACATATATAATTAGTAGTTGTCAATGACGCCTGTACCAAAAATCCATACATGTCTATTTTACAGTATTTCACATTGGTCGTCAGGTAACATGAAAGAAAAATGGTGACACGAAATCTCCCCAATCAAATATGTACTAAAATAAACATAAAATACAATGTACCAAAATTAAGTAAATTATATGAAATATTTTTTGTAAGTAACCTACTAATAAAAAATGAATAATCTTTCTAAATTGTCCAATTGGACAATTCAAGATTCAATACAATAATCATAAATATAACTTTGGCCACCATTTTTAATATAAATAAAATATATGTTTAAATTGAAGGTGTATTAAACAAGTTAATATTAAATCTCAAACGAAAAACTAAGAATCTTTCAATAAACAAATATAAATAAAGATATGAAAAAATATAACATAAATACCAACACTTTTTTTAGTCTCTAAAATAATATTTAATTTAGTCAATATAATAATTAATATTTTTTATTTATAAAATTGATTTCTATTTAATAATTTATTTAATAATTCTTTTAGGGAACATTTTTATTTACAACAAAATTACTAACTTTATTTTTATTAGTACTTATTTTCAGAGAAAAAAATTATACTATAAGTATATATACATTTAAAAAAATTATAGAAAATAAATATATGCCGTTACATTGTAAGTACAATATCTATTGGTGTAAACCTTTAACTTTATATGAATAATTTTTATAAAAACACTAATAACATAATTTCATTAATCTTATACTGATAAAAGTAACCCCAAGGCCTAGAAAATCTTCTTTCATTGACTTTTATTCCGGAATGATGATGACTTAAAAGTGTAAAAGTCATATATAGCACTATATATAGGATTTCGATAAAATTTAAATGTAAAAAACAACATTTTTGTCTGAATATCAGAGAGTGTGGGTTAAATTGAAAAGATGAAAATAATACATACCAGACGTAAAGTTGACGGAAAGAATTAATTAAGATAAATATTAAAAAAAACAGAGAGAATGGCCAATCGGTTTATTTTTTTATTATAAGTTTTGAAGTTTTAACAGACCTTCAATTTAAAAACGAAAAATTAATGGCAATAAATAAAACTATATGAAAAATGAATATTTTTGAATTGCTTAAAAAGTATTAAATGTTTTATTTTCTATTTAGTATTTTTAATTGATGTAGAGAAGGTTAAAAATAATTGTGGAAGGAGAGGGAATTTGATGTGAAGCTAGCGTGAGGGTTACGTGGCGATGATGTCATAAAGAGTAGGTAGCGTAAGTAGTAATAATATGATTAATATAATTGCATTTTCTATACTCTGTATCCCTTGTATATTGGTAAGTTAATACACATGTATGAATTTTAAATGATCGTGGCTTTTCCTTTTTGGGTTTAAGCCCTAAATGAGTTGTAGAAAGGGCATGCAGTGGCAAACATGCATCATTTCTTTATGCCACTGCTTATAGGCCATTATGCCTTTCGAACTACCACCTAATTCTTAAATTATTTTCTCTCTATATTTTGCACCGAACATAATAGAATATTGTTCATTAATTATATACTTGCCCAAAACTATATAATATCATCTTTCAACGCAAACTCATGCCATATTCAAGAAAATAATTACTTTTAGTTTCAACGAGAATAGTATGACCATATAATATGATATTATCTTTATATATATGTGTATGTATTTTTAATATTTTTATTTTTCATATTTTTATCGACAAAACATGTGATGAGAATGAAGTTTAATGTTCAGGGGAAGTACAATATGGCGTACGTGTACGTACTTAAACATTATATGATCAATGTAATTAATTTTCTCCTTTTATAATTAGTTTAAAGAAATGAATCAGTTCATTCCAACTTGTTTTACCTTGTCGGGAACAACTTATAATTAGTTTTTCCTTAAAAAAATAAGCAAAGTCTATTTTATAATTAGTTTAAAACATCAACTTCTCCACTATAAAGTGAATCGACCTGTTTAAGAATTACAAGTGAAAAAGGACAACAAAATACAGTAAAATATTAAAAAAATATAATCTTTTTTGTGTGCAAGATTTGAGTTTGGAGAAGATTTGGATTTGGAATTGTTTAACATCACAGAATCCAAATCAAATGAGTTAGAGAAACTCTCTGTATACTTGATATTTTTTTCTAACATACTTCTCTCATGTCTAGTACAATTCCATTTTATTTCTTTGATCTGTTATGAATTTCTATCAGTCCACTATTAATTAGAGATTGATTTTGTTTATAATAGGTTAATTATCATTCATCCGATGGATTTTTCACATAGATATAAGTCCAATACAAGCTTTTCATTATATAGATCACTCACAATTAAAATTAATAATTTACTAGAAATATAAAATATAATTTAATACCAAAATAGAATTTACAGCATAAAAATATATAGCATGACATATATGCAAAAGTTTAAGAAAACATATAGAATAATTTCATCATTATGACATCAATTTAATGTTATCTAAAAGTGAATACAAAGTAAAGGACATCGATGGTAAAGTATGACTACCGTGGGTCTTGCATCAGTAAGAAAGTTTACGTTCAATTAGTGGAACCTTTGTAATGGAAAATTTCTAGCGTTACCTCATCAAAAGTATTTATAAGCATATGATCTTAATGATAGTGTTTAACATATTTAAATGTTAGAAATAAATTTGGAATGTTAATTTCTTTATAACATCAGTTCGTAATGATAAAACGTTTTTACAAATATGCGTGAAATCGATGTTTAAGAAACAATTTTAATAATTTTTTATGCTAGAAATCAATATGAATGATATTTATATGTCCATCAATGTCAATCAACATGAAATGTTATATGTTTTTATTCATTGAAAATAAAGACGAGTGATAAGGATTAACCATAATCCCAATTTTTTCAATTGAATCATCCAAATCCTTTACTTTGTTTTTATTTAATTTCTTACAAATTTATGATACAAACAACATTTCAAACAAACTTTTACACATCTTTTTATATTTAGTGAATATTATAGTTGAGATTTTAGAATTGTTCCTTGTGGATCCGATATTCGTTTTTAGGGACAATTAATTACTTTTGACTTGGTACACTTGCTGAATTAAAGAGTCATCAAGTTTTTGGCATCGTTGTTGAGGAACCGTTTTAATTTTATAGTAAGAATTCTTAAATATTGTGAATATTTTAATTGTTTATTATTTTAAATTTTTTATTTTCATATTTATTTTATATTTTATAATTTCTATTTTTTTTTTTTTTTTTTTTTTTTTCTTTTTTTTTTTTTTTTTTTTTTTTTTTTTTCTTGTTATTTTTAGGATAGTTTTTTAAAGACTAATTTTAATTTTAAT
>Ga0123342_1002798_pt1 | contig 28698 bp, 28 predicted proteins | sample Turbeawhitnodule_FD_89960 | JGI IMG/M metagenome (GOLD analysis project Ga0123342, IMG submission 89960) | Root nodule microbial communities of legume samples collected from Mexico - Turtle bean Mexico white nodule | ecosystem: Host-associated > Plants > Roots > Nodule | place: Mexico: Nepantla... | reverse complement strand
CGTTAAACATAGGCTTTTCATACTTAATGTACCATCAAATAACAACTCATACATTATCCCAAATGTATGACATCAATTTCATACAATTTTCATCATTCATATATAATACATATCATTCAATCATAACATTTTAAAAATTTATACCATTCAAGAACTTTTCCAACATCAAAACAATATTTAACTTTCAAATTACCAAAATATAATATTTATAAAGTTTAAATAATATATAAACAAACACACAAGATATAAACAAATAACATCCCTGCAAGAGAAATTGAATATTGGGACAATTTCCCCTCCATATGCAGATCTTCTAGCTTAGGGTACTATTGAGAGTTAAAGTTAGCTTCCCTTACCTTAATTGTTTGTTTTCCAAGCAACTTCTAGAATTTTATTACCCACAGTTTGGATAAGTTTCAAGATTTACAGGCCTAATGCAAATTATCCAAACAAAACAAAAATTCAGTATATAGTAGAATAAGTTGAGAGAATTTAACTTCTCAACTGACCCCACCAAGATTGATGACTAAATCCTAAGGAAAAACAAATAACAAGGATCTTTAGAGCAAAAATGAACTCCTCAGTTACAACGTGGTATGATCAGATTCTAAAATAGATGAGGTATGGAGTGAGAAATTAAGAGAGAAGATAGAAGAGAGAGATGAATGGAGAAAGAATAAAGAAAAAGAATGGTGTGTGACAGGGGCAAGGGTTCTGTTGATTTAAAAAAAAAAACGTTGTTACAAAGTTAAAAATAACTCATTTAAATTATTAAGATTTTATGATATATTTTCTATTATAATGATGATATGACATAGTTTCACGTTATTGGTTATACAAATATATTTTTCTTCGTTTATAAAGAGAAGTATATGAATGAGATATTAAGGTCACCTTGGTAATAAACATGTAATGCTCTTGTACATTCTAAATACATGTTAACGAATACTTAAATCATTAATGATATAATGATATGAATAAGTTACTAATATAAGATTAATATCATATATACATTGTTAATTAATTACATCTTTATTACTTCAGTTATTTATAGTTTAATTTTGATGTCAAGGTGTCTTTATACACATACTCGCATGAGTTCAAGTGTTAATGAAAAGATATCTCTCAATTAAGAAAAAAAAAGTTTAAAACATCTTAATCTTTGTAACGGTCATCTCAACCTTTGTAAGAATATTTTATGTCTACTATTGTATGGGTAAGATTTTCCAAGAACACATAATATGAAAAAAAGAAGAAGGAAAAGCTAATGTAAAAGATCCTAGAAGCTTAAGAAAATAATGAAAGTGAAACAATATTACCACTTGAGATTAAGGAAGAACTTGAAAAAACTTGAGAAAAGAAAAGGAAAAGAAATCAAAGTTGTAAGACTTGAAAATATTCAAATACTTTAAAAAAAATTCAAAGAACCTCAAAATGAATATTATAAACTGAACAATGATATAAGGCACCTAGTTAACCCCTACTTGTTCCCATCCCATCACCAGGAGAATAATATATGGATTTAATATCATGTCTTTGCACATACTTTCCTTAAGTATAGGGATCTCCCATTGATATCCCTTTGTTGATAGGATCATGAAAATCCTCCTACTACATAGTGAGAAGAGTCTTAGTTTGAATAGTTTTGATATTATCTCTAACATTGGTAAATACATAGATATTTATGTGCATTATATAGATATGTATGTTACCAAGAAAGCTATGCACCACACAAAATGTTCTCTTTTTGTTGATTTTTTTTTATTTCACACTATTTTAAGAGTATATATGTTATGAATCATGCTAGTTCATATAATATAATTGCACATCATTCTTCAATTTATTTTCACCCGAAATTGATTTGACAAATTCAAATTTTTAAACTTATAAGACTTGGTATATTTTTAATTTAATGGATTATATTTTATATATTATATAATCTTTGTGTTTGATAATATTATTTATCTTAACTATATTTTACAAAGTAGAGGTTAAAAATACATATTTTTTTTGTGTAACTAAATTTTATTTTTAATACAAAATGAAAAAAAATGATGAAATGGATGAAGAGAAAGAAAAGGAAAGCATAAAATATTTTTTATTTTAATCCCTAAATTTAAAAAAGTATTTATTTAGTACTTCAAATAAAAAAAATTGTTTCTAAATAATAAATTTAAGAGACTAAAAACAGTTATAAACTTTAAACATTACATCTTAAATCATAAATTCTAAACCTAAAATAACATATTTTAATTATTTAAATTTAGTATAAAGAAACTAAAATCCATATTTCTTTTAACTTTGAAGGATATTTTAAACTTAGTGGACTACAAGCACTATTATCCCATTACTAAGATACTTGAAATCACAATTAAACAAAAAATTAAATACTAAAGTATCCCTTCTTTTGTACATTGGAGATATTTATGTCATTATATGCATATATTTTTTATTTTCTTCAACTTTCTATATAAAAAAAGGGGACAAAAATCTTTTACCTCTCTCCTTTCAATTTTTTCTCACTGCCTAACTTAAAAATCATCTCCTACGTTTTTTTTTCTTCCTTTTCTTTCACTTCTTTCTTTTTTTTATTTTGTTTTATATATCAAACAATGCATAAAACATACGAGTTTCTTAAATTATGCATATTAAAGGATCATTGAATATAAAAATGTTATAAAGAATTAATTGTACTTGACCTAATAATATATATGCCTTGTCAATAATCCAAAATCCTTTCCTAATCCGTCCCTTTTTTTTCTTTCTTGTATTTCATTCCATTAATTCCCTAAAAAATTTCAAACATAAAAATCAATGATGGTAAGACAAAAGATTTAGGCTGCACTGGCCGTAAATCAAAATTGCATGGTACATTCTCTGAAAGTCTGATAAGAAGCTTGTATGCACAGGCACAACACAGGGATTCAATGGTTATTTTAAAGCATGCAAAGAACACTACAATAACTGCATCAAGTAGAACAGAATTACAGCCTCTATCCATCTATATCATACCCTACCTCAACTTTATAGACCACAAAAATTCATTCTTGTTTGGACTGAGATACACTACCAGTTATCAGTAATCATACAATCATCCATGTCAAGTGCCTGTATCCAGCCCACTTAGCAGCAACTCTTAAACCAATAGCTAAAGCTGCAAGAAGAAGTGGAATTGGAAGCCTCATCTCTCTTGTTTCAACTTCTCCAGCTTCTTTCCCTTCTGAAGGCAATTTGGAATATTGATATATGGCTAAGGTCGTGTATGAAATAATTACCAAAACTCTAACCCAAGGCTCCCCAACACCAGCAAGAACGGCTGCAACTGGCATTGCAGCTGAAACATCATCTCTCTTCTTGAGAAATTTTGAAAAGGCATACACCCCAAGCAGAAGGGTCCAGAACAATGGTTCAGAGATATATCCTCTAACGGCAGCATAGCCAATAAGACCAGATACAGTCAAAACATAAGGTTGGCTGTTGATGCAGTTTGGTACAGTAGCTTCACCAATGGCTAAAACAATTGATGATAGCACAATGATGAGGGTAAGGTCTGGTACAGGGGCATTGCCAATAATCCAAGAGTAACAAGCCCGAACTGTGTAAAACAAATCCTCCATGCATCTGATTGAAAACGTGATTGGACTTCCTATGAAATGGTAGACTACAGCAAATGCGTATTTCAAGACATATCCTATAAAACGACCAATTGCGATTGCAGCATTCTTCCAGTTTGACAGTTCAAATAGAACAGCCCTCCAAGCATAGATGAGAAAAGCCATCACTGTACATCACATGGAATCAAATGGTTACATTATCGCATGAAAAAAGAAAACAAGTTGTTAAGAAAAGAAAGCAGTTGGACAAAAGTGTTCTAAATGGAAATTAACACACTAAGTGCATACAAATTTTAACTTAAACATGTAAGGTTAATTTCATATCTGAAAACAACAAAAATGTAGAGTATGGGCATATTCACCGTTTGGTTTGGTTCCCGTTTTTTAAGTTTTAGACATACAGAGAAAAAACTTGATTTGGTTTGGCTGAAATGTGATATCAGATATGAATCAACTAAACCGATCTTCTCCAGTTTGGTTTAACAGTTTTCTTCATATTTTATGACCTTCAAAATGGTTTTAAATTTGACAACCAAAATAAAATAAAATCTAATAACCAGGTAAGATATGATAAACTCTTCAAAATGAATTTATATACACCACGGTGAGCAATAGACCAATAAGGCTACACACATTAAAGACCTTTGGTAAAGAAGTGCACCACAGACCATTCAAGGTAAATTAGTCATGTATTGTTAATGTCATAAACTCATAGTTCAACGTATCCAAAATACACAACACATTGAATCACACGATATCATTATCAAAAGTTCCAAAAGTTACTACATAATGTTACAAATCAATACACCTACATTAAAGATAAGACTCAGCTTGATTCACAAAAGAAGCCGAAAACCAAACATAACCGCAATAAAAAAATGTGATTTTTTCTAGTTTCATCAGATTTCAGATATTTTTGGGATAGATTAGACGGTTTACAACGATTGAGTTTGGTGATTCAGTTTAGTTCAGTTTTGAACACCCTAATGCAAAGGAAAACCCTAAATACACACAAATCACCCACAGAATGCATGACAAATAATAATAACCTCTTCCTATTGATGTTATAAAATCACTACTCCAACAAAATGTATAGAATTACAGCATCACTAAAAAAAATCTAAATTTGGAGCTAAACCTCATCTTGTATGTCAAAGTCCCATCCCTGAATAACTGTGCATGACCAAACGTTTAACCATGACATTAAACGCGAGAACTTCACGAAAATTCATAAAAACGTTAAATTTCCCCAATTCGTACTCGCCCATCAATCCTTAAACCAAAACAAAAACCGAAACATCACTCTTCATTTAAAAAAAAAACATTAACACAATTATTCAGCTGAAAATAAAAAAGTTAAATCTATTAATTTTTGTTTGCCCTTATACAGAGAGAGAGGGAAATGAAACTGACCCACAAACCATGGCCACCGAACAGGAGGACTTGGAACTTCTTTGGTGAGGTACCTAAAGCGTTCAGGCATGGTGCTATTCCCTCGCGCCTCTTTCTCTGCTTCATCCAACCCGGTCAAAACGTCGCCATTACTGTCCTTGTCGCTTAGCGCGAAAAGCCTCCCCAGAGTGAAGGTGGGGGATTTGGCGGAAAAGGCGATGGATTTTCGTCTGAATTGGGGCCTGAAGGGTTGGAATTGGGTAGAAGGGATTGAGGGTTTGAAGGAGAGAGTGGGAGACAAGAGGGTTGGGATTGTGGTGGCCATGGCTGTTGGGTTCCTTCGTGTTCGATTAGAGACTACTGATGGTATCGCATTGTGTTGGAATTCAAAGGTGAACGAAAACTTCGATAGGTTGCAGTGGAAGATAAACCTCACTCACTCACCCTATTTGCCTTTTCTTGTGACTTTCATGGAGACAAAACTACTAGTATTAATTAATTTATTTGTTGAAATTGTATCTCTAAATTGAGAGAGTATATTAGAAAATTATTGGTTTAAAATTATAATCAAATTATGTATATAGATGAAATATCTTTTCTTCATATCATATGCACTATCTATTTTCATTTTTAGTATATTAACAAATATGATCATTCCTCCTCATATAATATACTTTTTATATAATAGGTACTTTCTATTTTATTTTTTAGTAGACTTGAAAGAATTTGAGTGGTTTTAATATTTTTAAATTTACTCACATATATTAACTCTATAATCAAATACATGCGTGGAAATTATCATATAAAATTAAAAAAAATTCTGCTTTTAATATAATATATAATTTTATTTAAATTTTACTCGTAGTGAAATACATGTCTCGAGATTGTGAAAAAAATAATGACTTTTTAAATGTATAAAGAAGAGGAATATCTTCTATCAACAATTTTGAGTTTGATTTAAAAGAAAAAGATCTTTAAAAAGTCAAATATATCTAATAATATTTTGGTATTTAAAAAAAATCTAATTTAAATAATAGAAGAAGTGATTTGATAAATTGTTTAAGTATGAGATCACTTTAACTAAGCATTAAATTAACTAATCAACATTTTTTTATTAGTAAAACCTAAATATATGATATTTATAATTATTTAATATTTACCTAATCATTATTTAATATTTTCATGTGATATTTATACTATTGTAATTTTTTCCTAGAAATAAGTTACGAAATTAAGACTAAAGAAAATTTTATATGAATTTTTTAGATTATATTAAAGAGGTTTTAGCAATTTAAAACGAGAACGAATATGAAGCCAAAAATAGATATTGGGACGGGTATAGGGACAAGGACGAGCTAGTTACGTACATACACATCCCAGTCTCCGTACCCAATTTAAAAAATTGGATATTATTCATATTCATACTTATACTTAGTTAATATGGAGATCTACTCTAAAAATCAGGACAAATTCAAACAATACACGTAAAGACGAGTTTATTTGGCATCCTTACTTTTTAAATTTTTTTATCTTCTTTTGATTGAACTCTTTGATTATTTCCTAGCCATTCATTAGTTTTTACTTTGTTGAGAAGTTCTATATTAAATTTTGTCCACCATTCAATCTTGATCTATCTTGATAATACTTTTAAATTAACATTTTTATATAGTTGGGTGTATACATAATCCCATGCTACAATCCATGAAATTGACTAAGAAGCCACAAAAGAGATTAGTCAATGTCTTAATGCAAATGTTGAATTTTGTTCGAAATAGTTGTAAATATCCTGTACAATGACAAAAAATATTGAAGATAGAGGTCCAAAGTCTACAAGCCACTTCATAAACCTTTTTGGGAGTTTTAATGATATTCGTATTCTAAACAAGATAAACCATGAATGATTTTTTATGTTTAGACAAAAAAATATAGGACCAATCATAATATATAAAGGCTAAAGGTTCCTGAGAAAGATCTTGTGGTATACCATGGATGGTTCCAATCTTAGCATATATTTTGATTTTTCAGAACTGTATGTTTCCATTACTGTCTTTGTTGTGGGACACTTCTACAAAATCAATGTCTACTAAAATGAATTCATAAAAAAGTTTGGGTTTGTTGGGATGTGTTGGGATGTAATGAAAGGATTGAAGGAATAAGAAAGAAACTAATTGCTTTGGGTTATTTTTATCCTGAGATTTTTCTAAGGTAAGTATATGAATGAGTTGTACTTCGTTCTTCTTCAGGTGCTTGTGTAATAAAATCTTTTGGTCATATCAAAGGATCATAATATTGTAAAGGAACAAACTTATTGGTATTGGAAACTATGTAGAGGGTTTAGGTTGTTTAACAATATTGGCAAGAGTTGTGGGTATTTTTGTTGGAGTTTATAGGTTAATGGGATGGTAACTATATTGAAGTTGATGATTCTTTAGGTTGAAGGTTCAATTGGCTTCAAAAGGGAGAGAGGGATTGAATGGAGCCTAAACTCACTTTTTGGAGTATCACCAATTAAAATCAATGACTAAACACGAGTAGGGAGAGAGAGGTAAACAGATATTTATACTAATTCACTCAACAACAAGGGTTACATCTAGTCCCCTCGAGCAACCCAATCAAGAGCCTTTCATTCAGTATTCTTCACCTCTCCAAGTATACAAGTATTCTTCCGGGGTTCTGAAGAACTACCGTAACTCTTGAAATAACAGAGGAATTGGCAAAGACAACGCAAGCAATAATGAAGGGGTTGGTGTTCCTTGGTGAGACAGAGAATCTGCAACTACATTTTGTTTTCCAGGTCGGTATAAAATTTGAAAATCATACCTTAATAGTTTTGCTTGTTGTTCTAGTGTTTGAATTATCTGTGAAAGTAATGTATGCAAGTTTTTCTGATATGTGAATATTTTGAAGTGTTGGCCTAATAAGTACGGACGCCATTTTTTTACTGCCTCTGTTATTGCGTACATTTCTCTCACATACACATATCATGCTTGGAGTCGTGGACACATCTTCATGCTAAAGAACAAAAGTGGTTGGTTCTTCTGGCTAAGCACTGCCCCACGACCACTGAAGATGCATTTATCTTCACTACAAATGGCTGACTAAAATTTAAGAGGTGTAGTTTAGGAACATTTGTAATTTTAATTTGGTGAAAGCCTAATGAGCTATCAAAAGCCACATAAATTTCTAGTTATGTAATAAGTCAATGAGAAGAGCAACGAGAGTGACGAACAATTTTCTTGTAAAACCTGGTGAAACCGAGAAGGCCCCTTAGTTTCATGAGTGATTGTGGCTGAGGCCACTTATGTATGACAATGACTTTTTTTTTTGTCAGGGACAACTCCATTACGAGAAATGATATGACCTAAGTAGTTAACTTGAGTAGTTACAAAACCGCACTTAGCTAACTTCACAAAGAATTTCTTAGTATCTAAAAGATCCAGAATAATCTATAAGTCAGCAATATGATCTTGCAATGTAAGACTTTAAATTAAAATATCATAAAAAAAATACTAGGACAAATTGTCTTAAATAGGGTTGAAGAAGTCATTCATAGTTGCTTGAAATGTAGATGGCGCATTAGTCAAGCTGAATGGAATGACTAAAAATTCATAATTCCCATTAGTGGTATGAAAAACTGTCTTATGAGTGTTTATTGGGATGACTCGAATTTGGTGATACCCTGAGTATAAATCGATTTTAGTGAAAATTGTAGTTGAGCCTAGTTCATCGACCAATTCATTGATGGTTGACATTGAGAAGCGATCACGGATAATGGTTAAGACTTTATAGTCAACACAAAAATTCCAGGTACCGTCTTTCTTTTTTATAAGGAGGACAGGGGAGGAAAAAATGTTGTTGTTGGGTTTAATGAAACCATCTTCCAACATTTCATTAATGAGGTTGGTGATAGTTTCCTTGTGGGGTGTGGATAGCGATACGATTTAACATTAATCGGTGGGGTGTCTGGGAGGAGGGGTATGTGATGGTCATGAGGCCTTGATGGGGGTAACCCATGGGGTATTTGAAAATCTGTGATGTTATAAGAGAATGGCTCTGATGGGAAAAGGTAAGGAATACAAATGAAGAAGACGGGGTTTGTTGGTTACTTTCTAATGGGGGCTTGGGGATGATGATGGGCTATCAATTGATAGTAGGTGAAGGGAAGCAATGAACTTGGTAGAGAGATATTGATAAAACTAGTGGTAGGATGTTTGGGTGGGTTTGGTTGTAGTTGTAGCTTGTAGAGTGATAGGTCGGTTTTTGTGGTTGAAGGTGATGTTAGGGATTGAGAAATCTGTCTTATTAGGTCCTAGGGTACACAACCCTTCAATACCCAACATTACATCAGCTCTTTCGATGGGTAACAAGAAAAAATGAATGGTAAAAGTTGAAGTTTGTAGTGAAATGTCAACTGATGGACATATGCATTGGCAATGGATAAAGGTGCCATTGCCAACCATCACTGATAGGGACTGACTAAGTTTAATGGGTAGATGGAGGTGGTGAGCAATATGGGGTTATAATATATTATGGGAGTTGTCATAGTTAATAAGAATAATTATCGGAAGGTTGTGAATTATTCCAGTGAATTTCAGGGTTTGGAGAGAAGTATTACTGTATAGGGTAAGTGGTGATAAATGAAAATGTATGGTAGCCGGGAACTCGATAGTGGGGGATGGTTCCTCCAAAGGTTCCAAGGGTGGTTCTGGATCATCCAAAAGTAATAGGAATCGAGAATGTGAGCATTTGTGTCCTGGGATAAACTTTTCATCGCAAATATAACATAAACTTAGTGTGTGATGCTCTTGTAGTTGAGTTGGTGTGAGGCGTTTAATGGGTAGGGGATTCTGTGGGTGGTAGGTTGGATTGGTTCTTGTGGTTGATGATTGGAAAGAATTATTGGTGGGGTTGGAGTTGTGAGGTTGAAAGTGCGTGGGACTCTGGTTTTGAAATCAGGATGTTTATCTTCAATTATTTTGGTGAGGCTAATGACTTGGGATATTGAGTACGGGTTAAGAATGGACAATTCTTTGCGAATATTTGGGTAAAGACCTTAAGATGAAGCAGTTCATAATAACATCTGGGATGAGACCCACCATGCAGTTACAGAGTTTTTCAAAATGTGATTAATATTCTGTTATCGTGGTGAGCTATTGTAGTTTGAAGAGTGATGTTTGATGGTTGGTGTATGTTGAAAGCCCAAATTTGGAGTTCAAGGATGCGAGTGAAGGATACCCAATCTATGACAATGTTTTTCTGGTGCAACCATTTAAACAAGTTGAGTGTTTTGCCCTTCATGTGAAAAGTGTCCATAGATATCAGTTAATCAATGAGAATATGATAAAATGAGAAGTATTGTTTGACTTGAAATAACCATTTGAAGGGATCTGAGCCCTCAAAAGAAGGCCAATTGCAACTTAGGTGGTTTAATATGGGGAAATGATGGTTGTTGGTATTAGTGATGTTTGTTAGGGTTAAGAATGGTCTGTGAATGGGTAGGGAAGGGCGTTGTAGTTGTGGGTGTTGGGATAAAAGGGATTTCTTCGTTCGGGAAAAATGGTGTTTTAGGTGATAAATGGCGAGGGTGGACTGGATGGAGTTGTTTCTAGCTTCCATGGTGGTTTGACCGTTCTAGTTTTCAACCAGTTGGAATTTAATTGCCGAGAGACATTTCTGGATGGAATTTAGTGTGTCCTCTAGATTTTTTGTTTGGAATTTGGGAGACATGGTAAGGGCAATGAAAACACCAATGATAAGTTTTTGCCACAATCAGACTAAAACCTAAAAGCTAAGGAAGATAACATTATAGGTAACAAAATTCTTATATCCTATTCATTAAAGGTAACAATACTGAAATAGGATTTGAAAGAGTCATAGTGAGCTTTATCTTTGTACACAACATTACATTAAAAATTGAAAACAATTAAATCAAACAATCACATAGGCCATTAAACTAGGACGTCTGTCATTCATTTAGACTTATTAATATGACGTTTTGGCTTATTGGTAGACCGTGTATTTAGGAGCTGTTACTGAACCTTGGCTTGCACACATAGCACTTTAAAAGAAAGAGAAGCCTAAGGTCTAAAGGGGTTATTCACCAACCTTTAATGCATGGAATGTTATAATGAAACTCCTATTTTGATTGATGAACATCCAAAATATTTATGCTATTTCACCTAAAATTATTTCTGTTTTCTTACTTGTTAACAAAGACAAGTAGAATTTAAGTTGGATTATTGGCTATAATAAAATATAAGTTACCTTAGGCTGATGATTTTAAAGTTAATTGTTCAATTATTTTTATATATTTAAATATATAATACTTGTATTAAGTAAAAAGATTGAAAATATCAAAAGCACAGACTGCACAACCAATGAATGAAAGTTTGAAGAATGTTGGAGCCAACATATGCACATGTTGGAAACAATTTTGGTGACGAGGGAAGATGTTGAACGGGCAATTATTCAGTAACAATTTTGGTGATGACAACCTTAATTATTCTTTAAACAGAAACTTAATTAGGTGCACTACATGGGAACTTTTGGTTAATCAAAAATCAAGTTTCTATGCCAACCTCTAATGCATCAATTATTAGAATTAACTCCAACTTTAATTAATGAACAACACCCGAAGCAGTTATGACACTTAAATTTATCCTGCTAATGGATGTAAGAGTGTCAATTACCGTATATTCAATATATATATATATATATATATATATATATATATATATATATATGATTAACTAGGAAGATAAGATTCATGCAGTAAAAAGAAAAAGAAATTTGCTACATGAAAAAACAAGTTGAAAAAAGAATATTAATAAATATATCAAGCAAAATTTTAAGGTAATGTAAAATAAGAGATAATGTAAAGTTTGTAAACAAAATTACGGTGAAACTACTTTCAAAATAAAAGTCTTCGAGATTCATCTCAAGTGTTTAAGAGTTTCAATGAAATGATTGATAATAATTTCTCTCATAACATGTTAATAAATAAAATTTTAACATTTTTATTTAATCTTATTTAATGTTTATATTTATACAAATCTCAATAATGTTTTATATAAAATTAAAAAAAGGTGTGGACGATAAAAAAATATATTTAACATGAAAGACTTACGGTTACGGTACGTTTTTTTATATTAACATTTAATTACTGTTAATATAATTTAATAAATATGTATAACGGATGAAGCTATTCATGCTGCTACACGAGTTATTTACAAGTTAAAACTAAAAATAAAAATCCAAAAACATGTTGTCATGAAATTTATAAAATATAATTTTCAAAAATAAATTTCATAAAATATTAAGAATATATTAAATTTCTCTAGGTAAATTTAGTATTATGTTCAAAATATTACCTATATCAGTAGGTAAATTCATAATTATCTTCAAATTATCACTCACAAATCCACAAATTTTACACAAATATTTTTTTATTTTTATCATAAATTTATATGTATTTACTATTTAATATATAATAATAATAAAAATAACAAAGTATGAAAGTCTCTCTGTGTTTTCTATAAGTAATTCTCTTATTTTAAGTGAAAATCATATATTTTCAAATAAACATATGCCTTAAAATACCAGACATACATTTTAATAATATTTAACAGTATAAAGTTAATTTTATTATTATCTATACCTATACATAATTTTTTTTATTATAATTGTTTTTATTACACAAATATTTTTTTATTTTATTATAAATTTATATGTATTTATTATTAAATGTACTACCAGATGGCCGAGAAGTCACTAGCCGACAAGGTTAACAACCAAACACGTAATTAGACGACAATAAACTAGGTTAAGTGCAAAACATGATTATGGTGCAATTGGGCCTCCAACTGGACTCAAAAGTAGGTCCATAACAGTCAGAGCCCACCCATAGTAGTATAGATAGAGGAAGAGACACAACACTCGAGGTAACTATTCACTCCCTACTCCTTTGATACTTAACTCTCGAACTGACTTGATCGTCGAAGTGTCTTCGCAGGTACACCTCCCATCGTGTTCAAATTAAAGCCCAACCGAGAGACCAGAAAGACGAGAAGACTGCAACAAGAAGAAGTGTTTTGCAAGGTTCTAGCTTTGCATGAACATTCTGGCACCCACCGTGGGGCCGAAAGGAAATCCCGCGAAATATCCACATGGTAACTACGAGGAACATGACGGGCAACGACAAGAATGCGCAAGAGGAAACTAGTCACCCATATCCTATGACACTAATCTTGAAGATACAGAAGGAGATGGAATTGTTAAAAAAGAAAAGCAAAGAAAAGATTAGAGGAATAAAGCGAAGGAGTGAAGAAGAGATGGAAGCTTTGAGAAAGGAGAATGCCCGAATGAAACAAAGGCTCGTTGAGAAGTTAGACATCCCGGAAGCAGTGGGTGACATCCCCCCGGGTGATAACGCGAACACGGATGTACATGAGGTCGGGAGTTCATATCAAGAAAATATCAGGCCGACCTCAACTAACGTATTAGGAACGGCTCCCCGAAGAAGCCCCTTTGTCGAAACCATCCTTGAAGTTCCTTTTCCAGGAACTTGGAACAATCCAACGTTGGATAAATATGATGGAACCACGAACCCAGATGAACATGTGAACGCGTACCTGACCCAGGTTGGCTTACACACAGCAGAAGACGCGCTATGGTGCCGAATATTTCCCGCCTCTCTTAAGGGAGCAGCCTTAAGCTGGTTCACCCGACTACCCCATAGATTGTTTTGACACACTTGCAACTAAGTTCGGAGCTCAGTTCACTACCACCCGACCACACCACCTCACTTCGATCGCCTTAGTGAACATTCGACAAGAAAAGTCGGAGTCCTTGAGAGCCTTTATGGACAGATTTAGCAAGACGACTTTGGACATACGGAACCTAAGTCCCGAAGTGGCGATGCACCAAATGGTAACCGCACTAAAGCCGAGACTGTTTTCAGATAGTTTATGCATGCAGCCGGCTGCGACAGAAAGAATTCTGAAACAAATCTCGGACACCTGATGAACCCGAAAGGAGGGGAGATAGGAACAAACCGACGCAATTCGGGAAGCCTGGAGACTTTCCCAAAGAACCACGTTTTACCCGTTACACTCCCCTGACAACCGAAAGATCAAGAGTCATGGAAGAAGCACTCAATGTCGATCATCTTAGAACACTGAGCAGAACCCCCACCTCGCAGAGTGCGGATCAGACCAAGCATTGTCGGTACCATCGCAATTTTGGGCACACTACGGAAGATTGTTGGACCCTGAAAGAAAAGATCGAAGAACTCATACAAGCGGGCCATTTGTGATGTTTCGTCCAAACAAGTCATGAAGATGGAAAAATCGGGACAAATGTCGGAAAGAAGAAAGAAGTACGTAGGAACACCACAAGGAAAGAACGACGGGACCGAGAAGACCGAGAAGGAAGAGACCGTCGAGGAGCCATGCCCATATGGGGGGTAATAAACACAATTGTCGGGGGTTTTGCATGGGGAGGTACGACATCGTCCTCCCGAAAAAGGCACCTCCGAGCAGTCAGCTCTGTATACTCAATCAAGAAGAGTAATAGGTGAGACCTACCGTCCATGCTTTTCACAAATGCAGACTTCAGAAATATAAACCCAAGACACGACGACCCCATGGTGGTCACTATTGAAGTAGCCAACTTTGTCATCATGAAAACTCTAATAGACCAAGGAAGCTCGGTGGATATCTTGTATAGGAAAACCTTCAGGAAAATGGGCATATCAGATGACGACATTGTCCAATATGTTGAGCAAGTTATTGGTTTTGCAGGACAGAAGGTCAACACTAGAGGATACATCGACTTAGACACCAAATTCGGAGAAGGAAACCGAGACTGTCGGATAATCAAGATTAGGTACTTATTAGTCGATGCCGAAACATCTTATAATATCTTAATCGGACGATCCTCCCTCAATAAGTTGGGTGCCACAGTCTCGACCCCTCACTTGGCCATGAAGTTCCCAGCCGACAATCCAAGTCGAGGCCGAGAGGTGGTCACCCTACACGTTGACCAAAAAACCGCAAGAGAATATTACGCTGCAAGTTTGAAGATTCTTCCACTGTCGAGACCTGCCCGGAGGGCCGAGGTTCATCATATATTCCTAGGTGATGACTTGGACCCAAGATTAAATGACGAACCTCAGGTGGAGCCGAAGGAAGAGGTGGTTCCATATCAGGTAGGACGGGAAGGGCAAAATACGCAATTAGGATCGACCTTAGGAGATGAGGAGAAGAACATCATCACAACTGTTCTATTTAAAAACACAGACCTGTTCGCATGGTCGGCGGCCAACATGTCGGGTATAGACCCTCAAATAATTTCTCACAAATTATCGATCTGTAAAGAAGCCAAACCAATAGCTTAGAAAAAGAGAAAGTTGGTTGGAGAAAAGGGGCAGATAGCCAAGGAGGAAACCCGAAAACTCCTAGATGCTGGTTTCATCCGAGAAGTACCTTACACTACGTGGCTGACAAACATAGTTTTGGTTCAAAAGAATAATGGAAAATGGTGGATGTGCACTGATTATACTCATCTTAACTGAGCCTGCCCTAAGGATGCCTACCCACTACCAAGCATTTACTGATTGGTGGACGAAGCGGCCGACCATAAAGTGTTAAGTTTTCTTGACGCATACTCCGGATACAACCAAATACGCATGAATCCGGCAGTACGGGAAAAGACAGCTTTCATTACCGACAAAGCCAACTTCTGCTACGAAGTCATGCCTTTCGGCCTAAAGAACGCTGGAGCAACCTATCAAAGGTTGATGGACTGAATGTTCTGAGATCAGATTGGGAAAGCTATGGAAGTGTATGTTGATGACATAATCATAAAATCCGATAGCGTTGAGCAACACGCGAATGACTTAGCCGAGGTTTTCCAACAGATAAAGTAATACGATATGCGTCTTAACCTAGAGAAATGTGTGTTCGGAGTTGAAGGAGGCAAGTTCCTAGGCTTTATGTTGACAAGCCGAGGAATCGAGGCAAATCCAGATAAGTGTCGAGCCCTTGAGACTATGAGAAGTCCGGGTAACCTGAAAGAGGTCCAATGGTTAGTAGGAAGGTTGACATCATTGTCCAGGTTCATGCCTAGATTAATAGACAAGATCAGACGAATTTTGAAGCTTATGAAGAAAGCAGAGAGGTTCACATGGAGCGAAAGTTGTGAAGAGGCTTTCCAAGCCGTAAAGCGGACATTACCACAACCGCCCATTCTGAGCAAACCTGCCCAGGGGATACCTTCGCTGGTTTACTTGGCCGCATCGTCGGAAGCCGTAATCGCCGTCGTTGTACAAGGCAAAACAGAGCAAAAACCAGTTTACTTCGTAAGTCGAGTGTTGCAAGATGCCGAAACCAGATATCAAATAATTGAGAAAGTAGTTTTAGCTCTCGTTCACGCTTCTAGAAGACTCCGACAATACTTTCAAAGCCACGAGATCATAATGCGAACTCTTCCCAATCAATAAGATACTACAAAAACCCGAGTTGGCCGGAAGGATGATTGGTTGGTCAGTCGAGTTATCTGAGTTCAGTATCAAGTATGAACCACAAGGACCTATCAAGTCCCAATGCTTGGTAGATTTTACATCAGAGTTGCAACAATGCCAAGAGCCCGAAACCACATGGACACTGCATGTCGATGGCTCTTCGAGGAAGAAAGGAGGAAGAGCCGGAATCGTTCTAGAAGGACCATAGAACATACAAATTGAGCAGTCGTTACGTTTCAGATTCCAAACATCCAACAACCAAGCAGAATACGAAGCACTCATTGCTGGATTATTATTGGCTAAAGACGTGGGAGCCCGAAAGGTGGAATGTAAGACAAATTCACAGCTTATGGTCGGACTATCAATGGAAATTACCAAATTAAGGATCCCTTACTCTTGAAGTACTATCACAAAGTTGTTAACATCATTAGCCAGTTCCAAAGTGTCGTCGTAAGCCATGTGAAACGACAAGACAACCTCAGGGTCGACACTCTGTCAAAACTGGCTACCGCTAAGATGAAAGGCCGACATGCCACCGTCATCCAGCAGACTTTATAAACTTCATCAGTCCCCGTCAGAGAATACATGGTAACAGAGCAAGGAGAGGAAGATTGGGTATCCAACATGAAAAAAGTAGTTAAAGACCGAGAAGAAGGGAAAGAAAACCATGATCTGTCTCTTGCAAAAAAAGCTTCCCGTTTTGTCATGATAGGGGAAGATTTATATAAAAGAGGGTTCTCTACAACACTACTCAAGTGCGTTTCGAAAGTAGAGGCCGAATACGTTTTGAAAGAATTGCATCAAGGAGCACGCGGCTTAAATTCCGGAGCACGAACAATGGCAACTGGAGTCCTGAGGGTTGGATACTACTGGCCGACACTAAGAACCGATTGCGCTGATTTTGTGAAAAAATACGTAAGTTGCCAAGAGCACAACCCACTAATCCACCTTCACCCCCACAATCTCCAAAGCATTAACTCTCTCTGGCCGTTTGCTTTATGGGGGATGGATATAGTAGGCCCCTTCCCACTAGCAACTGGACAAAGGAAGTTCTTGTTGGTAGTAGTCGATTATTTTACAATGTGGATAGAAGCAGAACCCCTCGCAAGTATCACGACTCGACAAGTCTAGAGTTTTGTATGGAAAGACATCGTTTGCAGGTTTGGAATCCCACATACCATCATCACGGACAACGGAAGACAGTTCACAGATCGAAAGTTGGCCGAATTCTATGAAAGCTTGAGCATTCGCCACAAGACAAGCTCTGTAGAACACCCACAAACTAACGGCCAAGCTAAATCCGCCAACAAAGTCAACTTGAATGAATTGAAGAAAAGACTAAGCAATGCAAAAGGTAAGTGAGTAGAAGAGCTCGTAGAAGTTCTCTGGGCCTATCGGTGTACTCCCCATTCGGCAACTGGGGAAACCCTATACAACCTCACTTACAGCACAGACGCCATGCTTCTAGTAGAATTCGGAGAACCGACAATCCGAAGAGGACTCCATGACCTGAAGGTGAACGAAGAGTTCCTCAGAACAGAGTTGGACTTACTCCAGAAATCTCTAAACCTGAAGAAGCTTGTAAATGGATAGTACCAAGAAGGTACAATTCAAAGACTAAACCTGAAGCGTTCCAAGAGGGAGATCTGGTCTGGAGGATGAAGGAGAAGCCCGCAAGATCTCAGTAGAAGCAAAGTTCAACACAAATTGGGAGGGTCCCTTCAAAATCAAAGAAAACCTCTAGAACGACGCGTATCACTTAGAATAGCTGAATGGCTGAGAGGTTCCAAGGACGTGGAGCGCCAAACATTTGAAAATGCATTTTAGCTGATATGTATCATAGGTGTACTCTTTCCTACCTTCAATCTTTTTTCCCGAAGGTTCTTCTTTCCCAAGGGTTTTTTGATTGAAGAAGGTTTTAACGAGGCACCACATTTAATGGAATCAAACTTATCAGCTATACCTTCAAGTAAATCACTAACACAAGCATCTGAAACCTCTCGGCTAAGGACGAATTCACCCAAGTGAATCCCTGCCAATAGTACGTTAAAAAACCTCTCGGTCAAGGAAGAATTCACCCAAGTGAATCCCTACCGAGAGTACGTTAAAAAACCTCTCGGCCAAGGACGAATTCACCCACGTGAATCCCTGCCGAAAGTACGTTAAAAAACCTCTTGACCAAGGAAGAATTCACCCAAGTAAATCCTTGCCGAGAGTACGTTAAAAAACCTCTCGACCAAGGACGAATTCACCCAAGTGAATCCTTGCCAAGAGTACGTTAAAAAACCTCTCGGCCAAGTAAGAATTCACCCAAGTGAATCCCTGCCGAGAGTACGTTAAAAAAACCTCTCGGCCAAGGAAGAATTCACCCAAGTGAATCCCTGGCGAGATTACATTAAAAAACCTCTCAGCCAATGAAGAATTCACCTAAGTGAATCCCTGTTGAGAGTACATTAAAAAACCTCTCGGCCAATGAAGAATTCACCCAAGTGAATCCCTGCCGAGAGTACGTTAAAAAACCACTCGGCCAAGGAAGAATTCACCAAAGTGAATCCCTGCCGAGAGTACGTTAAAAAACCTCTCGGCTAGAGGAAAATTCACTAAAGTGAAGCCTTGCCGAGAGTATCATAGAAAACCTCTCGGCTCGAGTACTGTCGAGAGCAGTCAGAAACTAAACATGCATGCGCTACCGAGAAATAGAGAGAGAAGAATAACCAGAAGTAGTACTAAAAATTAAAATAACTTGTCATTTTATCCAAAAGAACCGGCAAGCCGTATTGTTTACACAAAAGGGGGTCATTTTACAAAACCAAAAAATCAATCACATAACCTATACATAAAGAGTACATCTAATTATCAGAGTCAATGTTCTCGACATTAGAAGCCTTCGAGGCAGCCGAGACCGCAACTTGAATAGAACTCGGAATCTGCTCTAACAGCATCAGCTGACACTCGTGGAAGTCCTTATCAACATCGAACTTCCCTTCGTCTAAAGGGATATTGTAGAAGAAGATCGCTTCACAGAGAGCCTTCTTGAAGTCGGCCTCATGTTCTTCCATCACGCTATCCTCGACCACCTCCAACTCCTTCAACAACTTCTTTACCTTTTCTTCAGTTCGATGGTTGGTAAGGGCCATATCCGACAAACTCTCCTTTAAACCCTTCATCTCCTCATCCGCCTTCTCGACAACTTCTCTTCCCGTCCTCTCGGCCAACTCGCACTTTTCTCACCACCTCTTCATCTCAGCCTCCAGGATTTCGTTACGAGCCGAGAGTGTGGTGTTCACGACCAGTGTTGATTGCACCTTGACGGCTGACTCATCCAGCTTAACCCGGCTACCCGACCCCTTTTTGGGGATCTTCCTGATGAAGATCGCTCCCCATGACGACGAGAGGACTTCTCGCGGTCCCTCCCGTGATCTTCCTTCCTTCTTTTCGGGTTAGAAGGACGAATAGCCTCAAGAACCAACACTGTAGTAATGGGAACAACCACCTCCACGTTCGGTATATCAGATGCTCTCAACATCTCTCCCATCGTGGCCATTTGAGCTTGCCTTTTCAGGCGAAGCTCTCAGAAGTAATCCTTCTTCCTAGGCGGCACTAGGTTTACCATAATACCTATACAAGGAGAAAGGATTAAGTCAATCAAAGTAAGAGAAACACTGAGACGAGTAAAAACACATACCGTCCACATCAGCACATTTATCAGACAACAAGTAGTCACGAACGAGAGGTCGGGTCAGAATCTTGCGTGGAAGTCGGTCCAATATTGACAACACTTTTAGGTCGTCATCGTTCATCAGGGACCTCGACCATACATTGAAGCGCGCTGGATCTATCGTCCAATAAAATGGGAACCTAAGAGTCTCGCCATCAAAGAAGAATGACCGACCTTCCTCCTCGATGACAACCTTAAAGAAACCACCTTTAAAGTTCTTATAAGAAGTCAAGTAAGGAGCAAAGAGGCTATTCTTCGCTTGACCAACCAAAGACATCCACCCTATTCGGTCACCCGGCCTCGTACCAAAAAAGTGTAAAAAGGACCTGGAGGTTGCCTTAACACCTAACACCTCACACAACAATTGAAAGGCCTGGAGCGAAGTCCAGCTATTCGGATGCAGTTGTGAAGGTGCTACGTTCAAGATACACAACACTTCCATGGTGAAGTTATCAAAAGGAAAGCGGACATGAATGTCCGAAGTCAAACAAGAGTAAAAATAAAAGAAATCTTTACGCTCTTTCCCTTTACCCAAACAAACGGTCTCGAATTCCCGACACCTACGAAGTGCGAAAGAACCATTAGGCACGCCTTCTAACACAATATCTACACTATCAACAAAGTTTTGGAGCATGGAGACCTCTGTGAACACAAAAAAAACCTCATGAACCCACATGTATTCGGCCTCTCGGGTCTCCTCACCTTCATACCCACTCAACGATGAGGACATTGTCAGTTCCAAATGCTCTCTACTCAAAGGACCGGCAACATGGGAAGAATCCTCAACCCTCTCAGCCTCACTGGAAACGACATCTACGGCCAATGACCTCCTACTCGGACCTCCGGACACTGATGAAAATAAGCTGGTAACCGAAAGGGAAGACATTGTTACCTCCAAAGACTCTTCAACCGAAATGAAAAGATTGTAGGGGTAGGTTACTCGGCTCTCAAACTCTCGGAGCAATTCACGGACCACGCGAGCAAATCGAAGCCCACCATCACCCCGATTTATAGGCAAAGGAAAACCCAGAATATGAACCATAACAACTATTCTCCACCGTTGGATTGACTCCCAATTAATGGTCCAGATCACGCCAGATCTCCCCCTACACTGTACCACGCTCACGCGCCTTGAGTATAGCGACCATCCCTCGCATTAGCTACCGGCTACGCGACCTGTCTGCCTCAGAAACCCTCTAAAGACACTACAAAATTCAGCAGACTCTACATTACGTTGACTGCATTTGAGCCTGGGGGGCATATGTACTACCGGATGGCCGAGAAGCCGAAAAGGTTAACAACCAAACACGTAATTAGACGAGAATAAACCAGATTAAGTGCAAAGCATGATTATGGCGCAATTGAGCCTCCAATTGGACTCAAAAGCAGGCCCATAACAGTCATAGCCCATCCATAGTAGCATAAGGAAGAGGCACAACACTCGAGGTAACTATTCACTCCCTACTCCTCTGATACTTAACTCTCGAACTGACTTGATCGTCGGAGTCCCTTCGCAGGCACACCCCCCATCGTATTCAGATCAAAGCCCAACTGAGAGACCAGAAAGACAAGAAGACTGCAACAAGAAGAAGTGTTTTGCAAGGTTCTAACTTTGGAGGAACATTTAATATAGAGAACTCTAACAAGAGTGAAAGATGGAAAAAAACAACATGGATGACAATTTCTTTTCCATTTATTTTATGTTAGATATTTGGTCATTATTATTGAACTCTGTAGAACGGTTTTTATGATGTGGAGTAGTTCTTAAAGAATTATAGGTAATGGATAGTTTTATTTTGTAAACCGTTTTGTTTACAAAATGGGTATTGAATGGTTTTTAGAACGTGTTGGGTGTTTTTTGGCGTTTTTAAATGTACACATTACAGTTGCATGCTCACCAAATACTTATAAATTCTTTTTTTTTTATGTGAAGAAAAGAGAAATTGATAAAAGTGGGAGCGAAAATGGAGAACCCTAACAATAGTGAAAGATGAAAAAGAACAGGTAATTTTTTTTTATCGACAATAAGCAATTAAATTAAATCGATCCACTTAAAGGGTGGTCCAACTCTCATACAGAGAATAAAAAATATAAGTTTCTTTCCACTTCGTATCTAAAATCCACATGACTAATAACTGAAGAATAAAACAACGCAAAGGATGATAACATCTTGACCATGTTTTATGCTTCAGAAACTAAGGATACTCATATGCCCTTGATGAGAAAATACATTTTTTTTTTGTATTTTTCATTTAATAGTTATATTTTATTTTCTTGATGTTGTTTTGTGCTCCTATTTTTTTCTTCTTCTATTTTTGTTTTGCTTTTAATTTTGATAAAGCGAATGGATGTTGAAAATGAAGAATATTGAGAAGTCGATGTAGGCGAAACCAACTGGATCTGCACCCAACGGCAGGACTTCAACTGGATCAAAGTGTGGTACTTCAATTAATTAAATATATATATATATATATATATATATATATGTTAACTTTAATTGTTTTAATTTTGTTTTATTTAATACATTTAATAATATTTATAACTAAACATAAATTATTCTATTAAAACTAAATACATCCTTTAAATATAAAATGAAAAATAATTTTTTAATAATGTGATCAAATTTCAAATACTACGATTAATATAAATGTTTGTAATAAAATCAAAGTTTATTATAATATTTAAAAATACAAATACACAATTTATAATAAATTCAAAATATTACAATATAATTTTATATATAATTATATAACTATTAATACACATATTCACAATTGTGTTTATAACATCATATACAAATAATATGTTATATATTTACTAAATCCATCCATTAAAATTATTATATTACTTATTTAATTTATAATATTAAATATAACTATATATAAATAATAAAAATAAATAATATAAATATAAAAAAACTGGCATTAATATTCATAATATTAATACTATTTAATAATATTAACAATATTAATAATAATAAAATATTAATAATATTAATATTATTAATTATTAATATATCTTAATATAAATTATATTAATAATATTAATAATATTAATAAAATTAATAATATTAATAATTAATAATATTGAAAATGTTAATAATGTCAACAATTTTGTAGAACAAAATTTGTTTATGATTAAAGTTTAATAATATTAACAATATTACTAATATCAACAATACTGATAATATTATTAATATTATTAATTACTAGCGGGAACACAAACATTCATGTGTCTATGTATCCGTATTTTTTATTTTTATTATTTATATATTCATGTAATTTTATTAAATATTAAATTACATAAGAAGATATGTAAATTATCTAAATGCACCAGTGATAATAATTTTATTAAAATTTTATATTAATTTTTTATATTTTCATTTTATATTTTGTAAGGTTATCAAGATTAAGATTAAGGCTTAAAAAAATTGGAGCAGCAAACAATGTCAAAACATAATGCAGATGGTAATGTTCTTCAAGATCTTTTCATTTCAAGTTTAGAGTAACTTTCATGTTCAAAGGCCTTATGCAAGGGTTGTATATTGGAAGTTGTAGAATCTATCACCATATCAATTGAATCCGCGTCTTCCATGCCAAAGAAGTTGAAATAAAATAAAATAATAAACTAAATACAAATTATCAAACTTCCAACTTATGTAATATCTAATAGATCGAAGCAACAGTAGGCATAAAAGCTTTGCCTACAAAATGGGCTTAGGATTCACTAAATTTAACATCTTATTTAAAAAGTATTATTCACCAAATTATCCATTATTAATTTTTTTACAATATCTTTGACGGCTTGATTGATCACTAAGATTTTCAAGAACACTACTAAATACATAAATTTGACATGAAAACAAAATAACTTGCCAAAAATAATTCATGATCCAAAAATTTAATGTAAAAAAAAAACTCAAAAATCTTTCATTGCTTTGGTAGGTTGTACTTTTGGAGTGCAATGTCAAGGAAATAGCTCAAATTAAACCAGAATTGAGAGAGAATTGAATGGTAAATAAAAACTCAAATCTGCATTGAATAAACATTTTCATACAAAAATAAATAAAAAAATTAAGAAAGCAATAGAAACAAAAATGTTCAAATCCTAAAACGGTGAATGAAATGAAACTTTGAAACTTCTTTTATAAAACTCTGAATCTGTACTAATTATCTCGTTCATTTACATCTCAAACCTTAAGAGCCATTGAAACATTTCACCAATTTTATTCCCAAACGGTTGGCTTCCACATCATAATCTCCATCTAAGCGACGTGACTTCAGTGACTACTGCCAGCGAAGAGCCTTCCAAACCTCAAAACGATACCGAGAGCCATTGAAACATTTCACCAATTTTATCCCCAAACGATTAGCTTCCACATCTTAATCTCCACCTAAGCGATGTGGCTTCGGCGTCTATTGCCAAAGAAGAACCTTCCAGAACTTCAAAACGACATAGTATTTGAAACAACCTTTTATTAAATAGTATTACTTTTAAATAATAAAAATTAAAAAGTAACCAAATATGAATAAAAAACGAGCATAATTTGCTCATATCCTTTTCTTTCTCTCGCACTTGCCACCATTTGTTCTGATAGTTCCTCTCTCTTTGGGTATTGTTGATTCTCTTTAACTTTAGGTGTTCTCTGAGGGACCCTGCTAAACTCTGAGGGACACTGCTAAACTCTTTGGTGAGTATTTGTGGTTTCAATTTGATTGCTTCCATGTCGAACTCGCAATGCCTCCTTGTGTCCTGGATCTCTCATTGGCTTCCTCTCCTCTTAGTTGCCTTATAAAATGAGACGCGTTTCTGCTTCGAACGCTTTGGGAAGTGTGAGGAGGAGGAAGCAATGGTGGTTGTTGTTGCTCTTGTACAATGGTGATTGAAGAGGGACTGAGACGGGTGAGAGTAGGAGAAGAACATGGAGTGCGAAGGAAGAGGGTTCAAGATGTGTCAAAATTTATGAGCATTTTTTTTCTTTGGAGTCGAAATATAAAAGAGAAAAGGAAGTCGATGTAACGGGTGAAAACAACTCCTTCTAAGGAAGTGGATATTGCTCACGTTTGGCCACGTTTGGCTACTCATGTTTCCTAATATTTATTTTTGTCTCATAAAACAACAGACACTTGCTCTCATTATGCAAATAATTTTCAAAATAAATTATCTCTTTCAATTCAAAACGGTTACTGCATTTATTTCAAATATTTTTTAAATTTATTTATCTCTCATAAAACAGACACTCCCTCATATTATGCAATTAATTTTCAAAATAAATTATTTCTTTCAATTCAAAACTGTACCGTCCTGTACCTATTAGGGGTACAACTGACCATGCATTCCCCTAGGAGGGGCATGGACCCGACCATGCATTCCTCTAGGAAGGGCATGGACTCGACCATACATCCCTTAAGGAAGAGCATGAGCCCGACCAAGTTGTTGTGACTGTGACACCTTCAAAGGGCCCGACCAGGTGGCAGGATGAGTAGAGAAAGAATCCAAGCCCTTAAAGGCTTATAAATAGACAACCACCCACAAGGAGTATCTCAACTTGCATCTTTGCAATATATTCCACTATATACACGATATTTTATGCTCTCATTGACTTGAGCGTCGGAGTGTAATCGCAGGTGGAGCCCCCCTCGTCCCCAAAAGATCGGTTTGCTAAAGCCTAAGGCAATAACTAGCACCTCATCCAGTTGGCCGACCAAGCACCAGGAGGGAATCCGAGAAGAGCCCATCCATACTCCCCTCTGACCGACCTCGAGCCGACGAGAACATTGGCGCCCACCGTGGGGCCCGTTAAAAACTGCCCCCATAACCCAAGTTTGCTATAGAAAAAAAAAAACCTACGCCCACGTTATGAGGAACAGACAGACATCAATGTCAGAGAATGGCGAGGACCTCACATTGCAACAAGTAGTCGAGGCTATGCAGGCTCTGCAACGCGAAAACTAGGAGTCCAGGAGGCAAGCATAAGAGTTCCAAGCCGACTAGGAGCGTTTTCGTGTTGAAACCCAAGCCGGACAGGAGCGCCTTCGTACAGAATCCCTGGTTGAACAACAAAGGCTAAGGGATGATGCTGAAGTGTCTAGGCGACCGGTGGAAGAGGCCCTCAGAGCAAACGAAGAATGGCAAAGGGCAAACGAAGATCTTAGAAGAATGTTTCGGGATCAACCGAGACAAGAGTCTGGCAGCCGTGCAGGAAGAAGAAGGGGGGCGGATCCCCGACCTTTCAGCCAGGCCATCATGGAAGAACCTATTCCACCAAATATTGTAATTCCCAAGATGCCCCCATTTTCCAGGGTAGAAGACCCGAAGACGTACCTCAAGATTTTCCAGACCCAGATGTTGATCTTAGGGGGGCTCGGATGCAGTCAGATGTAAATTGTTGCAAGCAACCTTTTTGGGAACAGCTCTGCGATGGTTTACCAGGATCTTGGACGACACAATAAGCTCATTCAGGAGTCCTCCCAGCGAGTCCAGAACCACAGCGAGAGAAGTTTAGATGAGGACCGACGTGTCGATCAGGACACCATTGACGAACTTCGTAAGGGAGCCCGAATATACTCAGAAGCCAGGAGAGTGGAAAGGCAACATAAAACAAAGGTGCTCCCCAGGCAGAGTCTCAGACCTGGTGCTCTGAAAGTCTCACCCGTACCAGATGGAGAACAAATTATCCCTCAAATGGTACGGACCATACAAAATATAAGAAGTCATCGGCAATGGAGCCTACCGCTTAGAGAACTTGGACAGAGGTACCATCCCGCAAACATGGAACGCCTCAAATTTAAAGTTTTATTTTAGTTAGCTTCTTTAAAGACATTTATGTAGTAGCAGTGCGACACTCTTTTCCTTTGAGTTTTTGAAAAATTTTCTCAAGGATTTTTAATGATGTCACCCCTTTTAAAACGAATAAAGTTGTTAGTTTCTAATATGAACCCGAGTTTTTAATATGGGTAGATAAAATACGAACTTTGGTGGTTCGGTCGCCATGAACCAGAGTTTTTAATCTGGGTAGATAAAATACGAACCTTGGTGGTTCGATCGCCATGAACCAGAGTTTTTAATCTGGGTAGATAAAATACGAACCTCGATGGTTCGGTCGCCATGAACCAGAGTTTTTAATCTGGGTAGTTAAAATACGAACCTCAATTGTTCGGTCACCATGAACCAGAGTTTTTAATCTGAGTAGTTAAAATACGAGTTTCAAGTTGTTTGGTCACCATGAACCAGAGTTTTTAATCTAGGTTGATAAAATATGAACCTCGGTGGTTCGGCCGCCACGAACCAAAGTTTTTAATCTGGGTAGTTAAAATACGAACCCCAATTGTTCGGTTACCATGAACCAGAGTTTTTAATCTCGGTAGTTAAAATACAAGTTTCAAGTTGTTCGATCACCATGAACCAGAGTTTTTAATCAGGGTAGTTAAAGTATGAACCCAAGTCGGTCACCACAATCCAATCAGTACAAACCACGAATCAGAATCGCTTGGTCGGCACCAACCAGGATCTCAAAGCATTGGGTTTATAGACGAATCTGATCAGTTCGGTTAAAGTCCTCAACCTCGATAACAAACTTCATATGTTCGAAAAAGGAGGCCTATGAACGCTCGTGCATAAGAAGACCGACCGACCTAGGACCCGTGCGTAACTGACTGAAAACGCAAGGATTCATAAAGAAGGTGCAGATATTGACTAAGTTAATGCAAAGGTCACAACATACAAAGAAAATCAGGAAAAGGTCTTATACAGTTCAAAGTTAGAGCGATAGTTAAAATGATACATCAAAGTAAACAAACATTCAAAGAGTCTCATACTTTCTTGACTAGCTTTCCATCAACCACCGCATAACACGGGTTGACCTAAGAGAAATCCACCCTGGGTGAACAATGTACGCTTGCTCTAGCGCAGCTTCAAATCCCACAACATACGAGTTGGCTATGTCATTTTTCATGGACTTCGAGCCACTGGCGCACTCAGCTTCCCTACGGACAATTTTTCCCTTTAGTTCTCGAATCTCCTCTTCATTCACTCTCACTTGTTTCTCAAGTTGGCGAATATGAGAAAACAGGTCGGCTTTCTCCTGAGTCCAGCGGCCTTCTTCAGCACGATGGCGGTCGATCTCAACGATTTCCACATGAAGGCGGCTAATTTTGCCTTGAAGTTCTGCCACTTGGCGCTGCAACACACCTATCTGCTAAAGGTTTTTCTGAGTTTTCACGTTGGCCATACTAACCAAGGTGGTGGCTTGGGTAAGCAAACCCTCGACATCGACACATAAGGCGTCAACACTTACTTCCTGGTGTTAGAATATGAGGGTGTCTCTTTAATTGTCTGGTAATCTCTATTTATAATACACCCAAGGGGAAACCCTAATTATTTATGGTAATAGTAATTACGTCCATCAAGTAATTACCAATAATATAATAGGATAATTATGGTAATTGATCAAT
>Ga0123342_1002797_pt1 | contig 28705 bp, 25 predicted proteins | sample Turbeawhitnodule_FD_89960 | JGI IMG/M metagenome (GOLD analysis project Ga0123342, IMG submission 89960) | Root nodule microbial communities of legume samples collected from Mexico - Turtle bean Mexico white nodule | ecosystem: Host-associated > Plants > Roots > Nodule | place: Mexico: Nepantla... | reverse complement strand
ATGTGGGATCTCCAACACACCCCCCTCACGCCGAGACTGCCAACTCGTGCGTGAGACTATATATTATGGGTGGTCCGATAGCGGCCCGATAGCGGGTGGCACGATAGGCCCAACACAAACACTCGCTAGGATAAGCTCGAAATGGCTCTGATACCATTTTGACGTTCTACATATGTTTTATGGTTGTTGAAGCGTAAAGGTGAAAGAAGAAGACGATGATGAATAGTGCTAAGGAGAGAGAGAATCTGAATATTATTCTAACTCATTTACTTTGCATGACTTTTTACACGTGGACATCTTACTTAGTGCCTCACACTGAGCCAACAAATATACATAGACATAAACTAAAAGAGATAAAAGCTCAGCCCAATGGTTTCGGTCCAATCCAACATAAAACAGAAATACTAAAACACCCCCTCAAGCTGGTGGGTGAATGTTTGACACACCTAGCTTGGAAAGAAATTTGAAAAAAATCTCTCTGTTAAGAGATTTGGTAAGAAGATCTGCAGGTTGATCTTCAGTGCTGATTGGTAGTAAGTGAAAGAGACCTTCATGAAGCTTCTCCCTTACTACATGGCAATCTATCTCTATATGTTTGGTTCGTTCATGGAAATTGTTATTTTGTGTTATATGCCTTGCTGACTGTCTGTCACAGAATAAGCTAGCAACTCCATTAGTGGTTACATGTAGATCTTCGAGCAAGAAACTCAACCATTGAATTTCGCAATTAGAAGCCGCAAGAGCTTGGTATTCAGCTTCAGATGAAGAGCGAGATATGGTGTTTTGTTTCTTGGTTCTCCATGATATCAAGGATTCTCCAAGGAAAATACAGAATCCTGTGGTGGAACGTCGTGTTGTAATGCATGACGCCCAGTCTGAACACTGAATGCCTTGATCTGTAAATTGGTGTTTTTGGGATAAAATAGTCCTTGTGTTGGAGAAGCCTTTATGTAACGGAGGATCCTCTGTGCAGCTTGGTGGTGTGCCTTCGTAGAAGATTCAACAAACTGGCTAAGGAATTGCACAGCAAAGCTAATGTATGGTCGTGTATTTACTAAGTAGAGCAATCTTCTAATGATTCTTCTATACAAGAACATGTCATGTACCTCTGTATTTCCGTCAAACAGTTTTTCATTCTTTTGCACCATGGGTGTGGTCGTTGGCTCTGCACTCAGCATTACTGCATCTGCCAAAATCTCAAGAGCATATTTACATTGACAAATATGAATTCCCTCTCCAGTCATAGCTATCTCAAGTCCTGGGAAAAACTTTAAGTGACCTAAGTCTTTTATTTTAAAGGCTGCATCTAAAGAACCCTTTACAATATTGATCTCATTGGCATTGTTTCCAGCGATGAGGATGTCATCAACATATACAAGTAGAGCAATGAAAGAACCTTCAGTGTTTCTTACGAAGAGAGAGTTGCCAGCTTTAGAGCGAGTAAATTTGATGGAATAAAGAAAAGAAGTGAGCTTGTCATACCAGCATTTGCTTGCTTGTTTTAGACCATAAAGAGACTTCATCAATCGGCATACCTGATGTGTTTTGTTGGAAGCAATACCTGGTGGAATTTCCATATAAACTTCTTATTCTAAGTCACTGTGCAAGAAGGCGTTGTTGACATCGAGTTGTCCAAGATGCCAGTCCATGGTGGAGGCAACTGCAAGGATGGTGCGAATCGTTGTGAGTCTTGCCACCGGTGAGTAGGTTTCCATGTAATCAATGCCCTCATGTTGTGTGTATCCCTTCGCCACAAGCCTTGCTTTGTATCTTTCTATGTCTCCATTAGCTTTTCGTTTGATTCTGAATACCCACTTGCATCCAATGGCTATCTTGTTTGGTGGGAGTTCCGTAATCTTCCAACTTTCATTCTCTTCAAGAGCCTTTATTTCAGCTTTCATGGCTTCCATCCATTCTGGATATTGCTTGGCTTCCTTATAGTTTCGATGTTCATTTTGACATGAAATTGATAAAGCATACTTTAAATGATGTTATGCCAAATTCTTGTAAGATATAACAGAGCTAAGAGGGTACAATGCCTTGGTTTTCTGCGTTGCATTGTTGCATGGTGAAGCCATTATGCTGTGATGGTAATCTTCCAAGTAAGTTGGTGGTCTCTTGACTCTTGTGGATCGTCTGGGTTCTTCTTATTCAGTGTTTTCCTTTGTCATAGTGGGTTTGGAAGAGGTAGCATCATACATTGTAAAATCAGTGTCTTCAAGAGTAGTCTCATCACTGTTTTCGCTTTTTGAGTTACAAAATTAGGTTTCATAGAATATTACATTTCTTGATACAAATATTTCTCTAGAATGAACATCCATAACCACATAACCTTTAGTACCATGCTTGAAACCAAGAAAGATACATTTGCGTGCCCTGGGATCAAGCTTGTGTCTGCTTTGCTCAAGGGTAGAAGCAAAACAAAGACATCCAAACACTTTAATATTGTAAAGATCAGGAGTCCTTCCATGCATTAGTTTATATGGGCATTCATTTTGAATGACAGGAGAAGGAAGACGATTTATAAGATGCACAGAATGAAGAACCGCATAAGACCAGAAATTTTTTGGCAAGTTTGACTGATACAAAATGCAGCGAGCAATGTTAAGTATATGTTGGTGCTTTCTTTCTACAGTAGAGTTTTGTTCGGGAGTTTCATTACAGGAAGTTTGGTGAATTATACCATGTTCATCATAGAAACTTTTCCAGCAAAACTCTTTTTCATTATCGGTAGAATGAACATTTAAAGGACCCCATATATCCATGTGAACCATCGAAGCCCATTCACAATGTCAGCTTGACCAATCATCTTCGTAGTACATTTCTCCTGTATCTGACAAACAAGCCCTTTACCAACGTAGAGATAGAAGAGAACCAGTCGTAGTGGAGAGCAGAGCGGGTTACGATACCATTTTACGAAGTGGACTTTAAGCCTAACTCAACCCCATAAAACCGGCTCGATGAGGTGAGGTTTGCACCCACTTATATACTATGAAAGACTTTAATATCTAGTCGATGTGGGATCTCCAACAAATTGTCTTTGCCACGGTAGGGAAGTTACCCTTTTTAAAATAATCAATTCTCAATTCTTAATAATGTAATTAAGTATATGTATTGTAAACAAATGAAACAATTAGACTTTATGTAATCAAAATAAAATTGTTTTTGAAACCTTGGCTAGATTAAGTTAATAAAGATTTAGATCCCTTATTTACTTAAATATCTTTCCAACATGTTTAGGTAATTTATTATGCATACATCTTTGTTCATGAATAAAATTAGTATTTCATTAATTTTTATTTTTTTTACATTTTCACTTAAGTATCGGGTTACTTTTTTTTGTTACATTTAAATTTATATTATGCAAAACAAACAAAAAAGCAACCTTGTAAATGGTACTTACTTTTTATGAGAATTCGTTTTTGACAATCATACCAACCATTTGATAAATTACTTTTAAAGATAATAAGTTCATTAATAAATATTTTTTTTTTATTTATATAGATGATGAAAGGATAAAGGATAAAATAGTGAATATAAAAAGTTATTACATGACAAAATATCATGGTTCTTTTCATATTTTATACTCACCTAAAGAGACAATTCAATAATCATCCATTGATTAGTGATTATGGAGAGATATTTCATAAAAGTTAAAGTCAAATATCCTTATTTTCAAATATTGATTGAACACATAAATAAATAAATAAAAAAGAATTATAGTTTTAACATAAATGAAAATTTATACATAATAAAAATATTTAGATTTATTAAATTGCATCTCTCTTATTAAAATTTCAAAGGAGATTATTAAATAATCATTTATTGACACTTTAACAACTCAATAACTTAGTCTAAAAGCTTTCCTATCACGTGTTTTTCCCACACAATGTTATGCAAATGAAAAATGTTCCACAAATTATATAAAATTGACAAAGGACACAAGTTCAAACTCCATTGTGTCGTGCATTTATCATATGATTTATGTCCAAGTCAAATCATATGTTATTAATCATGTATGTAATTATGTTTTCTAATGAATTTTTTTACAAGCATGTACATGATTAACAAATAAACCAACCTACTTTAATTATATCCCAATAATTGTTATTTTCATCCTTAATTCTCTATTTGCATGTAAAACTCAATTTCAAAAGAAGAAAAAAGAGCAAATCCATGAAGAATTTTGTTAATTAGCTTGTGAAGCTCTCCATTGTAGTTCTATTTGGATACGACCATTCTTGGAGTCTATAAGATGATGTCTTTCGTTGATTCTATTGTTCGCAACAACGTCCATAAGACTAATGTCAGCATAGCCCAAAGATTCCTAGTGTCACAAAACAAAACAAAACAATAATTAGTGTAAAAGATAAACAATGATTTTCACATATTTTAGGAACTAAATTAGAACATGATTTCATGAGAAAAATAGTCCTCTGTTAGACAAGATAACGGAACAAAAGTAAAATCTAAAAAAACCAAAAACAATTTATTTTATAAAGTAAAATGCTAATGATTTAAAAGAATCAAACTAAAATACATGACCTTATAATCTCGAAGATTCATACAAAGATACACAACCAATGAAATTCAATTTAATTGCAATACCTTGAAAAATATCCTCTTACGAAATAAAAACAAGGTACATCTACCTTTAAAACTTTGTATACTTTAGCATTAAAAATTAGTTACGATAAATACAATAAAATTTATAAACAAATTGCATCATACTTTATAGAAGCAAAACATTAACACATTTTTTTGAATTTTTTAATAACTTTGGATCATATATTTTTATTTTAGATCGCTAAAATGTTTTAAAATTTTCATAAATAATTAATGACAAAAGTTGTAAATCATGTACCTTTTGACGTAGAAGGCTTCGCGACGAAGTGCTAACAACTTCCACATGTAATTTATCATTGGTGGGAGGCTCTTCCACCAAAAATTGAAACTCTTCTTCCCATCTTGGATCTCTACTTTTTTTCATTATCTATAAATTTTAACAGTAAACATGCATTCATCAATATCATATCACACACAAACTAATTTCATATCAAGATTGACTGTAACATGTATTTACTATTTAAATAAAAAAATTGTACATAGAATCTACAATAATTTTTATTAATTAGTGAAAAAAACGAGTTTAATAGAGAAACAAAAATAATTTTGGATTAAATAAAATTGATAGTAATTACAAATTTATTTTTATATATTACAAAGTGAACTTTAAGCCTAACTCAACCCCCCATAAATCGACTCATGAAGTAAGGTTTGCATCCATATATCGTGGGTGAGACAACATATTATGGGTGGTGTGATAACTATATTACGAAGTAGACTTTAAGTCTAACTCAATCCCATAAAATCGGTTCATAAGATGAGATTTGCACCCACTAGTTATATACAATGAAATGTCATCATCTTTAGTCGATGTGAAATCTCTAACATTATATTTTAATGATTTGTGTAGAAGAAAAATAAAAACATAGAAGTATAATGATTCTATAGAGACTATTACCTTAGTCCTTCTCTCTTCTCCTTTGAAAATAAGACGTACGTGGGGATTAGTATGGTACTTTCCTTCAACGTCTTGAGCTTCATGGATTATAACTACAAGTAAACCTCCACCAGGAGGAGTGCCTTCGGGAGGATCTTTTATCGAGTGTGCTTGTTTAAAACTTTTGGCCAAGTCTTCAGCCCTAAATGGTTTATATGTCAATTCCATAATAATTTGCCCTCTAGACTTCTCATTTTGAGCATCCTTTGGATTCATGTTTTTCAAAAGGTCAAGAGTAAAAAGTTTAGGTTCTTCGGATACAAGATCTTTCAAAGGAATCATATTCATACCCATCTTGTCATGCTTCCCAACCTACGTGTGCAAAAATAATATTCAATCCAAATGTATAATTATAATATATAGATAAACACTATAAGAAAATCATCAAATAGAAACTAATTTAAAAAAAAAAATATAATTAGTTGTTATAATGACTAAATTAAGAAACATTTTCCAGAATACAAAAGTTGTTTGTTTCTAAATTAGTTTCTAAATTGCTATCTAATTAGCTACCAAGGTTTTAACTACCAATTATTTAGATTTTAAATTTGATAGAAAAACACTTTGGTAGCTAATTAGATACCAATTTAAAAACCATTTAATAATAATATAAACTAATTTAGAAACCAAAACTTTTCAAAGTATCTAAAATGATATGTAATTTAATCATTATAACAACTAATTATTATTTTTTTTCTAAAATTTATTTTTATTTCATGATTTTTTTTAGTGAAAATTTATAGAATGAGACGTAGAAAACAAACCTGCTCCCAGTCATAAACATGAAACTCTAGGGATTGGGTCTCGGGATCTTTAACAACCAGACTAAATTCCTCGTTCCATTCAGGATTCAAGTTCTTATGCTTTACTGTAGTTTTTTTCGATGTCAATTTATCATCGGTAAGTGTTAACTTCACATAAGGGTCAGATGCACCCAGAAGATCTTTCTTCTTTAACTTCATTGCTCTTAACACCTTTGTATTTAAAATCCCAACAGGTTTCTTCAATGCTCTAAAATCCCAACAAAGTTCATTAATATAAAATAGCAAAAACGAAAGCATCATAAAGACGTAAGATAAAAATACTGTAGATAATGCATAAACATACTTCGTTGGATCCATAACTTCAACATCTAAAGTTTTGGGCCACAGATACATATTTGCAACTTGATCCTTGATAAGTTCCTGAAAACAACAATCTTATAAAGTTGTTCAAAAGTCATAAATCTTTCAATTACCTTGTAATAACTAAACTTAAAAAGCAAAAAGTAAACACATAACCTAATTGTTATTTTCATACCACTTAATGTTTTAAAATAACGTCCTTAATTTTTTTTTTCAAAATGAATAAATTATATTTCTAAACCTAAACCATCAATCTTCAAAACCTTATAATTGAGCACTACTTGCATATTTTCTTTTTGTATTAATCTCATCTTTGTTTAGTATTATTTATTTTTCTATTTTGTGTAACATGTTTGTTGTTGTTTATGATATTTAAAAATATTATACTGATCACAAGTAATCACTATTTCACTTTTACAAAGAAAATACTATATATTACTAAGGGAGATGAATGCTCTTATTCTAAAATGACAAGTATAATCAACTTTAACTGAATTACATAAGAATGAAATAAAAGTATAAAATATGAGTTTTATACCTGAACAAACTTGTAAAGTACAGGAATAGACATAAGATCAGCCCCTAGAAGCTTCAGCCCAAAGTCAACATAGGGCTACATGATGAAAGATGTCAAAGCAAAAATGCAAATGTAATCATTTAAGTGTTGTAATAAAAACAAATAATTTTTGCACAAATAATGAGATAAACTATAGTTAACTTTCTAAATAAAATAAGCATAGTAAGTATGAGAATAAAAGTTGATGATTATCATATTAATAAGGTTTACTACAAAACTAAAAGATTAAGCTACACTCGTCTTTTTTTTCTTTAATTTTGCAATATCCCTCATTACACATTCATATATATAATACCATAATCACACATTATACATATAAATATAACATTTTTTTTTCAAAAATACTACCGTGTTTACCTCTTAGGAGCATTATGTACTATAAAAAAAAAATTAGACGTCAATATAATTTGGCGAGGTATAAATGATAGTTTATTTTTTGCTGATTAAAAAAAATGATAAATTTGTGTGTGACTTTTTCATATCATTTACTAAGACATGAAGAAAAGAAAAATACCTAAAAAGGTCCAATCATCATTTTTTTCTTTTAAGGCTCAAACAACCAAAAAGAAATGAAAACAAGTGTCATTTTAATAACATGTCGTTGCTAAAAAAAGAATTAATTTTAGAACAATATTTTCAGTTTTTAAATGTTTAATATCTTAATGACTTTATGCATCATTTTGATATACCAAGTGCAATGATTATCTACGTTACTAAGTGGTGTGAAAACAAGTTACCAAGTATGATATCACTCATAAATAACAATATTGATTAATTAAACTACGATCTAAAAGTTTTTCAAAAAAAGTGATGTTTTTAAGATTTAATCAGTTCCAACGATAAAATACTGCATTGTATTTTTATATTATTACACTACTTAAATATTACAAAAAGAAAAATCATTATTTCCTTTTTTCATAAGAAGAATTACCTACAAAAAAATTGCACTTGATATTCATGTTGGTCTCAAAAGTTGCACTTACACAAACATTACAAAGCTATATAATATTACAGTATATGTTATGAGTAAATAAAATGTTTTACATGTATTTAAGTGATAAGTGGGTAGGGAAAGCAATAACAAATCAACACTAACCTTTTCCATGAGAGACACATAAATACTGGCAAAGCATGGAAAACTTGGAACCAAAGGTTTCAAAGTAATACGTGGTAAAACAAAAACTTGCAGATCCATCACCTGAAAAATAAAATAAAAAATCTTAAAATCAAGAAGCATATATAAGTTTCTGAGTATACAGTGGACTTTAAGCCTAATTCAATCCCATAAAATCAGTTTAATAAGGTGAAGTTTACACCCAATTATATATTATGAAAGTCTCTAATTTCTAGTTGATGTGAGATCTCCAACACATCCTCATGCCAAGACTGTCAACTCGTGCATGAGACTATATATTATGAGTGACTCTAATACTATATTAAGAAGTTGACTTTAAGCCTAACTCAACCTCATGAACCGGTTTTATAGAGTTGAGTTATGCTTAAAGTCCACTTATTAATATATTCATTTCCATACTATGAAATATTCACCTGGATGGTTGCTTTCAACCCAAATTTCTTAACAGCAACAATGATATTAGGATTTGCTGCCCATTTTACAGAAACCTCCATGATTAACTCTTTCTCTTCGGTCTCGTAAACTTTCATTCCTATTGAGAATAAATCATGCATTCAAAGAGAAACGTGAGAAAACTCATATAAAATATATCATATAAGTGAAAATCAAATTAGATCTAAATATTTAATACAAATTTTGAGATTCTTTATTTATTTATCATCAAAAACACTTTGTTGTAACATAACCTCCCTCCAAAAAAATATGATTTATCTTGAGAACAAAATTTAATTTCTAAAATGTGATTAAATTACTTTACAAATAAGAAAATTAATATTTAGCAATTTGTTTGTGCAAACTAAAAGGTTTTCATTCAAAAATGCATGCCACCCACATAAATTAACCTTGAAAAGTTGGCGGCAATGACCCTAGTGTTAGCTCTTCAAATTCAACAGAGTCAATTTTATACTGTGGTATTTGCTCATCAATTATAGGCTTTGCAATGGTCTCTGCTGTCTTGCATATAGCCTGAGAAACCACATGCTCAAACAATCAAACACTGTTGAAGCTGAGTTAATATATATAAAAATTGAACACCTTGTTTAGGTATGGCCACATATATTCAACAAGTTTGTTAAGCCAATCAACCTGCATGAAAAACACCATTCAACAACACTGCAATTCTGCAAAAGATCATAACAAAAGATGAACATAAAGTGTAATCAATTGCTTACTCGATCAAAGTCTGGATTCTTTATCCAAAGTGGTATTTCAGGAATCATTCGCTCTACATTTTCTGAATCTTCCTCTGCCAATGGTTTTATTTCAGGGTCCTACCATACATAAGTGCAGAACTTAAACAAGCACAGCAAAAACATAAGATATTATGTTGAAACCGTGTGATGTAATGTAATTCTTACCTTAACATCACTGGGTTGAACATAAATGAAGAGAAAATAACCAATAGTAAGACCGATGGAAATCCCAAATCCAAAGCCAAAAAACCCAAATATGGTGCCGAAGAAACCCATTTCAATTCTCAAATTTGTTTGATCACAATCTCTCTCTTCGTCTTCGTCTTCTTCTCTCTCTCCTTTGCTCTATGCTAAATGTAAATCACCTCACAAATATGTTACTACCAATATCCTTCAGCTCTCTTCGGATCACCATTCCTACTTTCAAACCAAGACGTATAAAACGAATCTTGTTTTATCCTAAAAAAGAATACTATTTTTACTAAATAAATCAAATTAAATTGTAATTACAAAATATATTAAGGGTATAAAGATAATTAAACATTAATTTTATGTCATTTACACGACAAGAAAACCATGAAATAGAATCTTCAGAAACCAAAATAATTAATTGTAATAGTAACTAAATTAGAAACCATTTTAGAAAAAAAAAAGTTTCTAAATTAGTTTTTATTATTGTTAAATAGTTTCTAAATTGATATCGAGCTACCTAGGTTTTAACTACCAATTTAAACTAATTTAGAAACCAAAAATTTATTTAGTCTCTAAAATGGTCTCTAATTGCAACTAATTATTTTTTGTTTCTAAAATTAGTTTCTAAATTATAAAGTGGACTTTAAGCCTAACTCAACCTCATAAAACCAACTCATAAGGTGAGGTTTGCACCTACTTATATACAATGAATCGTCATCATCTCTAGCCGATGTGTGATCTCCAACACACCCCTCACGCGCGACAACTCGTGTGTGAGATAACATATGATGGGTGGTCCGATAATGGTCCGATAGCGGGTGACCCGATGAACCCAATAAATACTCGTTATAATAGATTCAAAATGACTCTCTTACCATATTACAAAGTGTTATTTATTGTGCTAACATATATTTTAAAAAAATATGTTAAGTATTATTTTAATTGTCTCATTTGTCACCTAATTTAGAAAGTCACATGTAATTTTGAAAAAGAATAAGCAAAATTTTAGCCCCAGTAGATCATGTAAGAGATCAGACTATTGAGACATAACTTTCTTTTATTTTTATTCAGTTTTTTAAATTTTACTTTCTCTATGTTTTTCTTTATAAATTAAATCGTATAAGCTAATTTACTCATATATCACGAGTAAAACTAATGAAATGGTATAAGAGTATTTTAAGGAACAAAAGACAGATATAATTACGCTGACATAATTGTGAATTTTTTAAGTAACACGATTATTAAACAAGCATTGTGTGTTTAATTACAAAATTTAAACTTGGAACTTTTTTAATTTATACAAACGTGGCATGTACTTTCTGTGACAAAATGAAAACACCAAGAGATATACAATATTTTTTCTGTGGAATATTTGATTATAAATAATAGCACACTTTCACGTGAAAAGACCATACTAAAAATAAAAATAACACATAAATAATCATTCTTATGGATAAGTAGTAAACAATAATTAAATGATAAGATATAAATTTGAACTTGTAATAATTTGTACTCCTCTGACTTATTTTAAGAAATCGTAGCTCAATAACTTTAGAATATATAATAAATATTGGAATTAAAATCAAAGAACAAATAATAACAGTAGATAAATTTGACTGTTTGATATTGAGTGTTTGATCTAAATTGTAAAAGGTTAATGTATTCAAAATTTTAACAATATCAATTGACTATAAATTAAAAAAATCGTCAGAAAATAGTTTAAAGTTTCTCATATTTTTTTGAAGAAATATACGTTGATAAATTGTCTAATTTATGATTTATTTATAAAAAATAACTTTATTGGTATAATAAATTTTTATCTAATCTGTTTTTAAATTTTTTTATGAATATATATAGTCTTTCTATGCATCGTTTTTCATGAAATGATTGTTGTTATTTGAAATGTCAGCTTAACTGAGATGTCAAATTACATAGTAACATGAAAGTTTTTATTAAAAAAATAAGTGAATAAAATTTTGAAACAATGAAAAATAATTACTGAAATTTAAATAACTACAAATTTATATTAATTATTTTTTAATTTATACATTGTGTATAAAAAATACTACGTCTTGTTATATTGCATGAAAAAGGAAGATATGATATTAAAATTGAACATGGTTAACGATGTTGATAAATTAAACATATATGAAAGATATAATGTTTTCATGAATATAAAAACATAATTTGAATGGATGGGTAGGTGGAATAATTGTGTTTTTTTGAATTTGGAATGAAGTGAGAACTTGTTGTCACTGAGTGCCCTTGCCCAAAGAAAGTTACGTATAAAAGGGGTATTTCTGTTCTGCGTTATGTCCTGTTTGTTCCTTTTTTATTCCCTTCGATGCTCATTACATGACCTTACTTAGGGTTTTCATTCAACAATTTCCTTTCGGTGTTCTACACTAAACGCAATACATTGCACGCATTCCATTCGATTCCAGATTCTCAATTACCATTTCCCAATTCGCTACACTCTTTCTTCAATATCTCATTCCGTTCATAATAATCTAAGGCGGTTTCGTATTCGTACGACCACCGATTCGGACTTTCTTTGGATTTAGGGTTTTCGTCGATTTAATTTGTTCTTTATCCGATAGGGCACAGATGCAAGGGATTAATCGATCGGTGAGAGGTCTGAGAAACTGAAAGGGTGAGTCTGGGTTTTGTATGGAAACTCGTAGTCGGAAGCGGGCGGAGGCTTCCTCAGCTGCCCCTTCATCCTCGTCCATCACTCGTTCCGCCAAGCGTTCTCGTCTTTCTTCTTCCTCTTCTTCGATCCCGAACACCCCAACTGTTAATACACGTTCTCGTTCGGTCAGGACTAACACCACCACCACCACAACCACCAATTCCGTTTCTCTCATGGACCCCACCAACGAATCCTCCGGGTCAAGACGTGATCGCCGTGGCAAGAATTTAGAAAGGGACAATTCGGACAAAGGGAAGGAGAAAGAACAGGATGTTGGAATTAGGGATGTAGAAAGAGAGCGAGTCTTGGCGTTGAACATGGAGAGTGAAGGTGTTGGGGACGACGATGATAATTATAGTGACGGTGGTGTGCATCGGAGTTTGACGTCTGCTAGTACCCTTCAAGGGCTTCTTCGGAAACTTGGTGCTGGTTTGGATGATCTGCTTCCTGCCACGGCTATGGGTGGTTCTGCGTCCTCTTCTCATCTGAGTGGTAGACTCAAGAAAGTTCTGGCTGGATTGCGTGCTGAGGGAGAAGAAGGTCGTCAGCTCGAGGCATTGTCGCAGCTTTGTTTCATGCTTTCCATTGGCACCGAAGAATCCCTTAGTACGTTTTCCGTTGACTCGTTTGTTCCTGTGTTAGTGGGGTTGCTTAATCATGAGAGCAACCCCGATGTTATGCTACTTGCGGCCAGGGCGCTTACCCATTTATGCGACGTTCTTCCCTCATCCTGCGCTGCTGTAGTGCATTACGGGGCAGTGTCTATATTCTGTGCGAGGCTGCTTACGATAGAGTATATGGACTTGGCTGAACAGGTTATTTCTCAGTCAATCTCTTTTCTGCCGTTGGTTTATGTATCAGGAATCTAGAACAGATGTTGCGATTGCTTTACGTTGAATTCTTTTTAGAAATGTCTTATCTTGTGTATGACGTTCCTAAACCGCAGGTTGGTTTCTTTTTGTCTAAGGCTATGCATTTGTTTAAGTATGTTTCGAATGGGCTGCTGTCTTCAACGAGGTTCTTTTTGTTTGATACACCTGTGGCTGTCTGCATTGAATTCTAACAGATGCGATTATTGATATTAACAGTCTCTTCAAGCGCTAAAGAAGATTTCTCAGGAGCACCCAACTGCCTGTCTTCGAGCTGGAGCTCTGATGGCTGTACTTTCTTACTTGGACTTCTTCTCAACAGGAGTTCAGGTAACTCAAACGAAATCCTTACATATAAGAGTGCTTATAATTTTCAAAGGGTGATGATTCATTTTGCATATACTACCCTTAATCAGCAAGCCTATATTGACATGATCATATTTTTCAGCGGGTAGCATTGTCTACTGCTGCAAATATGTGCAAAAAGCTTCCTCCTGATGCAGCTGACTTTGTAATGGAAGCTGTTCCTCTTTTGACAAACCTTCTTCAGTACCATGACTCCAAGGTAAGGCTATGTTTTTGTTGTTATACTTGTCATAAAACGGAAACAGCAGTCGTTAGTTTTAAGAAAATATTGTTTGAGTAAATAATGATCCTACAGACAGTGTTGCCAATTATCTAATTGTGTCTTCACAATTTTCAATTATAATATTTCTAGGTTCTGGAACATGCCTCTGTTTGTCTGACTCGAATAGCGGAAGCATTTGCCTCATCTCCAGACAAATTAGATGAATTATGCAATCATGGACTGGTAACACAAGCTGCCTCTCTCATTTCTACCAGCAGTTCTGGAGGCGGTCAGGCTTCTCTCAGCACTCCAACATATACCGTAAGTGTAGTCTTTGTCGCTAAATCTTATATTTTCACCTTTGGCAGGATGTTCCTTTGACATCATTGGTGCATGCAGGGTCTTATTCGCCTTCTTTCCACATGTGCCAGTGGATCCCCTCTTGGACCCAAAACATTACTTCTCCTTGGAATTAGTGGCATTCTGAAAGATATACTATCCGGTTCTGGTGTTTCTTCTATCACCTCTGTTTCACCAGCATTAAGTAGGCCGGCAGATCAGGTATGATGTACTTTGGAGTTCTTTTTCTGTTTTTACATATAATTTTATTTTACCTCCCTCCGGTTCATTTTCATAGATTCTGATATTGATCTCATCATTTAAATCCCTTAAAACTTTTAAGTTCTCTTTTAATTAAAAATGAATTTATCCCATTCTCTTTTCTAATATTTAGATATTTGAGATTGTGAATCTCGCAAATGAACTTCTGCCTCCATTGCCACATGGAACCATTTCTCTTCCTGTCAGCTCCAACTTGTTTGTGAAAGGGTATTTTGTGAAAAAATGTCCTTCTGGCAGTTCCGGACAAGAAGACACCACCAATGGAAATGTTCATGAGATATCAGCTCGTGAGAAATTATTAAACGATCAGCCGGAGTTACTTCAGCAATTTGGGATGGATCTCCTCCCAGTTTTAATGCAGGTTAAATGTTTAAACTAGTTTCATTGTCAAGATATATTCATTATTTATAAATTTTTATAAAACTCGCTCTATTTTTGTGTCCTTGACTTCTTCACTCCTCCATCCCGCAACTTACCAATATTTTTTCCCTGCTTTTGAATTAGATATATGGTGCCAGTGTCAATGGTCCTGTTCGCCACAGATGTCTTTCTGTCATTGGAAAATTGATGCATTTCAGCACAGCTGAGATGATCCAGTCGTTGTTGAGTGTAACAAATATATCAAGGTATCTAGAACTTCAATTGGGTTGCTGTTGCTCTATGTTCTCTGTAGAAAACTTATGCATTGTCAATTTGATGATATAGTTTCTTAGCTGGTGTGTTAGCATGGAAAGATCCGCATGTTTTGGTACCTGCCTTGCAGATTTCAGAAATTCTTATGGAAAAGCTTCCTGGAACTTTCTCTAAGATGTTTATCAGAGAAGGTGTGGTCCATGCAGTTGACCAACTTATTTTGGCTGGAAATTCAACTAATATATCTATACAAACATCTGCTGAGAAGGATAGTGATTCTGTATCTGGAACTCATTCGCGCCCCAGACACTATCGCCTGCGTAGTGGTAATTCAAATCCTGATGCAAACTATTTGGATGATTTGATGAAGAGTCCAGTTCCGGTAAATGTTGGTTTGCCAGCAAGTTCTGTAGAAACCCCAACCACTAGTTCCAGTATTCGGGTGTCTATTAGCTCAGTTGCTAGAGGGTTTAAAGACAAGTACTTTCCTTCTGATCCTGGGTCTATTGAAGTGGGTGTTAGTGATGATCTTTTGCATTTGAAAAATCTCTGCTTAAAGCTGAACACTTGTGTTGATGATAAAAAAACTAAGGCAAAGGGAAAAGTTAAAGCTTCTGGATTTGGTCTGGATGATAATTCTAGTAACATAGAAGAATATTTGATTGGGGTGATATCTGACATGTTAAAGGAACTTGGCAAAGGTGATGGTGTATCTACTTTTGAATTTATTGGTAGTGGTGTAGTTGAAGCCTTGCTGAGTTATTTATCTTGTGGGTATTTCGCCAAAGATCAAATGTCAGAAACCAGTCTCCCCAAGCTTCGTCAACAGGCACTTGCAAGGTTCAAGTCATTTGTTGCTATTGCACTACCTTTGAGTATTGATAATGGGGCTGTTGCTCCTATGACTGTCTTGGTTCAGAAGCTTCAAAATGCGTTGTCCTCCTTGGAGCGCTTCCCTGTAATCCTAAGTAATTCATCTCGTTCATCTAGTGGGAGTGCACGTCTCTCCTCTGGGCTAAGTGCATTATCTCAACCCATAAAGCTGCGTCTCTGTCGAGCCCAGGGTGAAAAGTCACTTAGGGATTATTCTTCCAATGTGGTACTGATTGATCCATTAGCAAGTTTAGCAGCTATTGAGGAATTTCTGTGGACTCGGGTCCAGCGTAGTGATTCTGGTCAAAAGTCTACTGTAGCTGGTGACAATTCTGAATCTGGAACAGCTCCTGCAGGGGCAGGTGTTTCATCTCCGTGCTCTTATACTCCATCCACTACCCGACGTCATTCAACTAGATCCAGATCATCTTTTAATATAGGAGATGCACCTAGAAAAGAAACATCACAAGATAAAAGCATCGGTTCATCTAAGATCAAGGGTAAAGCTGTATTAAAGGCTACACAGGAGGAAGCACGAGGACCCCAAACGCGAAATGCTGTTCGTAGAAGAGCAGATATTGACAAAGATGCTCAAATGAAACCTATAAGTGGAGAATCAACTTCTGAGGTATGCTGCTAAATTTTGGGAAAGAGTCTTATTAGTAGAATAATTTTGTTTTAATTTAATTATTGGATATTATTTATACTTATGCTTATTGTTCTTACCTCCTTTTTTAGAAAAAACCATTGTTGAGCCTTCTTCATCTAATAGTTAGTTGATTTTTTTACTTGATTTGGTCTCCTGTATCATATTACTTGAGTGGTGTCTTTTACTGTTTAAGGTCTTTCTATTGTTTGACATTATTTTCTCTCTACCTTTATTGGATAGGATGAAGAATTGGATATATCTCCTGTTGAAATTGATGAGGCTTTAGTCATTGAAGATGATGATATTTCTGATGATGAGGATGAAGACCAGGAAGATGTATGTCTATACTTCTGCTAGGAATTAATCTTTTTGTTGTTTTTGGTTATTCTTATATTCATACCCCATTAATGATTTAAATGTTTAGGTTGAGTGTACGCCTTTACTTTTTCTTCAGTTCAAGTTGTCATTCAGTATGTTAAATTTCTTCATGTATTTATGTTTTGCCATTGTATCTACTTCTGTTGTTATTCTCCTATCTACTATTTTTAGAGATTTCAGCAAACATAAATGACATTATTGTAGTTATAGCCTCTATCTATCTATCAGATCATGAGCATTAGTTGTTGTTACCAGTGTTGTCAGGATTATGATTTAGATTGTAAGATTGCAAGATTGTATGATCTTGCTGCCACTTTCCTTTTTATATCACACGTTAGGAGATTTCAAGATCACTGAACTGGTGAAATTGTGCAATCTTGTGCAAGTGCAATTAAAAAATCTGTCAATTTCAAATCATATTTGGAGTATTTTCTTTTGTTGACTACTTGTTGTGTTATATTTGAACTTTAGCAAACCTTCTTGTATGTGTTAGTGATATGCCATCTGTATATTTTTATATTTTCTATTTTATTTCACTAACCATGATTTAATGTATCATCATCTACTTGTTTTATTTATCTTTTTGTACAGTTGTTGAGGGATGATTCTCTTCCTCTCTGCTTACCTGACAAAGTACATGATGTGAAATTGGGTGATTCAGCTGAGGATAGTACTGTTCCTCCAGCAACAAGTGATAGCCAGACTAACGCAGCCTCAGGTTCTAGTAGCAAAGCTGTTACAGCCAGGGGATCTGACTCTGCTGATTTTAAAGGTGGGTATTCATCTAGCTCAAGGGGTGCAATGTCATTTGCTGCAGCTGCTATGGCTGGACTTGGATATGCTAATAGCAGAGGTTTCAGGGGTGGCAGAGATAGGCATGGGCGTCTGTTGTTTGGTACTTCTAATGATCCTCCAAAATTAATTTTTACTGCTGCTGGGAAGCAGCTTAATAGAAATTTGACTATATACCAGGCAATTCAAAAACAGCTTGTGCTAGATGAAGATGATGATGAGAGATTGGCTGGCAGTGACTTTGTATCCAGTGATGGAAGCAGTCTGTGGGGTGATATTTATACTATCACTTATCAAAGAGCAGAAAACCAGACAGATAAGGCTTCTATTGGAGGATCAAGTTCAAATACTTCAAAACCTGCCAAATCTGGCTCTGCCTCAAATTCCAGCCCAGAAGCTAAGTTGCATCAGACTTCTGTTTTAGACAGTATATTGCAGGGAGAATTGCCATGTGATCTGGAGAAATCTAATCCCACCTACAATATTTTGGCACTCCTGCGTGTGTTAGAGTGTTTGAACCAGCTCGCGCCTCGTTTGAGGGCTCAAATGGTTTCTGATAGCTTTGCTGAGGGAAAAATCTCTAATTTTGACCAGCTAGTTGTTACAACTGGTGCTAGGGTTGTTCCAGAGGAATTCGTTAGTGGGAAGCTTACTCCAAAATTGGCCAGGCAAATACAAGATGCGCTTGCACTATGCAGTGGTAGTCTTCCTTTATGGTGTTATCAGTTGACTAAAGCATGCCCTTTCTTGTTTCCTTTTGAGACTCGACGACAGTACTTCTATTCTACTGCATTTGGGTTATCTCGAGCATTGTATCGACTTCAGCAGCAGCAAGGTGCTGATGGTCATGGATCAACAACTGAGAGAGAGATTAGAGTTGGGAGATTACAGCGCCAAAAGGTTCGCGTCTCTCGAAACCGTGTCTTGGATTCTGCTGCAAAAGTTATGGAGATGTATTCTAGCCAAAAAGCAGTGCTTGAAGTAGAATATTTTGGCGAGGTTGGCACTGGCCTGGGCCCCACCCTTGAGTTTTATACAATCCTAAGTCATGATTTACAAAAGGTTGGACTGCAAATGTGGAGATCCCATTCTTCAAATAAACATGTAATGGAGGTTGATGGAGATGAGAAGAGAGAGAATAGTGTAGGCTCTAGGCCTGATTTGGCTGGAGATGAAGAACTTGTTCAAGCTCCTATGGGTTTGTTTCCTCGGCCCTGGCCTACAAATTCTGATGCATCAGAGGGTAGCCCATTTGCAAAAGTCATTGAGTATTTTCGGCTGCTGGGTCGTGTTATGGCAAAAGCTCTTCAAGATGGACGACTATTGGATCTGCCATTGTCTGTGGCATTCTATAAGCTTGTTCTCGGCCAAGTATGTTATTGAATAATGTTATTGTTTCAACCTTTTTGATGTTTGTAGAATGAAAACTTATTCTAGTGTATGTTTCTGATCTTCAATTTGGTGCAGGAGCTTGATTTGTATGACATTCTGTTCATTGATGCTGAACTTGGGAAGACTTTGCAAGAGTTGAATGCCCTTGTTCGTCGGAAACATTATGTAGAATCTATTGGTGGTAGCTATACTGATACACTTTTTAACTTACATTTTCATGGCGCGCCCATTGAAGATCTTTGCTTAGATTTTACACTTCCTGGTTTTCCTGAGTACACCTTGAAACCTGGAGATGAAACAGTATGGAGTTAATTTCTGAACTAGTTCTTGGATCTTGGTTCTCTTGGTATAAAAAATTCTTTAACTTGCTCTCAAATTATTAGGTCAATATCAACAATTTGGAGGAGTACATATCCTTGGTGGTTGATGCAACAGTGAAGAGTGGAACCATGCGGCAAATAGAAGCATTTAGAGCAGGGTTTAATCAGGTTTCTTGTTTGTGTTAATTAGTTAATTTAAAAAGGTTTGCACATTGTTGGTGTGAAGTATGTTATTTTTCAAAAAGGTGTCTCCCCTCCCCTTCCTAATGAAATGGAAAATATCTTCTTGTAACGTTGTCATCGTTTTTTATATATCTTCCCCTACTTGTGTCCGACTACATCCCTGAGGATTTTATTTTTATCTGTGTGCAATGATGGTGTTGTATGATTTATGTAGCTGATATCACTTAAGTGTAGTGGAATAAAACTATTGTAGTTATTGTAGATTGGATTGGAATGACTATATATGATGCATGAAATTAATTTGATGACATTACATTGAAATTCTTAAGTTGGTGTTCTGTAATATATGCACTTGTCCGTTTACTTATTTGGTCCCAGTCACCAACCATTACTTTCCCTGCACAAAACAGAAATTGAAATGTTTGGTTATTGGATTTTAAAATTCGACGTTCTAATTGTTTGTGAAATGGGTAGTGGGTAGTTATGGTTTTGCTTGTCTCTCTTGTAGAGGAGAGGAAGATGTTGAGAGGGAACTAGTATTTTTTTGCTCGTTTTATTTAGTTCAAAACTGAACATAACTTGCATGCTTGTGCTGTTTAATGCAGGTTTTTGACATCTCATCTTTACAAATTTTTACTCCTCAAGAACTAGACTATTTGCTTTGTGGCCGCCGGGAGTTGTGGGAGGTATTTTACCCAATTTTTATTACTGCTTTTAATAGTGGTTAAACTAATAAAACAAAACATTGAAATCATAATATCTTTTGTTAAAACTGTTACTGCAGGCTGAGACACTTGCTGATCATATAAAATTTGACCATGGGTACAATGCAAAGAGCCCTCCCATTGTTAATGTATGTTTCTCCCCCAATTATAAGTAATATAGGGTATTATGGAAGACTAGAGATAGTTGTATGTTTATCATACTTGTCCTATTGGATGCTATTTTCAGTTACTTGAAATTATGGGAGAATTCACACCGGAGCAGCAGCGTGCCTTCTGTCAATTTGTTACCGGCGCACCTAGGCTGCCACCTGGTGGGCTGGCAGTTCTAAATCCCAAACTAACGATTGTGAGGAAGGTACTTGGAAATAGATTTGTGATGACATGATGACTCGTTGCTTATTTATCCTGTACTTCTATATTTCCATTTTTTGTGTATTAGTTTTGTTGTTATATATAAAATTTGTTGTTGCCGTTGCATTCATGGCCTTTTTTTTTTGTCTCGGTGCAGCTTTCGTCAACTGCAGTTAATACTTCATCAAACGGGAACGGACCTTCAGAATCCGCGGACGATGACTTGCCTAGTGTGATGACATGCGCTAATTACCTGAAGCTTCCTCCTTACTCTACCAAGGTACTGCGATACAGCATACGAGAAATGATTTTTGCGACGCAATCTCTGCACTATATTTGGGGGAAAATGTGTATTTTTAAGTTTCTACTTGTTTTAATCTACAAAATGGAAGTGGTGCAGTGAAAATGGTATTCAAGTAAACATTGGTTTGTCATAAAACTGTGATTTTATCTTCACGTCCATGTTTCGTTGGGATTAATTCTTGGAGTTGGATTGCTCATTTTATAAAGCTTGGCAAAACCAAGCAATTATTTTCCAAAATACATTACTTTGCTTATTGCATCTTTTGTTGCTGATCAATGATGTCCAATTTTCAACAGGATGTTATGTACAAGAAGCTACTCTATGCAATCAGTGAAGGCCAAGGATCCTTTGATTTATCATGAGTTCTGGAACTAACCAACCTTACCCTGTATGTTAATAGATGGATCAGGGTTTATTGAGTCTATTATTGAGGCTCTGTTAAGTTTTGGTTGGGATGTAGTTTCCTCCTCGCGTCTCGAATAATAGTCTCGTTTTCCGTGCTGAATGGGAATTGCAAGGTTGTGGAGTAGTTCAGGTGAGTTTGCCTTTTCTGCCAGTGAGGATGTTTCTGTGTCTGTTGATATATACATCTCATTTTCTCTGCTGCAGCTCGTTAATATCTTTTACTTTAGTGCCTCATTCTTCCTTTTTATTTTTGAGAAACTACTAAGAATTTCTCCTATAAACTGCAGTCGAATCGGGTGGCCACATTACAAAGTGTAGGATCATTTACGGAGCTCTTATTTATTTTTACCTATTAGAACTTGTAAATAAAATAGCAATCATGAAATTTTGATTCTTTTTTATTTAATTTTTTTTCATTATTCTGTTTGTAAGTCCAATTATTCGCAATTAGGATGTACGAAGAAAGGGTAAAGGGAAGAGAAATAATTTAAAATATTATGCTTTATTATTGGCTCTTAGTTCTGCCTTTTGGAGTTTTATTAAGCAAATGTCTTCCTAGCAAAACTATCATAAGTTTGTTATTTGTTTAGCAAAAACTAGTTAATGAATTAATTATTAGTCAGACAAGTTTCTTATTGTCATAATACAAAATAAACTGATAAGCTAGATGTTAAAATGACATAAAAAAGATAATTAAATAAGTTATTATATAAATAAAAATATATTATGTGATTATTTTATAATTTTTAAATTAATTTTCTATAAAGTAATTTATATTTCTATTGTTTTAAAAGGTTTATGTATTTTTTGATTGTGCAAGTTGTTTTCTTCAAAACATCCAATGGTATTTATTAAATTTAATTTATCAATTTAAATTAATTTAGTAAGCTTTATTTTATAATTTTTTCTATAAATACTTTTCATATACTAATTGTAATATTAAATTTTCTTTAATTTGAATTATAAAAAATTAAAATATAATTTAATAAATACTTATATTAGTGTAGTAATTGCTTATTTTTATGAACTTGAAAATATGTATTAGAATATAAAATAATTATAGTAATGGAAGCATGTTATTTGAGGGTTTTTTTTTCTCTCGAAAATGTGTTTTTAATTAGCTTTTAAATGTAAGATGCTAAAAATTTGTGTTGTTTTTCTATTTTTAATATTAATAGTGTTGGATTTTTATTTATGTATATATTTTTGGTTTTATTTGTATTCAAAACATGCTTAATACATTATATACCAGTATAATGATTAAAGCGGCGCGAATGTTTGGACTCCATCAAATCGTTTTAAATTGACAATCTGATTTAAAAAAGTTTAAAGCAGATCACATAAAGTAAAATTTTATAATTTGATTTGGTTTTTACTTTTGAAAATTAAATTAATCAAATGTAACAGAATTTCATATTACATTGACTTTTCTTTGACATTTACGAATAAAATTACTTGGTTTTAATGTAATCTACACTTTAGTTTTGTTTCCTTAATATGATAATCTGTTATTTTATGTTCATACAAATTTTAAAATTGTATGAAACTGATAATGAACTAGTTTACTGTAATGTAGGTTTCATCATGTGCTTTTTTACTGATTTATTATTTGTAGTAATGTTAATGTTATTTTTCATAAGCTGTATATCGCCTGAATTTGTTTTATTAGAATAACTATTCAAAAATCAAATGGTAAAATATTTATTAAAAAGTTACAAGTATTTTTGTGGGAGACAATTAGTCTTGAACCGGGTGGAATCATTTTGTTCATAATCTTCATCATAAATCACTAATACATTGGTTTTAGATTGAACTTTACGATAAAAACTTAATTAAATCAAATTATATATTATCTTTTATTTATGTTTCTAATGAAAAAAATCTGAAACATAATCATATTGCACCGCTACTCAAACACCCTATTAATTGTTTACAAAGTGGAAATTTTGGCATGCTTTATGAGAATTAGGATTAAAGAGGACTATGATATTTGTTGGAAGTAATAATTTAGAGTTATTTTGGTTATTTTTTTTTTATTATTGTACCCATGCCGACAACAAATTGGCAAGAAAAAAAAAACAATTTTTTTAGACATTTTGTCTTGTTTGAGTTTGGGATAAATGTACTAACGAATATTGAGATTATGAGAATTTATAGTGTATTATCGAATACCGAGATGGAGAGATCCCATAATATGCTATCAAGTACTGAGATGATGAGGTTCCTTAGTATGTTATCGAGTACCAAAATGATCAAGTGTCATAGTGTAAGTACCAAGATGACGAGGACCCATTGTGTGATATCCAGTGTCAAGATGTTGTTCAACTCGACATCCCAACATCTTAACAACGTACGCGACAAACGTCTCCTAATCAAGATTAGAGGCTTAACAACGTAGTTAACAAGAATCATACAATAACCAACAAATCATTAATGGTACATGGGCCTAACCTAGTTATTTGTACAATATAGGAGATTGATATTATCACTATAAATAGGTGAACATCAAAGGTGAAAAGGTAATGATTTTTTGACTTTATTATATACCCACAACTCGAACCGATAACTGACTTGAGCGTCGGAGTATAATTGTAGGTATCCATGCCTAGGTCTCGAAGACTATAACTCGTGGGGATGACAATGTGGGACGACGGGTCGTGCAAGCCAACCCACAACTCGATAAGAAAAAATGTGTGACCTATTTTAACCCGCTTAGACCCGTCTCATAAAACCCGCAACCTGCATGGGCCAAATGCGAGGAAGGGCAGGGTGACCCGCATAACCCGCATATATTGAAGTTCTATAAAAAAAAGTTGTAACTCCATAATTTCTTCTTGCACCCCCATACTCTTAAAAATTCAAAAATTATCCATCCTATATTATACAATTTGAAATACAAATTTTTATTCAATTATACCATCAAAATCACAAATTTTAACTTCCATATTCTATAACCCAAAAAGTCTCTAGATTCCACATTCTAGAATTAAAGAAAAATCGTTCAATGAAAAACGTCACAAAATAATTAAAGACTTTTTTGAAGTATGGAGTGTAGGAAGAAATTGCCCTTAATCCCTAATTGGTAACACCTTCACAAAATTCGGTAAGGCTTGATGATTTTTTGATATTTAATAATGTGTATATATTTAATAAAATATTTTATTAATCAATTTATTAGTACAACTAAAATCCAAATTTAATTGAAAATCAGAACATCATTATAATTTTTTCTTACCCATATCTTATCATACATATGTCGTGAGAATAATATTATGAGACAATTTATCTAGTTCATCTAAATAAGAAAACGAATTAATTTAATAAAAAAATTATTCAAAAATTATTTTTTATTAATTTTAAAAAAATATTTTTTATGCTAGTTGACTCGTAAATCTGTGAATTGACTCTTATACCTGACGGTCAAAAGCAGGATAGGTCATATCGTATTATCATTCCTAATAATTCGAATATTGAGAAGTCGAAGACCAAGAATGACAATAATAAAATCAATTATAAAATATTATAGGTGTTTTAATTTAAAATTAATTGACATATTATGGTTATATTTAGTGATTTAAAATTAGTTTTACATAATTTTTAAACTATTGGACGTTTACTTCTTTTTTTTGAATTATATCTCTACAAAATGGTCTTAGATGAGAGCTTGGAAAAAATTATTACCAAATAATAGTATCGTTGTTTATGAAAGCTTGGAGCAATTTATGAAATTCATATCCTCCAACTATTTTTATTAAAACAGAAGAGCTAAATTATCTTATTATTTGATAAAACTATTAATAATTAAAAATTTATGACATTTATTAAAACTTAAAAAATTATATTTCAAATAAATTTTAATATTTACAATTAAAAAGAATGGTGCATTGTACAAATTAGTGTATGGAGTATTACATATGTATCACGACCCATGAAACATTAGTTTGAAACATTTTTTTTTTAATAATAAAAAAATTCAATGAGATATTTATAATTTGTTTTGTCTTTCATAACAATTTTTTAAATAAATTATGTATCTGGGTTGGAACTAAGAGAACGATTCGAACACTCCTTCAGTCGGTCGGTCAACTCTTCTTCCTTTCCTCTTGAAACAAACTCCTCGCTCTCCTTTTGTTGTTCTACTCTTTGTCTCCGTGAACTCCAAGCTTGAATGATACCTACAAAAGGCACTCCGACGCTTAAGTGAGAATTCGGTATTCGGCACTTGGCGCTATTAATAATGTATGATGACGTACTTGATTCTTGGAATCTGTGCCTATTTATACAATTACCATGAACCTTTGTTCTTGGGTCAGATTAGGGAGCTGGGTCATGCTTAGGAATGCATTACCTAACTTTTGAATGTTGATTAGTCTCGTTAATCCTATTTAGGTGTAACGACTTTGGTTGTGTCGGTCGATCTTGGATCGGAGGCCGAGTCAGAGTGTCGGTCGTGCAGACTGTATCGGTACATTTGCCCCCCCGGTTCGAGGATGGTTAATCCGAAGAGTCTTTATCCAAGGTCGTAGTGACAGTTGGGCTTCCGAGGTTGGACGTGACGGTGGCGGCGCCAAACACGTGATGTGACACATATTAATGACGAGGTTTTTTGGCGCCACTTGTCGTGAACCGTTAGATCAAGGGAGATCTAACGATTGAGATGAGAATGACGCTTCGTCTTCCGACCTCTCCAAAGGCTATAAATAGTGGTCCCCTCATTGTTTCGAGTCACTACTTCCTTGTTCCGACATCCGAAACCTACTCGTCCTGACGCACTGTCTTACATACCTAAGAGGTTAGTCACGTCTTCCTTGTCATCTTCTTCGTCCTCCTATTCGTCTTCCTCTTTTGGCTCCTCTACGACCAAGTCCATGTCAGTTAGGACGATTCAGGTATTGCTCCCTATGGAGGATGTTGTAAGGGCCGATGACCCAGAGGTGCTGCCAACCGGTCGGATCCCTTTGAGCAGTCGTTCCACCTCTTAGGTTTGACTGGGTAGACCTTGAGGTAAATAGATTTAACTCTACCTTCCTGGGTGGACCTTCGATTTCTTCTTTTATAGGAAACACACCATTTTGAAGCTGGATGCCAACAATGGTATTTTGGCTATTGATTATTGTCGATCAACCGATACCATATGTATGGTCGGTCTCTCGAAAGGGTCCCTTCTTCTTCATCTATTCCTTTTTTTTTTCTGACCTACACTTTACCCTCCCTTTTGATGATTTCACCATGGGCGTCCTTTAGGCGCTCAATGTGGCCTGTTCTTAACTCCACCCAAACACTTGGGCTTCGCTCCAGACCTTCCGCTTCATATGTGACATGTTTCACCTCTCTCCGACTCCTTCTACCTTTTTGAGTTAATATACCTCTCATCTGACCGAGCCTGTTAGCTGGTTGTCGCTTATCAGTCGGTCGGGTAACATTTTGTTTAATCCTTACACCACCTCATACAAAAATTTCAAAGGAAAGTTATTCAAATTTTTTGTTGAACCTGAGGGCATGGGGCTTTTCTTTGTTGAAGCTCGTAAGTCCAAGTTCCCCTTATATTGGACTAGGAACCCTACCCGGTACAAGGAGTAGCCTCATTCGGCTCCGTGTGTCGAGGAGCAAGAGATTTTTATTCTCTCTTTGACAAGATCCCTCGAAGGCTCCACACACGGAAGTTGTTAATTGTGTACAAGTCGTCTCAACAATGGACCTACTTTCAAGGTATGTTTACATTGTTTTTTGTCTCGGTCGGTCACTGGTCCTTAAATTTTTATATTTTTTCTTGATGCAGATACTATGACCGTCTTTCGTGCCAAAGGCAAAGGCAGTATTGAAATGGTTGTGGCCAGCAACCCCTCATCTTCCGGACAGTCCTTCAACTGCTGTCGACGAGAGCGAAAAAAAAATGTTAGGAGGGCTCCAACACTACCAAGATCACTCTGTCTCTAGGTGGCACTCCAAGGCGTCCACTTCCTCGCTCCCCCATTCGGCTGGGGTCCACTTCACAGGTGGGATATGCCCCCTCACTCTTTTCTTTTTCTTCTCCCCCACTAGACTCATCATCTTGGTTGCTATACTCAACCCTCAATCTTAAGATCATAGTTCTCCTATTTGGGCATTGGGATGCTATGTGACCTCTTCCAAGACACTTAAAGCATTGGATGCCTCTACTGCGAGGTTGTGAGGTAGACACATATTTTCCTAAACTTTGGGGAGTTTCTTTGGTTTTATATTTTGATAAATTATCCTCCCTTTTCTTTTTATACTCTTTCTTGGGATAAGAGTTAGAGTAAGAACTCTCCTTGCGACTTGACCATTTTCTCAAATTTTGTTGTTCAACTTTTATACAAAGTTGGATCAAGTCATTCAAGTCAATACATGACAAGAGTTCTACTTTATCTCTTATCTCAAGATTAAGACCACTAAGTAACCTTGCTATGGTGGTGGGTTCTTCCTCCCTAATAGAGGCTCTCATCATGTAAAGCTCCATCTTTTTCCTATACTCCTCTACGCTCATGTTCTTTTGTTGGAGTCTTTGGAGTTTGTCCATTAACTCCCTATTATAGTAAGAAGGAATATGGCAGCGTCTCAAGGCTCCCCTAATATCATTCCAATATTATATGGGAAGGTCCTTGTGGAGGCGTCTATCTCTCTATAAGGTTGTCCACCAATACATAGCATTGCTTAAAGTGGCTAAGGGTACCTTCCTCTCCTCATTAATATGATGGCAAGCAAAAAGTTGTTTTATTTTCATTTCCTAATCTAGATAAGTTTCAACATTTTTCTTTCCATAAAAATGAGACAAGTCTACCCTAGTCTCTTTTTGGCTTTCTCTTATAGTTCTTCTAGGTGGAGGTTGATAATAGTCATTTATTCTAAGACTCCCCTCAACATGTGAGTCACTCAACCTAGAACTAGATGCATGTGAAGATTTTTTTTTAATTTTCTTATGTATTCATCTTTTTCTCTTACAATTTTCAACTCTTCTTCCAATATTGCAAGATGTACATCTCTTTCTTTTTTATCTTCCAAAATTTGAACCTCATGTTGTAATTGTCTAAGTGATAGTGATTGAAAATCTCTAGCCAATTGTTTCATAAGAGATTTTATGGATTTTCTATCACTTTCACTATGACTTGAAGAATGAGTATACATGTTTAGAGTTATGTGATAAAAGT
>Ga0123342_1002796_pt1 | contig 28712 bp, 14 predicted proteins | sample Turbeawhitnodule_FD_89960 | JGI IMG/M metagenome (GOLD analysis project Ga0123342, IMG submission 89960) | Root nodule microbial communities of legume samples collected from Mexico - Turtle bean Mexico white nodule | ecosystem: Host-associated > Plants > Roots > Nodule | place: Mexico: Nepantla... | reverse complement strand
GCACCCTTTTCAAATGCATATCCAATTTTTGCACAGCAGGGTTATGAAAATCCCCGAGAAGCAACCGGTCGTATTGTCTGTGCCAATTGCCATTTAGCTAATAAGCCCGTGGATATTGAGGTTAAGCAGTACTTCCTGATACTGTATTTGAAGCAGTTGTTCGAATTCCTGATACTGTATTTTTTTTTTTTCAATTTACAATTTACATAGAATTTGTAAAAATATGTTTGGTAAATGGTGTTTGAAGATATCTGCATTTTTTAGAGTGGCATTGTTAGGTACTGAACTAGAAATCAGAAATCGGGTAAAAATGTAATCTTTATTTCTAAAAGATAAAGAAGATATACATAAATTTATCTCCTTTACTATTATATTTGTGGACCCTGTATTCTTCCTCCCAATTTCTCACTCTAGCTAACCACCCCTTTCTTTACTAAAGATAAAAATTTGTTCTATTATGAACAAACCTAAGTTCTAATACCCTACTCAATAAAAATAGTACTTGGACTCTCATTCTTCCTAACCTAGGCACTAACAGACATTTAATTGCTTGAACAGGAGATTTGCATTCATCTTTCCCTTATTAGCTTTAGTGTCACATTTTCAACATTTTAGTTGCTTACTCTTTGTTAATGGCCCTTGGGTAACAATAATGTTACTCTCTTTGCTTACTCTCTTGTCTTGGTACAGTCTTAGTACAGCATCATGTGTTTATCAGAGCAAGACATTTTTTTGTCCTCTATTGAAGGTTGATCACAGTGTTTCTATGTACAAACTATTTATTCTGTAATTGAATACACTGTAATGAAAGTGTAATGGAAGAACTCAATTGATTTTGTTGTCTCAGTTATTGAACATACAATGCTTTCTCCATCATTCTAGGCTCGAAAGAAAGAAGAGAGACTTTGTGAAGCCCTAAAAAAGATTGAGCCTGCTGAATCCTCAGAAACAACTCATGATCCTGAGATATTGACACCAGAAGAGCATTTTTTCTTCTTAAAGATGGGCCTTAAATGCAAAAATTATGTACCAGTTGGAAGGCGAGGAATTTACCAAGGTGTAATTTTGAACATGCATCTGCATTGGAAAAAACATCAGACTTTGAAAGTAGTGGTGAAGACATTTTCAGCAGAGGAGGTTAAGGAGATTGCTGTTGAGCTAGCAAGATTGACAGGAGGTATAGTGCTTGACATTCATGAAGATAACACAATAATAATGTACAGAGGGAAAAACTACACTCAACCACCAACAGAGATTATGTCTCCACGAGTCTCTCTTTCGAGAAAGAAGGTACTGTGTTGTGTTTTCAATTTTTAGTCACTTTTAATATTTTAATACAGAATAGAAATTGAGTTTAACTGGGTGGGGGTTTCAAAATTCTACAACAGTTCTTGGTCTTCATTCATTGTCCATAATTTTATGGTGAAATTTCTATTGCACAGCGCTTCAGTTGCACTGCTATGTTTGAAATTTTGCATTTGCGGACCTTGGATGTGTACATACAATCACTCATGTTCATGCTACTATTTGTTTTAGAGAATTTTATGTTTCCTTTTATTTTAAAAATTGTTCAGTAGCTTGATGGTGTTAATTTTCATCTTCTGCAGGCATTAGATAAATCCAAATACAAGGATGCTCTCCGTGCTGTGAGGAGACATATTCCAAGACTAGAACAAGAGCTCGAAATTCTTCAAGCGCAATTTAAAAGTGCAGCTGAGAGTAATATAGATGCTTCTGACGCAATACAGAAAATTGACAGGGAGAGAATTTTAAATTTTCAGTCAGAGAATTCAGATAAACATGAAGAGTTGATGAATGATAAAATTGGGTGCACAGAAGATGAGACAGATATGGACTCTGAATTTGATACTGATTCTGATAAGTTATCAGATATATTTGAGACAGATTCGGATGTAACGAGAGAGGAAAAACCTCTTTATTTGGACGAGTTTGATAAGTTTCGAGAGCAAAGTGATGGAGAAACGAATGATTTTGAGGAGCATCTACGACAAATGTCTCTAAACTCAAAATACATGGGAAAAGACCAACACTTACCTAAGCTAGATGAAGTTGACAGAATTTTTCTGCGTGCTACATCCTTTTTAAAGAAAAAAATTAAATGAGAAAAATCATCATGCTTGTGTAAAGAGTAGCCTTAGAGAAATTACAATGTATAACAATGAAGTGGCTTTGCTATTGATTCATTTTTTAAATTATAATTTTTTTAGATTTAGATCTTTATTTGTTTGATATGCTTAGAATTTTTTAGTTTTAAAAAAATATTTTATTTATTGTTACTTAACAGTTCAGTATTGTGCATATTTCTAGCTAAAATAAATAAAGTAAAAAAATAATTTGGAGACTCAATGATGCACTACACATACAAGTATTGATGAAGGATGTTTAGGTGTTCCAACCAAAAGGTTGGTCCAATATGTTCCACAATATTGGACATTTTTTTCTCTCCATTTTTTCTGAGCTTATATACCTTATGTTCTTCATTCTTTATTGGAAATTATCTTTTGAAAACTTTGAACTTTATTATCCATTTTTATTTCAATTTTTCATTTCAAGGAAGAAGCCAAGAGTGTCACTCATATTAGGATAATTGTTACTCATATTTTTAGTATTTATAACTGCTTTCCATTTATATAGAATATTTGCATTTTTGGTGTAGTAAATAATTTCTATTTCTATGCTCTATGTTCTAAATTTTTATATGGCCAAAAAATTTCCTTCACTTCATTCTACTAATGCCAAATTTTCTTTTTCTTTTTACTCTTTGTATTTTATTATTATTACATATATACATTTTAATTATGAAAGCATAATTAATATTTTAAAATATAAAGTATTTATTAGCGTAATTAATTAAAATAATTATTGATTAATATCTTTTGTACCTAATTACAATTTGGTTTCTCTGGTGCTTTCTGGTTTCTTCTTCATCCATCTCCACTACGTGTTCTTTGGGTTCAATTCCTGATTATTTGTGATAATAGTAATTGCAGTTTAATTTAGGAGAAAATCGTTCGAATCCCTAATTACAATTGCTGAATCAATGTCGGAGGAGAAGATGAGTGAGAAGGATTCCACTGAAGCTCAGCAGAATCCCAATCTGGAGGACTGCTTGAAACTGCTGAAAGGAGAGCGAGACGAACAGCGTCTTGCAGGGCTTCTTCTCGTAACCAACTTCTGCAAAGCTCACGATCACTCCTCTCTTCGGAAGGTCTATGATGCGGTTGGCCCTCGCTTTCTCTATCGCCTTCTCAGAACTGGTACTTTCTTCTTCCTACTCCTTCTCTCTTCATTTCTAATTTTTTTCACACCATCTTTTTTTTTTAATTAGGTCTCGGAAGTTCCCTCAATGAGAATCGCGATGCATATTTAAGCCTATCCATCACTGTTCTTGCTGCATTTTGTCGTGTTCCAGATATAGCTTCTTCGGAAGACATGCTTTTTAATATTCCACTTGTGTTGGAAGTAATACCCACCCTGTAATGATCTGCACCTGCTTTCATACACCTTATTTTGTCTTCAGAGTCCTTTTTTGTTTATTTTTTAATCTCTTGTTTAGGTCTGGCTCGTCTCTTCTTCAAGAATGCTACGAGTTTTTGTACTTGGTGTCTGCTGCTTCTGAAAATGGAATCACGAGATTTTGTGAATCTGGAGGCATCAAGGTACTAGCTTCTCAAATGACTGTTCTGCAAGATGGTAAGATTTCATTGTCTGCTGGTAATGCTTGCTTTCACCATACTGGAAAAATAAGGGACTGAGTGAAACTATCAGTTGGTGTATTTTAATTTTTTATATTAGGGTAATTCACCGACACATTATGCACAAAAGTTAGGAATGGTAGCTATTGGTAAACAAGGATGTACTATTTATTATAACTATCTGTGTTTGAGCTCTGGAACTGATATCAACAAGATATACTGATATCAACAAGATATAGGTTCAGAATGCTGGATATCCTCAACATGGATATTCTTTATCATTTTTTGTGTATCAACTTTCACAGCTTGATCCCTGGCCATCACCAAAACAGGTTTACTGTTATATCTTTGGTGTCTCCGGAAATATTTCTCTCTAGAGATTTCATTTTTTATCATTTAGTAATTCTTATTTATAGTAACTACACTATTAGTGGGTACATTTACACATCTACTAACATTGGAATTATAAACGTCTGCTCCTAATTGTTGTGTTGTTTACGCATCATCATTATTCTCAAACACTGTGCAGGTTCATATCTGATGGAAGTATCTTTTAAACTTCTGCAATTGATTCTGGGTAGGATGTCCTTGGACATAATCCAGAGTAATGACTTATCTGACATTCCAGTTATTGTAAGTGTGCTTCTTAAATATTTCTATTTTTTAGTTAATTTGTTTTCCTTTTGATTAGCTATCTTGCAACATGCTAAATAAACATCTATAATGTGCTTGGTCAAGCAATATTTTTGACACTTCTCTCTACAGGTGGCAGCAATAGCAAGGCAGTTTGCTGTTTTGCACAATTCCTTGAAATTTGAAGCCCTCCACTTGCTAAATGTCATTCTTACCTCAAAAGATTCAGTATGCGATCTTGTCTTACTCTGTTTTCCTTCAGTCATGGTTTTATGTAGTGATATTCTAGTATACTTGAAGATAAAATCTACTTAAATTGATATGGCACTGGAATTTAGTATATTTAGAGTTGTTGTATATTTCTTGATATTTTATCAAATTACTCCTAGATAAGAAATTAGATGGTGTTCTACATATTCTAGTCATGTAAATCAAGTTGATTTGCTTGTTAAAATATTTGGTTCTTAATATAGAATGTTTTCATATAAAGGGTCTATTTTGATTGATGGTTTATACTCCTTAGGAGACCAATATGTCCAACCTGCCTTGTGGATAACCACAATTTTATTGATTGAATGATTTATGTATGTGCAACTTTATTCATTTACCTTGCAATTAATTGACTACAAGTACTTCACATTTTCAGTCACAACTTCGTGAGGCCTTACAGTTACTTCCTCAAGAAAGCTGGTCGCACAATATCCGCACTGGTATAATGGCTGTTCTGCAGAACCGTGTTGGTATGTTGAGACAATTTTCTTAATTATTTATGTGCAGTGCTATTTTACCTGTTATTTCAGTTTCTCTTTCTGTGTTCCTTCATTAGGTTTTTTAAAGTTATAATTTTAGCAATTTCCCATCAGCTGATAAAATTATGAGATGGAACGTAACCAGGGAGAATGAACTCTGAAAGTATAAAGCCAATGGAATGGGGAATTAAAATTTTAATTCCCAGTGTTCAAGGATAAGAGTAACAGCTATGAGAGACTGAGAGAGAAAAAATTAGTAATCTGTCTATTGCAAAACTTAACTAGGACATATATGCATTGGGTGGTTCCCCAGTTCCCTATTTTAATGATTTTCATTGCCACATCAAGTTACAGCATTTATAAATGACACCATATAAATGCTGTAACAGATTATATACTTGTTTGATCTTGCATATTGAAAGGTTTTAAGTCAGCAGCAGGCTTTGTTATGGCAAGAAACTGCACACTTTATGGACTAACTCCTGTTCCCTAGTCTGGAGAGTTAGTTTTAATAAGGTGGTTTATTTGAAGGAAAGGTTGTGGATGAAAGGACACTTCTTCACTTCTTCTTTGCACTTTCACATGGATAATCTGAAGTTTTATTGACCTACCAGATGTCCTTACCTTACTGTACTGTATTATGGTTTTTTTAAGACAATAAAACACTAAGCTGTATGAAATGCTTGATTTATTATTCATGTACAGCTCCTGCTGAAAGGTTGCAGGCTCTCATTTTAGCTGAGTCTATGGTTTCCATGCATAGAGAAGATTGGTTGGTTAGCCAAGTAAACACAAATGATGCACGAGATCCAGCTTCAGCTGACATGTAAGTTGTGCTTGCTAATGTTAATTTTTTAATACATCTGCATTGTGTGCGTCTTGCTTCATTTTCTCACCCCTTCCCATTTTAGGTGCCTGTTACTTGTCTTGGAGCAGTCAAGGGTTGAAATTGCTGTTCTTCTGAACGAGTTGGCATATTTAAAATATGAAGCCCCTCAGGATACTTCAGCTACTTCTGAAGCAATTTTTTCGAAGCGACATAATGTGGCTGTTGCTTACTCTTTGGTTGAGAAGATAATAAAATTAATATCAAATGTTGAGGAAAATGGTGGTATATTCAAAGAAACTCAATTCACTCAGCCTTTAAATTCTGTTTTTTTAATTATGGTGGTTTAGTTGTATGTACTCCCATAACTACTATTGTCAATTGTAAACTATATGGATACGATTTGGAAATTCAGATTTTTTTTCTATTGTGATTTTGATTACTTGGTAATGTGATACTCTTCTTGAAACCAGTGTTGACACTGTTGGAAACATGTCTCTGTGGTTAAGTTCCTGTTAATTGTGTATAATGCTTCTTCATCGTACTATTTCTTTTACAGGAAACCTCCTTGATGAAGGAACATTAACAAAGGTGATTCTCCAGCTTAACGAGACAATTGCTGTTGTCCTAGAGTATTTGGAAGATGCAAAGGTAACACTAATGATTAATTGCTTAATGTAATGTTAATTATTAGCGATGTTAAGAGTCATTGTTGGTGTCAATTGTGGCCTATTCATGTACTTTGTTAGTGTATAACTCCTTTATACTAAATCATTCCCTAGTAGTAACTATAGTAAAATATCTTTAGTTGGCTGTAACTGCCTTGGTTAGACACTTACAACTAACTCTCCTTTTTAGTCTGTTGTATCAGCCTTGGTTAAATAGTTATAACTAGCTCCTCTCGAGTCTGCTGTAGTATAAATACTTGTGTAAACAGTGATTCATTATCTTTAATTCTATTTCATTATACAAGTTGTTTTTCTCTTTAATATACGTTGTACTACAGTCTTAAATATATACAGTTCATCCCATTATAGTATGATTCTCTTCTATTCTATTTACCTGTTTACAAACACATGGCAAATTATAATGGTGAAATCATACAGGAACATGGGCAAAAGAAAGGGGATGATTTACTTGCTTCGGTGCGAATTATTGGGAGGTATGACGTTTTAATGTTGCTTTCTTTTGAATTATTTTTACTTTGACACTTGATAGATTAACAATAATTTACTTCAAATCATATCTGGAAGACATCTTTCATATATTAGTGTGGCATTTGTTGTCATATAAATTTTTTAACAATGATAGACCTTCTTAACCTGTATATTATTCATGCTTTCACTGTCATACACTTGCAGTGTAGTATTAGGAAAGAAACATGCAAATTTAATTTATTTTCTAAAGGAAAATTGCAATGGTATAGATCATCTTAAGCTAATTTAGATAGTTGTTTCATCAATTTTCATCCTCTCCTTAATCTTGTGCTAATTTGGATAGTTTTTGTTTCAGCTATCTTGCAGAAGCACCCTTAGCATGCAAGGAGAAGGTTCAAGATCTTTTAGGGTATATGCTTTACATTGAAGGTGAAGATGAACAAAGGTATATTCAAGATAATTATGGGCAAAAAAAATTCCTTTATAGTGGAGCATTGCATAATTTAATTTTATGTTCCAGGCCCTTCTACTCTGTTTGCTTTCTTCTACCTTTGCTGTCTCAAATTACTATGAAGATCGAGGGATGCAAAGCTTTGGCTTCATGCAAAGGAATTGAGGCTGTAAGTTATTTTTTGGTTCCAATACTTGTATTTTTAAATTTAAAATTTATGTTTCTCCTTCCTCTTTTTTGATGTTGGTTTATTATTGCATTCACTTAAAGGTGAATCCTTATGAGTAAATCAAGATTCTAACGATTGCTTGATTGATGTATAGTTCACACACATGGCTTTCAGATTTATTGCTGTTAAAGATATGGTTTAATTACATTAAACAGGGAAATATGGTATGGTTTGATTACATCACATAGGGGAATTTCTTAGAAAATATTTTTCAATATTAGTTATTGATTTTGTTCCTTATTATTGTAATTCTTCTTTATTATAAATAAGAGTACTCACATGCGTATAAGATGCATAGTTACAAATAATCCTTTTAACATGATATCAGAGTGGTACGCTCCCTGGTTATGTGCTTTGTCACTATTCCACTGCTAAGTTCCCATTAAACAAAAATTTGAAAATCTAATTAGTCACCTTTTCTATTGTATTTAATTATGTTTGTCACTCTGATTTGTTACCTCTCTAGCAACTGATTGACTGACATGTTTTACTTAGTCTATCAAGAACTCGTGTTGATGACATTTGTAACAAACTTGACTCATGATACATGTGCACTGGCTTGAGGGAAAGTGTTATAGATATGATTTAATTATATTAAATAGGGAAATATGATATATTTTGATTATATCAAATAAAGAAATATCTTAGAAGATATTGCTCATTATTGATTGTGTTCCTTATTACTTTGTAACAAATAAGAGTACTCACGTGTGTACAAGATACATATTTACATCATACTGTAGTAACAAACCAATTTCTTATTGTCTGGTTGCTAAATATATTGTGTCTATTTGTAGGTTTTAGATTGCTTCAATAAATTAGTTGGGTCAAATGCTTTTCTTGAGGATAATGGTTGCATCTTTTTGGCGTGTGATACAATACTGAACCTACTATTGAAGGTGATTTTCTTATCATAATGACCAGCCTTATAATAATATATTGATTGTGCAAAAATTCTAAACAAGTACCACCTTTTTTATTGTAGAAAGACAAAGTGCATACGATGTTGGATGAGTCAGCTAGTGTTAGTCTTCTTAAAGCATTAGCTTATTGGACAGGTACCATACTTGTCAGCAACCATTAAATGAGTGTTTTCTCATGAATCCTTAAAATGTGACATATGCTCTAATGCAAATTTAGTAGCATGTATGTATCTATTAAAGCAAGTGATTTCTGACAAGTACCATTATTTGTTTATTACTTTATTCGTTGAATTGACAGTATGAAGTAAAGCATGCATCTTATCTTAACTTAGTTGCTGAAACATGCTTTGTAGATAACACTGATGAAATGTCGAGTATGATGATGGCTTCAAGCATTTGTGCACTGGTATTTGAATATACATCAGAAGAGGCTCTCTTGAATCGACCTGATTTCAACTATAGCACTCTTCGCAGTCTTTATGTGCTCATTGCTAGATGTCTGACTTCATCAGAACAGGTGCATTGTGAATTCCCTTTCATTACTAATTGTAAATTTCTCTAAGTTGCATTGTTTATTCAGAAAACACTGTAGCACTTGAACAACTTTGTAAGAATTAGCAAAAAAAATTATTTATGCCCTATTTATGTTTATGTTCAATGATTTTAACACCTGATTACTTGTTATAATCTGTTGCAGGATACTAAAGAGGATATGGATCTTTCGGAGATTGTCTCTTCTGGTGATTATGTTTACTGCAATGCTAGTTGTTAGAGCACTAAAGGCTTTTTGAGGTAGTTGCATTTTCTAACTCTCATTGTGCAGGCTTCTCTCGATGGGCTCATCGGTACCCCCGTATCCGAGAAGCTGTCAAGAACTGATTTTGATCCTCTTAATCTGGATTTTAAACTTCAAGGTAGCATTACTAAATTCATTGTCAAATATAAATGTGTTTATGGTTTGGGTTTGGCCAAACACATGATCAAACCCAATCAAAATTGTGCGGTCAGGTTGGATTGAGTTTCTGCAGTTTATCCTCCTAACCAACCAATCAAAAACGGATTGGGTTGGATTAGATCAATAAGTCGAAACATTTGAATTTATTTTACAATTTTATGAAAAATAAATAATTATTAACTAGGAATTTAGGATGCTAAGATAAATTAGATATCGTGTCGTATGTTTACTAATAGAGAGTTCTAGCATGATTATCCAACTTTAGGATAGAAACAAACTAAAAATTTCCAATGAATCAAAAGATGTAATAAACACCCTCCTTCTTGGTCACCCAATCAAGTCGAAGCCTAGATAATTTCAAACATATTTTTTTATCTGAATTCAAAGTAAGACAAAGTAAAATCTGTTGATACAGACAAAAACTAAAGAGCGATAAGAGTGCTCATAACTCTCTGGGTGACTGGACAAGTGTGAATGTTTATACGAAGAAATCTGATTTTGAATGACTGAGTGTAAGTGAACAAAAATGTTCCATTTTTTGAATGGCTTTGTTTTTATAAATAGTAATAATAATGTCATATCAAGAGGTTGGGTTCATGGCTCAACCCACATATAAACGGGATTGAATGGGTTGAAATGGATTCAACTCAAACATTAAAATAAAAAACTGAATCCAAAATAATTGAAATAGTACGAGTCATATCAAGTTTGTCGGTGACTGTACCAATGAACACTTAAAATTTTTGTGTAGTTTGGTTTATTGAGCTTAATTTTAATTCATAAACATCTTTTACATTATTTTTCTGACTACTTGTTACAACATTAATTACCAGGTATTCTCTGTTGAAAAGATGATGTGACAATACATGCAATTGGAAGAAGGGTTACCAATGAGATGGGATAGGGTCTTCGGATCACACGGAGAAATCAGTGTTAACTTCATGAAAATCCATTGGCTAATTGATTATTAGAGATAGAAGGTGATATGTTAGGCTTTGTATATTTTATTTTTCATATATATTTGATTTTTCATATATGTTTTTCATATATGAAAGTAGTTAACTCTAGTCTTAAATCATTTGAGCTGTTTCTTCATGCAATTTCTAGTTAATTTCACCATTTATTTCGGATGAAAAGATAATTTTATTCTAAAAAAATACATTTTAGATTATAGAATGAAAATTGAAAATATTTTTTTAGGCTTTATAATCTAGAACATTTTTTTCAATTTACAAATTGGATTATAAAATTTGAAAAGTATTTTCATCAGATTTTACAATAATTTGAAAAGTATAATAATTTTAAGAAAAACATTCTCATACTTTTCAGACTATATAATACATTTTCGATTAAAGAATTCGATAGAAATTTATGAATTAAGAAAATCTTTTAATCTATAATTTTTTAAAATCACAAATTCCAAAATAAATAAATAAAATCAATGAAATAAAAGATATTTTTAATGTTTTAATAAGTATGAAAGTAGCCAGAAGAAACTAGTTTGTTTCACTTTTTCTTTTTTTCAGATAAAAAAATTTAATAGAAAAAAAACCCTTATTTTTAATGCTTTAAAATAAAGGTGAAATAAAAAATAAATTGTAACAAATTTTTTTCAAGACATTAATAAAGATGAATTATTGTAAAAATCTATATAAATTTATTTTAAATATAAATTAACTTTTGTTGATAAAAAAATCACATCAAAGAAAGTATTATATTGTCCATGATTTGAATGTCAAGGAATTTCTTTTAATATTAAATATTAAAAAATCATAATTATATAAATTTGTTTGTTTGTTTTTTGAACCAAATTCCATAAAGGAAAGGTGTAGTCTAAGTAAAAATTTGTATAGAATAAAAAAATATTCTTCAAATGAGACAATTAAAGACAAAATATATCACTGAGATCAATCTTAATAGTGTTTTAATAATTTTAAAATGAAGATTATGAAAAGAACAAGAAAGATAGTTAAAAATGAAATGGGTGAGAACAATCCCCATACGGTAGAGAGGTGCTTATTATAATTACATGTTATGTTATGTTTTATTTTAGAGGTTTCCCTTAATCGATCGATTATGTATAAAAGTCATGGATAATTATTTATATGTTTCACATAATCAACTATATGTTTGGTTTTAATGGCTCATAATCGATTCAGATTTTAAATGTTATATTATGATTCCTAACCCTAAGTCCGTTATCCTAATATTATTTCTACCTTAAACCCTAACCTTAACTATCGGTCCACATTTTAAAAAAAAAAACATTTTCTAATTACAAACAAATAAAATATACAACAAAATAAACTGTATTCATTTTTCACTTTTTTAATATCTACAGACAAATTTGTAATTTATATTTTTATCAATTAAAAAATACAATTTTAATCAAATTCATCATATTATTCATAAATTTTCTCTCCACGCTTTCATTCTATTTAACTTCACACACACACACACACTAACCCCTCAAATTCAGTAGGAAGCTCAAAGAAAGCATAAGGATGTGAAAGCAAGATGGTTGATAAGAAAATGATGAGTTTATTAAGAGTAATAACTTAACAACAAAAGCTGCTAATGATATGCACATAGTAAGAAAAAGAAGATGAAATGAAAGAGTTACTCTATTCATTCACTGTGATGCCATGAGAGAACAAGATCTTGAAGGCCAAGTCTCCAATCATCCCAATGAAGAAGGTCAAAGTCAACGGCACCATCAACAACTTTAACTGAGACAAGGAGCAAGTCAGACACAATCTCAAACACCTCAACCACCAAACCCACCTTCCCCTTTCCCAACCCAATTGCACCGTTCTTCCCAACTTCAATCCTAAACCCTAACCTCTCCCCAACCTCCTTAACCTTCGCCTCCACCGTTCCCACGCTCTTCTCCGAACTGAACCTCTTCTCCCTCCGCCTCCCCTTCTCCGACGTCGTCTCGAACAGTCCTCGCAAGTCCAACCCCGACGACATCGATATTATGTCAAATGCGTTCATCCCCAATTTGTAACCGTCGGAGCACTTGTTATACAAATCAGACTCCAATACACTCTCCTCCAACACGTTACAGCGAACCGCTTTCTTATTCCTCAACCATCTGCAATCGAAAACTTTTTCCAGCGAAATTCGCGATTTAGGGTTAGGGTCCAGCAATTGGTAGATGAGGCTGCGCGCAGATTTCGATATACACTCCGGGAACTGGTAGTCGCGGCGGGAGATTCGCCGGCACATGGCCGGAATGTTCGAGTCGTCGAAGGGGAGGTGGCCGGCAAGAAGGTTGTAGAGAATGACACCGCAGGACCACGCGTCGGCCTTGGAGCCGTCGTAGCCGACGCGGCGTAGTATCTCCGGCGCAGTGAAGGCCGGCGTGCCGCAGGCGGTGTGGAGGAGGTCATCGCGGAGGTGCTCCGGGAGCGCGGAGAGGCCGAAGTCGGAAACCTTAAGGTCGCCGGCGGCGTCTAGGAGGAGGTTCTGCGGCTTGAGATCACGGTGCGCGATGCCGTGGCGGTGGCAGAAGAGGAGCGCGGAGACGAGCTGGGAGAAGTAGCGCCGCGCCAGGGGCTCCGGGAGGCGGCCGCGCAGGGAGAGCTTGGAAAAGAGCTCGCCGCCACCGGCGTAGTCGACGACGAGGTAGATTTTGGTCTTTGTGGCGAGGACCTCGTGGATTTTGAGGATGTTTGGGTGGTTCTGGAGGCGGCGCATGGCATCGATCTCGCGCACGATGCGGGGCTCCATGGCGGCGTCGACCGTCTTGAACTTGTCGATGGCCTTGACGGCCAGCGTGGCGCCGTCTACGAGGGAGCGTGCCTGGTACACTTTGGCGAAGTTGCCGCGGCCAAGGAAGCGCGTGAGCTGGTACCTGCCGAGGATGGTGCGTGGTGGCGGAGACGCTTCCATCGTTGTGGAAATGAATCACCACGCCAACCAACGGTCACAGACTGTGCTTCTCTTTATATACAATTTTTTTCTTTTTCCTCATTCCCATTCTGCCCTTGCCTTTTCATCAAAATAACAAAACCAAATTCAAATTAAAGAAGTTTAATTAATGTTTACATTAATTCTCTCAAACTTTATTTGTTGGGATACAAGAAAGAGGATGTTGAGAATGATTTATTTATGAGAAAAGTGTAATTGTTATGTTGTAACAATTAAAAAGATACTAATGAGTGAATGGTATTTAATGTGATTATTAAATTAGAGATTTGATGAGATTTTAAGTTTTAGTTAAATATTGAATCATATAGATAAATGTATCAAATGATTATTTGTGTTGAATAATATTAAATCACACTAAAGAAATATAGGACAAATTATCCTATTTTAGAAGGTTAGTAAATAAACTATATAAAAATAATATTGAATGAAACAAAATATTATGTTAATAAAGTTAATGTGTGTTTAGTGTTTATTGATAAAGTAGTATAATTGTATTTTGATTTTGTTTAGTTATGTAATGAGTAGAAAGAGTAGGAGTAGGAAGATATAGAATAGTGTATATAATTTGAGTTGGAGTAAGTATTTTGAATACAAGTTTCATCAAATCACATATAACATGTGGAGGAATGTACCATCCCCTTCTAAAGTCAATACCCATTATCATTCTTTAGGCAACTAACAAAAATATCTCACACAATTCTTTCTCTCACATTTTCCATTTTCCATTTTCCATTTTCATTTCCTTTTGTGTTGCCTATGACTATTGGTTTCTCCAATTCATTGGGATCCACAACTTCATTCATCAATTACTTTATTCATAAATTTATTTTAATTTTTATGACTAGGAAATTAATTTTATTTCTATAAACCATACTTTTAAACAAATTTATAAATGACTCTTGTGAAGTTGTTAGAAAATTGAAGTGGAGTCATAAAAAAAAACCTAGTCAATGATACGAACTTGCCACTTAATTTGGTTTTCATATAATTTCCACCAACATTCACAGATTCAAGTGTTTACTTTCTCTTTCTCTTCCTACTTTCAACAGTCAAACTCAAGAATATTATATTTCCAATTAAAAAAAAAAACAAAATTGTATTTTCAGAGAAGGAGGAAAATGAATGAGTAGCATGCATGGTATGGTATGTGATGAGGTGTCATGAATTTGTAGGTCATCATCATGTACATCATCATGTGCATCACCCCACCTCACCACTGTGTGTAGGTTAATTGTCTTCCACCAACCTTCATTCAGAGAGTGGTTGTTATAATTTCCGAAAAAACCATTCATTTTTTGTTTTTTCTTATACTCCCATAAATGCCACGTTACAAAAATCTAGGTAACCTACTTTTATTTATGTCTCTTCAATTTAATAATACCATCAATAAAATTAAAGATTAATTTTATAAAATTGAATTATTAAATTCATTTCATGCCATCATTGTATTTTCATCATCATCAAATCATTTTACATCATTCAAAAAATTCTTATATTTTAATCCTCTTAAATCTTATTACCCTCACATTAATACTAATATATATGTGTTCAGTTGTGTATTAGTGTCTCTTCTCTTTGTTTTCGTCTTCTTCTCACTATCATCTATAATTCATTAATGTTAAGTTTTTTTTGTCTTGTTATTTCATTCTGCCAATCATTTTCAAAATTTTGATATACATATGCATCATTCATTGAGGTTTGTAATATTTTTAGCTTAAAGAGGAAGAACATGCAAAACCATCTATTAGCATGGTTGGAATTTGAAATGAGTAAATGCAGAGAGCCACAAATTCCAATAATTGATATAGTTTCTGATGTGTCACAAGTTTCCAAAATCAAAATAGTCACTTTATATAAATCAATTATTGGGGAGAAGTGATAATTAACATCATATTTAAATAGAAACCTAAAATTTATAGGAATATCTCAAAGTTATACTGATATATGAATATCATTTGAGAAAACCTAGGAGGAGTGAATACAATTTTCTGATAATTATTCAATTTATTAAAAAAATATTTATTTTATATTTTAAAATTTTAATTTTCATAATTTTTTTAATTAAGTTTAAGTTAATATGTTATTGACTAATTATTATAATAATATTTAATTTAGTGAATATCATGATTATTTATTTTCTATCTATAAAATTAATTTTTATTTAATAATTTTTTTATAATGATGAAACGTCTAAAAACACTTATTTTTTTATATATATCTCTTCTTTCAAGTTGCTTCAATATTATTATTAAATTGTGTTAAAATATAATTTAAACCATATATATATATTGGGTTTAAATTATAACATACAAAATCTAAATATGAAAAAAGTTTGAAAATTTGATTTAGTTGATTAATATTTAGAAACTAAGCTAAAGTTGTTATTATATACTATCGTGAAAGTAGGTGCACCATTGTTTCTCAAATTAAAAAGAGAAAAATGAAACTTGCTTTTTGCATTTGGCAAGGACATTGTCCGTTAAAATAATTAATTTCAAACAAATTAATTTAAGGAAAGAGACATACAACTTTAGCTAGAAAATTAAGTGAATTATTTATTAGCATTATTTTTGTTAGATTCTTAATCATTATTTGATGCAATTATTTATTTGGGTCCTTGCTTTGATTTATTATTAATCCAGTTGTATTGTGCTGCATGACATAATAGCATGATGAAGATCCATTGATTTTGGGGAAAACTCCACCAATTTTTCAATAGTGGACTTTCAAAATAATTAAAGTAAGATTTGATTTGTAACCATTCACAACATCCTCTTTAATAATCTTACAATATGAATATAAAATACATATTAGAATCCCCATTAAATTTTTTAAATAACCAATATTTTGTTACTTCATCTTCAAATATTAATTCTCACATATTCCATTTCATATTAATTGTTTAAATTTAAATTCATTAATTAATTTTTTTCAAAAACATTCATCGATTATCAGTTCGCAAAAAATATATACTCATTACTTAACATTGACGATGTTGAACATGTATAGGATAGTCTTAAGTTTGATCTATCAATATTCTAATTTATGATGTTATTAAGAACTGTTCGTTCAATATAGTTTCATATCACTCTGAAGTCGTTCATATTCCATCAATTTGGTCCATTATGTCGTTCCTATTCCATCAATTTGGTCCATTATATTAAATGAAGTTAGCCGAATTATCATCTACTATGCAAAGTGGCACACACTGAGTCAGAAAACTAAACTTTTAAAACAAATTTTTAACATCTTCAAAGATGAAAATGAAGAACTCTTTTAGTGAGTAAAATATGCAGATTTAGAACCCCGTGAAGAAGTTTTCTTTGATCAGTCCAAACAATCCATTTCCTAGTCATAGAATAATCCCATCAACAGTTATTATAATCAAGAAACTTAAAACATTAGTTATGTTGGTAAAAGTTAGGAAAAAGGAAGTAATATTATTGAAACAAGGTACAATGTCGTTTGTTAATGGAAGTTGTAATTGTGTTCACCTACATCTCAACATCAAAGTAAAAATATCTGCAATAAAAAATAAAATAAATAAAATGTAGCAATAGTTATTGAAAGGTATATATATATTTTAAAAAAATAAGGTGAAGTTTGTTAGTGCGATGTGAATAAGAGGATATTATTATATGCTTGAATTGAAGCACTTAGAAGAAAGTATTAGATATTATGTCATATCATCTCATTACTTTATTCTCTAAACTTTTTCATCAACAACAACACACACTTACAAAATAAGACACAAGGGTTAGGTGCCCTTTTGGTTGAGCTAGAGTCACACAACAATTAGCTAATTAATCATGTTTTGTGCCTTCTGTTTTTCTTCTAATTTTGGTTAAACATGTTGCCTTAGCTACAATCATTTTGTTTGAATTGACACCTACACTATGAATAAAACAAATACATCTGAATTAGAATAAATTCTCATTTTCTTTATAAATAAAGGTTGAGTGTTTCTATCTTAAATTACCTTTTTTTTCAATCATTATATAATTATATAATTATGTAATTTATTTTTTGAGTACATTTTGTTTTTGGAAAATCGGTTTTCTTCACTCTCGGTCTGGGTCTTACTACGTCCTATTTTTTGGGTGTTTTGGTCTGAAAATTTTACCAGACGTTCTTCATTGTGTGTATTGACTTTTGACTGAGATTTGGGACCCAGATTCGTCCCACAATATTTTCAATAAATTTTTTATTCATCACTGACAGTGTTGAAAGGAAGGTTCGTTTGTGTGTGAAACTGTTTGATTTTTTTCCTAGGTGAATACTCATCCGTTTGACGTGAAGTTTGTCGCGTTTTGTCCCAAATTCAGTCCAGATTCTTATGTGGAATTTCAGGAAAAAATTATTTCGAGACAATTTTTCTGAAATTTTGTGAAAAAACAAGACTATCCTCTACCAAAATTTGTGAAATTTCGTCCTACTTTATAATATTTTATTTTTGGTCCATATTGCGTTGAAAAAATCCAAAAAAATTCACACAAGTACTGTCATACGTTGTTTGCACCCTGCTAAGTTGGCACATCCGTAAATAAATCTCAAAAAGAAGATATAGGGTAGAAAAACCATGACATTTAGAAAACATGTTTTGTTCACTCTCGGTCTGGGTCTTACTACGCCCTATTCCTTGGGTCTTTTGGTCTAAAAAATTTATCAGACGTTCGTCATTGTGTGTATTGAGTTTTGGCTGATATTTGAGTCCCAGATTCGTCCTACAAACTTTTCAATAAATTTTGTATTCATCATTGTCAGGGTTGAAAGGAAAGTTCGTTTGTGTGTGAAACTGTTTGATTTTTTACTAGGTGAATACTCATCCGTTTGACGTGAAATTTATCACGTTTTGTCCCAAATTCAATCCAGATTCTTACGTGGAATTTCAGGAAAAAAATATTTTGGAAAATTTTTTCTAAAATTTTGTGAAAAACCAAGCCGATACTCTACCAAAATTTGTGAAATTCACCTTTCTGCAATTTTATTTTGGGTCCATATTGCGTTGACAAATTCTGAAAAAATTTATACAAGTACTTTCATATGTTATTTGCACCCTGCTAAGTGGGCACATCTGTAAAAAAAGATCTCAAAAAGAAGATATAGGGCAGAAAAGTCATGACATTTTATTTTTGGAAAACTCGTTTTGTTCACTCTAAGTCTGGGTCTTACTACGCCCTATTCCTTGGGTCTTTTGGTCTGAAAATTTTATCAGACGTTCGTCATTGTGTGTATTGAGTTTTGACTGATATTTGAGCCTCATATTCGTCCCACAAGCTTTTCAATAAATTTTTTATTCATCACTGTCAAGGTTGAAAGGAATGTTCGTTTGTGGGTGAAACTGTTTGATTTTTTTACTAGGTAAATACTTATACGTTTGACCTGAAATTTGTCGCGTTTTCTCCAAAATTCAGTCCAGATTTTTATGTGGAATTTCAGGAAAAAATTAATTCGGGACAATTTTTCTGAAATTTTGAGAAAAACCAAGGCTATCCTCTACCAAAATTTGTGAAATTTCACTCTACTTTTTGCAATTTTATTCTAGGTCCATATTGGGTTGAAAAAATCCGAAAAAAATAACACAAGTACATTCATATGTTGTTTGCACCCTTCTAAGGAGGCACGCCCATAAACAAATCACAAAAAGGAGATATAGGGAAGAAAATTCAGGACATTTTGTTTTCAGAAACCGATTTTGTTCACTCTCGGTCTGGGTCTTACTACGCTCTATTCTTGGGTCTTTAGGTCTGAAAATTTTATCAGACGTTCGTCATTGTGTGTATTGAGTTTTTACAAAGATTTGAGCCCCAGATTCGTCCTACAAGTTCAATAAATTTTTATTCATCAGTGCCTGGGTTGAAATGAAGGTTTGTTTGTGTGTGAAACTATTTGATTTTTTCCTAGGGTAATACTCATTCGTTTGACGTGAAATTTGTTGCATTTTGTCCCAAATTCAGTCCAGATTCTTACGTGAAATTTCAGGAAAAAATTATTTCGGTACAATTTTTCTAAAATTTTGTGAAAAACCAAGGTTATCCTCTATCAAATTTTGTCAAATTTCGTCCTACTTTCTGATATTTTATTTTGGGTCCATATTGCGTTGAAAAAATCCGAAAAAATTCACACAAGTACTTTCATACGTTGTTTGCACCCTGCTAAGTTGGCACATCCGTAAATAAATCTCAAAAAGAACATATAGGGTAGAAAAGCAATGACATTTAGAAAACCTATTTTGTTCATTCTCGGTCTGGGTCTTACTACGTCTTATTCCTTGGGTCTTTTGGTCTAAAAAATTTATCAGACATTCGTCATTGTGTGTATTGAGTTTTGGCTAAGATTTGAGCCCCTGATTCGTCCCACAAACTTTTCAATAAATTTTGTATTCATCACTGTCAAGGTTGAAAGGAAAGTTCGTTTGTGTGTGAAACTGTTTGATTTTTTTACAAGGTGAATACTCATCCGTTTTACGTGAAATTTGTCACGTTTTGTCCCAAATTCAGTCTAGATTCTTTCGTGGAATTTCAGGAAAAAATTATTTTGGGAAAAATTTTCTAAAATTTTGTGAAAAACAAAGGTTACCAAAATTTGTGAAATTTCGCTCTACTTTTTGCAATTTTATTTAGGGTCCATATTGTGTTGAAAAAATCCTAAAAAAATAACACAAGTACATTCATATGTTGTTTGCACCCTTGTATGGAGGCACGCCCATAAAAAAACCACAAAAAGGAGATATAGGAAAGAAAATCCAGGACATTTTGTTTTCGGAAAACCAGTTTTGTTCACTGTCAGTCTAGGTCTTACAACGCTCTATTCTTGGGTCTTTTGGTCTGAAAATTTTACCAGACGTTCGTCATTGTGTGTATTGAGTTTTTGAAAAGATTTGAGCCTCAGATTCGTCCTACAAGATTTTAAATAAATTTTTATTCATCAGTGTCTCGGTTGAAATGAAGGTTTGTTTGTGTGTGAAACTGTTTGATTTTTTCCTAGGGTAATACTAATCCGTTTGACGTGGAATTTGTTGCGTTTTGTCCCAAATTCAGTCCAGATTCTTATATGAAATTTCAGGAAAAAATTATTTCGGTACAATTTTTCTGAAATTTTGTGAAAAATCAAGATTATCCTCTACCAAATTTTGTCAAATTTCACCCTACTTTCTGATATTTTATTTTTGGTCCATATTGCGTTGAAAAAATACAAAAAAATTCACAACAATTACTTTGATACGTTGTTTGCACCCTGCTCAGTGGGCACATGAGTAAATAAATCTCAAAAAGAACATATAGGGTAGAAAAGCCATGACATTTGGAAAACCTATTTTCTTCACTCTCGGTCTGGGTCTTACTACGCCCTATTCCTTGGGGCTTTTGGTCTAAAAAATTTATCAGACGTTCGTCATTGTGTATTGATTTTTGGCTGAGATTTGAGCCCCAGATTCGTCCCACAAACTTTTCAATAAATTTTGTATTCATCACTGTCAAGGTTGAAAGGAAAGTTCGTTTGTGTGTAAAACTGTTTGATTTTTTTACTAGGTGAATACTCATCCGTTTGACGTGAAATTTGTCACGTTTTGTCCCAAATTCAGTCCAGATTCTTTCGTGGAATTTCAGGAAAAATTATTTCGGGAATATTTTTCTAAAATTTTCTGAAAAACAAAGGCTATCCTCTACCGAAATTTGTGAAATTTCGCTCTACTTTTTGCAATTTTATTCTGGGTCCATATTGGGTTGAAAAAATTCGAAAAAAATAACACAAGTACATTCCTATGTTGTTTGCACCCTTGTAAGGAGGCACGCCCATAAACAAACCACAAAAAGGAGATATAGGGAAGAAAATCCAGGACATTTTGTTTTCGGAAAACCGGTTTTGTTCAATCTCGGGGGTGAGTCTTTTTACGCCCTATTCCTTGGGTCTTTTGGTCTAAAAATTTTACCAGATGTTCGTCGTTGTGTGTATTGAGTTTTGGTTGTGATTTTGACCTCAGATTCGTCCCACAATATTTTCAATAATTTTTTTATTCTTCACTACCAGGGTTGAAAGGAATGTTCGTTTGCTTATGAAACTGTTTGTTTTTTTTCCTAAGTGAATACTCATCCATTTAACGTGAATTTTGTCGCATTTTTTCCAAAATTCAGTCCAGATTCTTATGTGGAATTTCAGGAAAAAATTATTTCGGAACATTTTTTCTGAAATTTTGTGAAAATCCAAGGCTAGCCTCATCCAAATTTTGTGAATTTTCGTCATACTTTCTGCAATTTTATTATAGGTTCGTAGTGCGCCGAAATTTTTTGAAAAATTCAAAGTAATTTCATATGTTGTTTTGCAATCATTACATAATTATGTAATTTATTTTTTGAGGATTATATTGTATTAAATTAGTTTTAAGATTTTTTGTAATGTTTTTCCACACAAGAGTTTTATAAAACTCAAACTTGAATTAATGTTTCATTTGGTGGTTATTGACAAAAGTATATGTATTCAAGAAAAATATTTTATATAAGACTTAGTGTCTTAAATTCTATGGCATCTTAGCATACTCTAATAAAGAGATCTCACAAAACTGTTTACTCTAAGTAACTTAAGGGTTTATTTTAAAAGAAAGTCCATAGAAAAATTATAATTCAACTTCCTTTTTATTAACAAAAAAAAAACAAAGAGTAATAAAAGTAATAAATTTAAGAACTTATTATGGAAAAACATAGTATAAAAATGGTATGGGGGCATAAGGGAGAGAAAACATGTACCTCCACTACCCTATAACCTTAAAAAGAAGGAATATAAGAGATTCTACCATTATGGGCCTTTAGGTCTCCCGTCAACAAAACAAATAATGGGCCTTTAGGGTCTCCCGAAGCTAACTGAAATTTGAATGAGGCGTGGATTGCTTCTTCCGCACCTCAATATATTCTTCTTTCACCTTCATAAATTTTGTATTCCCAAAATATCCTTCCGTAATATTTTGGATTATATAATTCAGAAATTTTTTTTCTAAATTTATAATTGGCTTCCAGATTATGTAATCCAGAAACCTCTTTTCAAATGCATAATTAGTTTCTGTATTACATAATCCGAAATTTTTTTCTAATATGAGATTATGTTCTGAATTATGTAATTTGAAAGCCTTTTTCATATGCGTGTCCGGATTACATAATCCGAAAGTTACTCTCAAATCCAGACTTATGAATTATATAATCTGAAATACCATTTTTTAAAATATATTTTAAATTACATTTGTAAGTTGTTTTTAAATTTGATATTACCTTTTGAAATATGTAATCCAAATATATATATATATATATATATATATATATATATAATTTTTTAATTTTTTTTAGAATTTATAAATTTATAGAAGTGACACAAAAACAATAAAAAGGTATTTTCAGTGGCACATTGTGTGACATTCTGAAACCAACAACAATAATAGTGATGAAGATGTGCATCTGAAGGAGTAGTACTTAGAAACCTCATTTTTTATTTGTTTAAATAAAATTGAAATTGTATCTGATATTTAGATTTGAAGAATGAAATATCCTCCATCAAACTGGATTACAGCTATAAACACATGTCTCTTCTAATATATCTTTATAACACTTTCTCAATTACTTTGTATCTTTTAAATTAACCAAGATTAAACATTAAATGCGTTTTATGTACTTTCATTTTTAGTTTTTGCTACCTCAACCTATATTCAAATTATTATCTCTAATATTTTTATAATGTTTTTTTCTATAATATAATAAATATATAATTTTGGTTCTAATAGTTATTTTCGTTACCTTTTAACAAGATATTTGCATTTGTGTGTTGCCATGTAATACTGTTACATTATAACAACGTCAATTCAAGAAAATAAAAACCAGCGTTAATATTAAATTATCATAATTAAAATGTGCCAATTTTAACATAGGATAAGTTTGATCAAGATTTCATTTTTTATACATTTTTTATTCATATATTTGTTTTCTCATCTTTATTTCATATATCTTTTAATCTATAATTTTCCATTTTTAATTATGTAAATGATGTTTTAATTATTAAGACGTGAGATCTTAACTTAACCTCTCACTCTAATTGATATAAAAAATGTATATTATAAAGTTCATGAAATAAATAAATAAATTATAAAATATGACGTCAAATTTTAGACCTGAGTATGAAATAACAGTGGAAACATTATAGTATAATATATTTGAAGAAATAAAAAATGTTGACTTCCTGAGAACAATATAGTAGTGTATGACGTGATGCAGATATATTTGTGATATTTTGTATGTCAAATCATCATTGATGAACAACCATTAAGAGTTTTTCACTGAAAATCCTTCTAAATTCTCCATCTACATGTTATTATTATGTAGGCCTAATATTTATATGTGATTTATTTATAATCCTTTGACAAAAAGAGAGATGGAGAACAGAAAGAGGTAAGCAACAATTTTATTTATTATATATCTCTAAAATTAGTTTTTATTTAATAATTTTGTTATATTATATATTTAAAATAATGTTTTTTTGAATTTTTTTTATTAAATTATTAATAAAACGTAGAAATATTAATTCTCAAGACAAAAGATGAATTTTAATATATATTATTCATATAATTAACTTCCATGTATTATCATACTAAGGATACATCACTTTAGTTTACAGAGTGGAAGAGTGTAGAGGCTCAATCACCATTGTTTTTTTTCTGAGATAGTTTTACTTATCTATCACCATTTGGCTTCTGTCTTATTCTACCTTATAAAACCCAACTTTTCATGAAAGCAATTATTTTATTACTTATAATACTTGAGTGTGCATCTATATACTACTATATATAAGTTATATATTAATTTAAAATTATTTAATACTCTATTGATAGGTATTGAATTGACTAAAATAATTCAAACTTCTTAAAAAAATTGGAACCAATATATTACATCTCGAGTTTCTAAAAACTTAGATGATAAAGTTTTTATAAAAGAGTAAATGTGTGAGTTATAATTAATAAGTTAGATGATATCACGTGTTAATTAGTTTGACAATTTTGAAGATAATATTTTGTAAGCAAAGACTAAGTCGTGAGTAATAAATGATTGTTGATTATTCTTTTGGTGACTTTTCTAATTTGATGCAACTTAACATCAATCCAAGTCACAATAGAAACACCTTAGTGTCAATTTTCTTAATAAGAACCACAAATTGTGACTTGATGAACATAATAAGCAATGAAGATTTTTAGCTATTGGTAATGATGTGTGAACTTGTTGTAGCAATGCAAAAATAAGAAAGGTTCTTTTCAATGGTTTTCTATGGAAGGTTGTGTTTCGTGTGAAGGATGAGAATAATGGAATCTTATGCACAAAAACGTTATTTTCTTGACTAATTTTTTGAAGGAGCATAGAAAATGGAAATGAGGTTGCAAGCAATAGAATAGGTAGGTGTTTGGTGGGAAGGTTTGGCATTTAAGAGAGCAAAATGGTTAAGGGTTTGTTGTTGGATGGATGATGAATTAATTGAATATGATAAGAACACTCATTCTAGATACAATACTAAACCAATGTTTACCACACACATGTCACACACATATGCAAATTGCACAATTTAATTTTGAGTTAGAGAATTAATGTATGTGAACAATGTTATTTCATGATTTTAAGGTTGGCAAAAGTTGTCATTAAATTACAACTAATTTCACATTATTTTCGTGAAAAAAATATATTAAATATAAATTAATTTTAGAAAAAAAAATATTATTTTAAAGATTAAAAGTATTATTGGTATCATAGATAAATAGTTTTCAGTATCTAATTAACTATCGAGACTTTTTAGCTACCAACTTTAAATAATTGGTAGTTAAAATTTTAGTAACTAATTAAATATTATTTTAAAATTATTTATTAATAATATAAACTAATTTAGATATTAATAATTTTTTTTAATTTTTAAAATAATATCTAATTTAGTTAATATAGCAACTAAATATTTTTCATCTCTAATATTAACTTTTTTATTTAATAATTTTTTAAGGATTGATGATAATAACTTATAAAATGCTTAATTAATTAATAATATCCTTTTCCATAGCTAGGTGAGATAGGGAAAAAGGTTATTCTCATAACCTAGTCATGTTGACAAATCTGAATTATCGGTGCTACTTAATTCAATTTCCATTTAAATTTATGGTTTTAAACATATAAGTTACTTTTATGTTTGATAATAATATTATACTGAATTTCATCATTGTCTTTTTTTTAAAATAAAAAGTAACTAAATATAAATGACATAGTTACAAAATCATTTGTAAGTAAAATCAAATTGACAGAATTTTGTATTTACTCAACTGTGCCTTTTATCAATAAATTATCGTTATTTCTAAATTTTATATATCAACCTATTTTTTTATGTATCTTATCACATTATATTTTATAATTTTTACGCATTTTATTAATCTATCAAACATTTAACATTTTGTACTGTTATTTTAGCAAAAGAAGTTGAAATAAAAAATTGAAACAACGCCATATTTTATTTAAAACTCAGTGCTGACGTCATTTTACTCTTTTTTTTTTAAAGTCAGTGCTGAGACCTTTAACACACATTTTCGTATTAAAGTTCAGTTTTTGTTGTAATATTATATGGTATATATAATGTGGTTTGGAAAATTTGTTTGATCATTACTTATTTTTTACAATGTCCCATTAATAAAGTTATCGAACTACACACTCCCTATTATTAATTAAAGTTTAGTAAAAAATATAAATTATGAGTGAGATTGGTTAAATGGAAAATGTGACTAAAATAATTTAGAATTTATAATAAATTTCAATCAATAATAAAAGATGTTAGACAAAGTTATGACTACAATTTCCCAAAAAAAATTGTGCAGGGATGGGAAAAATAAGCAGTTAGTAGAAATATTTATGAAATAAAACATGTGCATTTCAATAAAGTTATAGTGTGCCTTAATTTATTAATCAAGCACTGATTAGTAGGCTTAGAGCAAGATGATTAAAATATAGAACAACTTTTAACAATAAAATAAAAAGAGTGAAACATTTTATAGTTATACATACACTAAAAAAAAATCACTAAATAAAAAATAATTAATTACTATATTAATTAAATTAGATATTATTTTAGAGACTAAAAAAATTATTGACATCTAAATTAGTTTCTATTGTTAATAAAATTTATAAACTATAATTTTAAATTGGTATTTAATTAGATACTGAGATTTAGTTACTAACTTTGGAATCTAAAGTAATTAGTAGCTAAAATCTTATTAGCTAATTAGATACTAATTTAAAAAGTAATTTATAAATTTTATGAATAATAGAAATTATTTTAGATACCTAATAATTTTTTTAATCTATAAAATAGTATCTAATTTAGTTAATATAAAATGAATAATTATCTTTGTCCCTAAAATTAATAATTTTATTGAAATATATAAAAGAAACACAGTTGATAGTTGATGAGTTTAACTATTTACTGAATAAAGATGTAAAACTTTTACACAGGAATAAATTAATATAGTAAAAGTGAAGGATAGATAGAAAATTATAGGGAGAAAAGAGAGAGTTGAAGTTTTATAGAAAAGCGTAAGGGATGAGCACAGGAAGATTATATATAAGGAAAGAAAGAAAGCAATAGCTTCATATATACATTATGTTTATAGCTCACCAATTACCATTCTACAGTTTTGACCCAACCAACCATGCTCTCACCACTCTCACATCCATGCATTTTCCTTCCCTACCTTTATTCATCAGCAAACATTAATAACCATCCTTTTTCCAACACTTCTTTTTCTTCTTATTTAATCATTATTTCCAAAAAACTTCTACCAAACACCCCCTTCACAAAATGCCCACAACTTTATCAACATACACACATTTACTCCATAACTGCTAATGTCAAATATATATTTATACATATATATATGCAGTATTTTACCAGTTGGCAAATTGAATGTATGTGCATGTTCTGAATTTAAAGTTCGTTGGGGTAGTTGTATCCACTACCCATCTCTCCTTTCCCACTTGCACTCTTTAAAACCTTCCCTTCTTCCACATTTTTTTGCACCAAATTCATATTTCTCTCCCTTTTCTTCCCAAGCTGTTCAATTGTGTTTGTTTTACCAGTTTCAGCTGAACTCAATCCAATCTTACTGCAAAAAATTGCTTTATTAACAGTCACAGAAGTTTGTCAATTTTTGTTGTAGTGTGTTGGATTCCTTGATGGCAGATCAGAAGAATGAGAACCCAAATCGGGGAAGTGTTAATGTTGAATCAGCAAAAGGAAGGAACAAACTTCCAAACTTTCTGCTATCTGTGAGGCTGAAGTATGTGAAGCTTGGGTACCATTACGTGATCTCCAATGCCATGTACCTTATGCTCATACCCCTTCTTGGCATAGCCTCTGCTCATCTAACAACCCTTTCCATCAAGGACTTTCTCCAACTGTGGGAGAATCTCAAGTTCAACCTTGTCTCAGTCACAGTGTGTTCCAGCCTCATGGTGTTCCTTGCTACCCTTTACTTCATGACCCGTCCAAGGGGTGTGTATTTGGTGGATTTTGCATGCTACAAGCCTCACGTGGATTGCACGTGCACAAGGGAGACTTTTGTGGAGAAGTCTGGTCTGACAGGGTCGTTCTCGGAGGAGAACTTGTCCTTTCAGAAGAAGATTCTGGAGAGGTCTGGTTTGGGACAGAAGACTTATCTGCCTCCAGCAGTGTTGAGTTTGCCACCAAACCCTTGCATGGCTGAGGCTAGGAAGGAGGCTGAGGAAGTGATGTTTGGAGCCATTGACCAGCTGCTGGCAAAGACTGGTGTGAAGGCCAAGGATATTGGGATTCTGGTGGTGAATTGCAGCTTGTTCAATCCCACACCATCTCTCTCTGCCATGATTGTGAATCACTACAAGCTCAGAGGGAATGTCCTCAGTTATAATCTTGGTGGCATGGGTTGCAGTGCTGGCCTTATCTCCATTGACCTTGCCAAACAGCTCCTCCAGGTTTCCATCTCTTATATATATATATATATATATATATATATATATATATATATATATATATATATATATATATATATATATATATATATATTTTTTTTTTTTTATAAAAAAAAATTTTTTTTTTTATATATTTAT
>Ga0123342_1002795_pt1 | contig 28722 bp, 23 predicted proteins | sample Turbeawhitnodule_FD_89960 | JGI IMG/M metagenome (GOLD analysis project Ga0123342, IMG submission 89960) | Root nodule microbial communities of legume samples collected from Mexico - Turtle bean Mexico white nodule | ecosystem: Host-associated > Plants > Roots > Nodule | place: Mexico: Nepantla... | reverse complement strand
CTTGATCTTCTCTTTGACTTCTTTTAATTTGTGAGAAGACTAGAAGGAAGAACTTCAAATGTGTAGGTGAAAATCCTCTTCCTTCATTAATAAAATCCTCTCCTAGTGGATATCCATCAACTTTATAGGCCCAATAGCCAAGCTGACCTACCCACACCTGTGCATCGAGCTCCAATCACTAAGCACTTTGTCTAGTAATAAACTACAAATTATCCAAAGATAAATATGAAAGACACACCAGAAAAAAGAAAATACACTAAAATATAGACTTGTAAATATTGTGAAACACATTAAAATAGAAAATTGTACATAAATTTATCAACAAAGTGTCCAAACCAATTGTAACTAATAATATATATCAATAAAAAATCATACAAATAAATTATAATGTCACTATGTATCTTATTCATTTCTTTATGGAATGCAATAAAAAGAAAATATTTTACATAATACATGTATTTTAATATTTCTCGTGTATTTTTGTGAATTTTTTTATATTTTTGGATTGTTTAAAGATATAAACTTTAGTGTGATTGAATGGTGTGTATTTATGTATGATATGAAATATAAAATTATGTGACAATATGATTGAGACATGGTATTTTCAAGAAAGGAAATATCATGTTGAGATTGTTAGGACATGCATTGACTAAAGATTCGTCTAGAAGAAGGTGTCCTAACTCTATTGGTATATTGAAATCATATATATGAAGATTACTAGGTGGTGAGAGTTGAAGGAGGTTCATATGAATGAGTTTGCAGTTTGAAAAATAACATGTTTGGCTTGTTATATGAATTAACTCTGTCATATGAAATGAATTCATACTATTATGTGCATAATTGTGTTGATATCAAAGTGGGGTAGTATGACAAGTGTAAATCTCTGAGTATAAGTTAATGCATGAGTCTTCCAGAAGTAGAGTCAAATGTATGTGTATATTGGTTAGTGGATTTTTGACATGAGAAATATTGAGTATGAATTATTTATAGATATTTGAATGTTTTGATAAAATGTAATGTATCAGTTATAAAATTTATGTTTGTGATTTAAAGCTACGTTGATATTGAAAGTTTTAAAATTGCAAGCTTACCCTATTGATTGTGTTATCTTCATTTGTCTTTATCTGTGATGATTGTGTATTACGCGGGAGCAAATGATGTTGCAGGTGATAGAGCTCCACTTTAAATAGATGAAGTGTTTCATTTTCTTTTGACTTTTTATTTGTGATATATCTAAATATTAAATTTAGTAATTGCCCTTACCATGAAGTTGTTTTCAATTTAAGGAGTAGTTTTTCAATTTGATTCAAAGTTAATCACGAAACTATTTGATATTTAATTTAAAACTTGCTAATAAATGATTCTCTCCATTACTTACATCATCATCTGTACTGGTCGAATGTGCTCGGATCCTCAACCCAAACACTTAAGTGTTGTAAGCTTAGTTAGACAAATTATGTGAGAAATACCCAACTCGGCGTAGGGTAGGTATGTGTTAGAATTAATGGCCTAAACAAGCGGGGGAGGGGGAGGGGGGTGAATTGTTTGTCAAAAGATTTTCGCAAAGATTGGCTGAGAATGAAGATTTATCAACAATCACAGAAAGAGCAATTAGGGAAGCCAAACAATCAAAGCAAAATTGTTTGCATAAAAACAATCGGTTGAATTTTCGTTTTAACCGGTTGTTTATAGCAATAGAGACAAAAACCACGTCAAACAGTTTATAATAAGTGAGAGAGAGAGAGAGAGAGAGATTACACAATCAATTTATACTAGTTCACTCAACCCCTGAGCTACATTTAGTCCCCATAAAACCACTGGATATTCCACTAGCAATCAATCAACAAATTACAAACACTTAACACCACAAAGAGGTGATTTTGACCACACAAGAACACTCACCCTCTTTGTTGTTCACACAACCACAGTCAGAACAACCTCTGACCTTACAGATTTACAAACTTACAAGTATAGAAAGGAAAACAATTACAAGAATCAAAAGGAACAAATTACACTTGGTATTTAGGAAATCACAGAGCTCCTAAGACTAGTTCTTGAACCAATGCACAACCTCTAGGCAATCTTGCAAAACTTTGAATCAAATCTCTCTTAAAAAACGTTTTCAATCTTACTTTTTGTGTGTTTTTGAATATAGAGGGTAATCATATTTATAACTCTCAAAGCTAGCCGTTTTAGGCAGTTAATAACGAGCCAAAACAGATTCAAATCAACTGAAATCAGGTTTTAACAGGTTTATGCTGTCAAGAAACATGACAATCAACCGATTGAAATGTCGTTTTAACCGGTTGAATTGGTTTTGACAGTTAGTCAACCAAGTCAAAATCAGTTTTGAAAACTCTCAAACAAGCTAAGTGTAAAACAACCGACTAAACCGTGAAATCAACCGATTGTGTTTCTCTTGGCTCAGAAAAACATTTTTCTTTTTCAAAACAGATTGATTCAGCTTGTGCACAGGATTAAGAATGAACTTTACAAGAATTCTAAACACCCCAGAACTAAGCTTCAATCAAAGCAGCACAACATCAAGCTTTCTTCACAGGTTTTGGTTTCACCAAAGCTTCATATTCTACAGTATGAGTCCAATGACATGTTACGAGGTCGACCTAGATGTTTTGTAATATATATGGAAAAGAAAATTAAAGTAAAATAACATAAGGAATAATTGAATTAGTTAAAGTGTATATATATTTTAAATGCAAATAAAAGTTGTTAGGAATGATGTGACATTGTACCCGAAAATAAAAGATACACGTTAACAAAATGTACTTACTGTTGAAATTATATTTGATGAAAATCGTTGAAGGAATGTCTATAAAAAGGGTTTAAGACCCCGAGTAAAGGTATGATTTTTGAACCCGATACTGATACAAATTTATAGTTTGAATGCTATTATTGGCTTGATCGTAAGAGTGTGATCAATAAGTGGACCCCCTCTGTCACAAAGCGTCTTCAACTCGGTTCAACACCCCAACAAAGTCGCTTCAGCATGGAACTCACTTTCTAGTTCATCCGAGGTCAACCGACAAGAACACCATCCTCTTCACTTTTTCTCATCAACACAACACTCTTTAAATCTCAATGTTTTTAGTCTGTCAACACCGCGCAGAAAGCTTCGATTTCGAGTTTTGGCCACCACAGAACCCGATGGGGGTGTTGTGATCACAGTCGCTGCGGTGGGTCTCATCCTCCGATCTAATCCTCCACATAATTGGAAATCGAATCAAGAACCTTTCCTACATAAAGCTCGGTGTCATCCCCGCAATCATCGATGTGCATGCTGACTCCGACCCCAACCTCATTGTACAGTCTGCCACCGATGTGCATGTCTTGAAAGCTTTGCTAGCGGTGTAGATGTCGGTGTTCGTGCCGTACTGGATGCTAAAGCTTTTCCTCGCTTGATCGGATGTCAACTTGATTCAATTTGTGTAAAATATATGAATGCGTCATTCTTAGCAAAAGAACCAATGTAAAATTGGTTAACTTTGGAAATGCTCAATATTCCACTTAGTTTGTTTTTTAAGGTATTTTATTAAGTGATTCATGTGGCGGTAAAAGCATTGTAGTATTATACTTCTTATAAAAAATGTAATTCAAGATCAATTCTAAGAAAAACCACCTATATAGTATTTTGTGATTGGTACTACGATACAAATATGAAGAAGTGGTTTACAGTTGGTGCTCCGGTAGGAACTACTTCACTCATAATTAGCCTTGGCATTTCTGTTTATGAGAATAAAAGCTTCACAACGGGGTACTTATTTGTTAATGTTAATAGATCAGTAACATCATTCAGTTTCATTTCAGATATGAAATTTAATTTCAATTTTAAACTCAGTGTCTCCTTGCCCCCAACCTTTTGAAAGTCTTTTTATTGCTATTTCTTCTCACTTGGTTAATAATCACTGAAATTATGTTCAACAAATATTATTGATTTTATTTCAGGAAGTAATATTGAAAAAAAAAATATTTAGGATTTTAAGTAATGAACTTATACACAAAAAGAAACTGAAAATGCTTGAAATGAAATCAATAATTAACTTTCATATTTTCAGGATAGAGTTGAGTTTTGGGTTTCAGATGTTTGCATTTGATCACTTTGTTAATTAAGTTACTGTAATACTCATATGACAAATAATTGATAAATTGTTTTCATTGAAACATATAACTGGAGTTATAATATCTGCTAATGACTCGAGCTATTATCAAAGGCTAATCTGAAATGTGCATACATCCATTATTTTATTAAATATGGTTAGTATTTTATTTTCCAAGGCAGTTTTAGATATCAAATAAGCTAAAAAATATCAAAATAACTAAAATTTAAATATCAGAAAACTAAAACTGACTTTACAAAATTTTACTAAATTTTCTTCCATTATGAGTTTTTTCAATAAAAAGTTATAATTTTAAGCAATTTTTTTATTTTACTAATTTAACCCTTAGGCTAAGATGGTTAATATTCTTTTATTGCAATATTTACAACATGCAACTTCAATGAAATACTTTTACTTCTCCTTGAATATGTAATTCTATAAATTACATAATTGATTACTTTTTGGAAAAATTATTAAACATGTAGGAATGCAACATAGATTTCAACAAACGCATAATAGTGTTTGAAATTTTACAAATATTGTTGTGATGGTACTATTTCAATTGTCTACTCTGACTACATGTGCACATTGTCATGCACGATTGTTTTACTACGAATCACGTGATGTGTTGTTCGGGTAGAAAAGTCTTACTTTCACATGTTACTGTTCTGAATGAGTTGATTCAAATATTTTCTGGTTGTTCATATGAAAGTAGACATTTTAGACAACATATCAGAAGTTACAACCATGTGCTTTCATTCACTTCATTTGGTGTTCACATGGATGAAATATAGTTGCAACTGGTCGTGGTATATATAGTTTTCGTACTCAAGGTGCAATGTATCACAGGATTGAAGGTTTTTTTTTTTCAAATGAGGGATCTAGGCCACGTTTTTTGCAATTGTACATTTATGTCATTGATAAGTGCCTAATTTCAGTAATATTTCATATTAAAATATAGGCAGTTATGCGTATTAATTGCTAAATTACATATAAAATAATCCCTAATTAATGAATTTATACTCTTTTACATATTTTATTATCTTTATTTGAAGCATTTTATTCCCAAATTTGGTGTTAATTTCAGGTTTTTAGGAAAGAATGGAGATGACTGGGCTAAAGAAAATAAGATAAGCTAAAAGGAGAAAGTTGGAAGGCCCGAAACGCACAAAAAGAGCAAAAGAAGTCCAACTCAGCAGCGAAGTTTCTCACTCAAGCGAACTCATTCAGTGAGAATGCTCCAGTGAAGTTTTCGAAAATCAACTCCTTTCTCGCTAAAGGAGAAAGCTGGAAGGCCCGAAACGCACAAAAAGAGAAAAAAATTCCAACTCAGCAGCAAAGTTTCTCACTCAAGCGAACTCATTCAGCAAGAATGCTCCAGTGAAGTTTTCGAAATCAACGCCTGTCTCGCTTGAGTGAGAATACGTCAAACAAATTGGGCTATTTTATGTTTTTATCATTAAGCCCATCAGCACGACGCAGTAAGTCACCTAACTCTAGTAAATTAGGTTAAATAAGGGACTGTAGGCTTAACTCTAGTGTGGAAGATTGAGAGGAGAACACCATTAAGTGACTTGTAACCCAAATTGGGAGAATAAAAGGTGCTAGAAGATGTGTGGTTAATTCTACCTTTGGGATCGGGAGTAATATGTTCGAACTTTTTATGTATTGAGGTGATATTTAAATATGATATAATATTCTATTATTGATTGATTATTGATATTGTTGTTTTGTTTCTAACTGTTGATTTAGAATCTTGAATCTGACTGAAAAGTATTTTAGGCTTGAAATGTTAATTGCTATTAACGTCTGAGCCTGACTCTAAGTTGTTTTTATAAGTATGCGAGAAATCGATATTTAGGAAACACTCTTAATAATTTTATATACGAGAAATCGATATAAATGAATTTTATACGAGCATCAATTTCAATCAAAGAACTTAATGTTAACATGTTAATCAAAATACATGAGAGTGAGAAAGATTAAACCTAATCCCTATTTTTCCAACTTGAAGCAACTAATTCTTTGACTATTTTCTTATTAATCATCGCTAACACAACCACTGTCAACATACTGTTTATTGTTCTCTTTTATATTTGCGAGTATTGTACTTGATAATTCAATTGTTCCTTGTGGGATCAATATCCATCCTTAGGGACAAATTATTACTTCTGACAACGCGGTGCACTTGTCGTAAAAGTCATCAGTCACTACACATGAATTACAAAATAGGATGTTGGAAACTCCTCAACTTCATCAAACCATTGTTAATAAGTTGCAACAAATACTACATTGGTGCAATCCTTTTGTGCATGTATTTAGACAACTTGCTCAAGAAAAAAATATTCACAAATGTGCTTTACTCAAAAAAGAGCGTCTTGTTAATCAACCACAATATAATCTTCCAAATTCATCTCAAGTAGTATCAATTATTGTTACTGGGAATACATAATCAATGGCACGTGGACGAGACATTAAAGTTGTTAGTCATGATGGGAACTTAATAAACATTCAAGGAAATGTGAGACAGAGGACAATATTACCATCATCATTTATTGGTAGTCGTCGAGACTTGACACAACGTTATGAAGATGACATGGCAATTATTGCTCATGAGGTAAACCTGATATTTTCCTTACAATGACATGCAATCCTTCTTGGAGTGAAATTTCAGCAAAACTTCAAAATTTTCAAACTCCACAAGATCGTTTTGACTTTCTCACAAGAATCTTTGAGAAAAATTTGAGCAATTGAGGATTATGTGATTAATAAAGGAGTTCTTGGAAAAGTTAAAAGTTACATGTATGTGACTGAATTTAAAAAATGTGGACTACCCCATGTGCATCTGTTACTTATCTTACAAGATAATGATAAATTACGTGATCCAGAAGATTGTGATAGCATTGTTAGAGAAAAAATACCAAAAAGTGAAGAGCCACAATTGAACAAAGTTGTACCGAAACACATGATACATGGGCCTTCCAGAACTCTTAATCCTAGATCACCATGTATGAAGCCCAATCAATGCAAGAAAAAATATCCTGAAGAGTTCTTGGAAGAAAGATGTCAAGGTAATGATTCATATCCACAATACGAAAGATGTTTCAATGCACCAATATCTATAAATAGAAATGCGACTGTTGACAATAGGTGGACAGTTCCTTATAACCCTTGGTTGTTGTTAAAATATGATTGTCACTACCATCAAAATTATTAAATATTTATACAAGTATGTGAACAAGATCGAGTAGCAATGGAGGTTCGTAGAGGATCAACTATAGATGAAGTCCAATAATATATTGATGCTAGATGGATTTGTGCTTAAAAGGCTTTATGGAAAATATTCATATTTACACTTTATCGAATGAATCCATGTGTAGAAATATTACAAATTCATTTACCAAATTGTTATCAGGTTCACTCCTACAAGCATTAGAGCATAAGTGGTGTATTAAATGATGACAATACCTCCAAAATCATGCTCACACAATTCTTTGTACTAAATTGTAGAGATACACATTCTAGAAGTTATTTGCATAGAGAAATTCCACAACATTATTGTTGGCATAACAAACAACCAAAATGGTACACAAGAAGGTCAAGAAAGAAAGTTATTGGTTGAATTTATACTGTATCTCCTTCAGAAGGAGAAAAATTCTTCTTGCGTATTTTGTTATCCCATATAAGAGGGCCAAGCAGTTGAGAATACCTATTATCACCAAATAAAACATATTGCTCCACATTTAAAAAGCAGTTGAGAAATGAGGATTTTTAGAAAGTGATAATAGTATTCATGAATGCTTAGTTGAAGCATCAAGTTTACAAATGCCTTATGCTTTAAGGAGATTGTTTGTGACCATATTAATTTTTTGTGAACCAATTAATGTTCGAAGTCTCTGGAATGACTTTTATATCTTTATGGCAGAAGATTATACTTCAACAAGCACTTTTATAGGCATCAACATCAATATGCTATTGAGGGGTTGAAATGACCTTCTTATTCAACATGGTAAAACAATCAAGGATTTTGATTTACCAATATTAGCATTGGATGCATTTGAAAATACTTCAGTACCAAGAATTGTACAAGAAGAGTTATGAATACAAATACCTAATGAAGTGTTAACAATGTACAAAGATTGAATACTGACCAGTTGAATGCTTTCAGTACCATTTTAGATGTAATCCATCATAAGCAAAGTCAAGTATATTTTGTGGATGGATCAAGAGGAGCCGATAAAACTTTCCTTTACCACACATCAATTGCTTATTATAAAAGTAAAGGAAAAATTATTTTAGCAGCAACCTTTTCTAGTATAGCTGCAACAATATTACCTGGTGGTTGATTTGCACATTCTTGATTTAAGATACCTATTAATGTAGAAGTTGGTTCCTTTTGTTCAATAAGAAAACAATGTGATCATACAAAGCTACAAAGAGAAACAACAACAATTATTTGGGATGAAGCACTCATGACTAACAAATCTGCTTTAGAGGCATTAGATCGATCATTAAGGACATTCTAGAATGTGATGCTCCATTTAGGGGGAAAGTGATGATATTAGGAGGAGATTTTCGTTAGGTACTGCCAGTTGTTCAAAAGGGTACAAATGAGCAAATGATTTATGCATGTATTGTCAAGTCTCCTTAATGGAGTAACACAAAAGTATTGCATATACAACAAAACATGCTAGGGGTGGCAATGCAGGCTGGCCCGCGTTTGGCCCGCAAAGTGCGAGTCGGGTTTACCTATCCCACGCAAGAAGTGAGAGCTCATTTCACTGACCTGTCTTGCATAAGAGGTAATCCACGGGCATGTGAGCCAGCCCGTATAACAAAAATATTTTTTTTCAAAAATTAAAATTTCATTAAATATAAAAAAAACATATTCCAACTACTAAAAATTTAAAATTTTATCCATGTTTCAATTCATTCAATTAAGATAAAAATATAAATTAAAGTATGAGGGTTCTTAGAAGGCTTGATTTAAAATAATTAAAGTTTTGCTTTGCATATACTTTTCCTATATATGTATGTAAATGTATAAGAATATCTTATCAAAGTTTTTCTATAAAACATTTTAATCAAGACGACTAATTTTTTAACTATCCTATTGAAATCTCTTCTTTATATTATTTTTTATTAACAAATTTTAAATAGACTTTACTTAAAACTAAATCTTGGTCCTGGGTAACCTCTAAAGTCCCTTCTGCTTGTTTTTCCTTTTTTGACTGGTGTGTGGATCTGGTTTGTATGTATTCGATTAAACATAAGTGATTTATTTAGGTTGGTCAGATTGTATTTGTTCTAGTAGGAAGTTAGTGGCAAACTTCTGGGAGGAGGGGTTATTTGTTTCTGTGCGATTTTGTACATTGGATGGATCACCCTAAAGTGGTTCTTATTTATTTATTTTTTATTGTTGATAAAAAATAACTCCTTTAAATGATTAAAATAAAACATTCTATTTTTAGTAAATTAAATAAAATAATTATCACAGTACAGTAATGAATGAATGGGGTGTTTTTTTTTGCAAAAAAATAAAAATAGTTATTTTTTATTTATGCGGGCTAGCGAGCCAACCCACCTCACCCTGCTGTTGGCCCGCACGGGTTGCGGGTTATGTGGGGCATGCCTAAGGGCTAGATTAGTGAGTCCGCCCCACGCTATTTTGTAGCGGGCTGTGGGCCGGTCCGCATGGCCTACCCCACATTGTCATCCCTAAAACATGTGATCATTACAAGATCATAATTTTGCAGAATATCTCATGTGCATCGAAGATGAGATTGAACCTACAATTCTTGATGATATGGTGAAAATACCCCATGAACTAGCAATACAATGGGAAGGAGAGAGTTCAATACAAAAACTTATACAAGAAACGTTTCCCCAATTGCAATTTCATACATGGGATGCATCTTATATGGTTTAGAGAGCCATATTGACTCCAAAAAATGAAGATGTTGAAAAACTTAATAACATAATTATCGATCATTTTCTAGGAGAATAACATAATTTATTATCATTTGATGAAGTTAAAGGAGACACACATAATCTATACCAACAAGAGTACTTGCACTTCATTGCTCCAGATGGCTTGCCATCCCATATTTTAAAGCTTAAAAAAGGTGCACCATTAATGTTGTTGCGAAACATAGACCGTAAATCTGGGTTATGTATTGGGACAAGATTATTGTGTCATGGGTTCTACATGAACATGTTGGATGTTGAAATCTTGATAGGTCATCATGTTGGAAAAAGATCTTTCTTATCAAGAATTAAACATAAAACAATAGAAAGTGAAGCTCTCCCATTTGTTCTTATTAGGAAACAATTTCTTGTGAAATTAAGTTTTTCCATTACTATAAATAAATCGCAAGGACAAACTATATCCAATGTTGGAATTTACCTTCCATGACACGTTTTTAGTCATGATCAATTATATGTTGCATTGTCAAGAGGTGTTTCTCAAACTTAAAAAAAAAAATCTTATTAAAGAAGGAAACCTTGAAGGAGAGAAGATAAATTTTTTACCAAAAATGTTGTTTATAAAGATATTTTGTTATCTCAAAATCAAGTATTGTACTTTTTATTTATGTGTGACACATAAACATAATATGTTACTGTTTTACTTAATTAGACATCTTTTAAATAAACACTTTGTTATTATATATTAAAGGTAACATAATATAAAAGGAACCTTTACAGTTCAATGAAGATATCAACACAAAGCATACACACATTTTTCTACACAAACAAGTAATTGTCAATATATGTATATTGCATATATATATATATATATATATATGTGTGTGTGTATATGCGTATTTTGCATTTTATTCATAATTGACATTCTTTCGTAAGAAACAAAATTTGTAAAACAATGGAACACTTGGTTAAGCCAATTGACGCTAAGGTATAATGATTTTACATAATTATAATGATAATGACATTTTTTTATTCATATGGATCACATTTTTCATTTTAGGTTCATCGTTTGGTATCTTAGAATTTATTACTGCAAAACTATGACATTGTAAATTATTGCTCTCTTCTTTAGAACACATGTATATAGAAATATATGTTATAATTTTGCATAACATTTTTTCATGTGTATTCGTCTTTATTAAAATGAAATATAAATTTATACGGTTAATATAAGGTGTGTAAATAATGACATTGTTTATTCGAATTTTAATATTAAACATAAATATATGTGAATGATAAAAATAAAAAAAAAATAGATACACATACGCGAGAGTTATGTGTTTCCGCTAGTAATTAATAAAGAGAATTGTTGTTATTTAGTGTAGACATATTTTTATTCTCTCTACTCTTATAACTATAATTAAAAGGGAGTTGTATTATATAATTATCCACTTTTATAGTTATAAACATAATTAATTTTATTAATTACTATGATAAAAAATTATAAATGTTATAAAAATGAATGAAATATAACTATTTTCTGTATATATTTTTATGATTTTAATATAAATTTAATAATATTTTTTATCTTAATAATTATTATAAGTATAATAATAATTAATTTTGAAATGAAAAATTTGAGAAATACATGTGTTTCCCTTAGTATATTAAATTGTTTATAAGCAGATAAGAAATGATGCAATGATGAGAAGGATAATCTCGTGTGCTAGCTAATGCCTCAACCTTCTTTCACACTCGTGCATGGCATATTCCAATATCTAACACTACATTCTGGTTTTAAAATCAGAACTACGATACGTGTCTTACCAAATGTGCCACCCACATGCCAGCCACGATACATGTCTTACAAAATTGTTAAGGATAACTATAAAACTAAATACATAATTAGAAAGCACACACCATGCATTATCTATACACGTAACAGTTCATTGTGACACATATAAAACATTACACACATTCTCATTCTCATTGCCACACACTTCAATCGTCATATCCACCAAAACCAGACACATGGCCGAGCTCACAGAACTGTTCCCATTGGGCCAACAATTCGATGGTTTGATACGCATGTGTGTGCAGGCCATCTCTTATGATCTTCCAACTCTCACCACTGTTCTATTCGTACTCACATTGTTGTTCTTCATCCTACACCGAATTCTCAACGGGATGTTCTTCTGGGTAATGGAAATGGAGTCAAATGAACATGATCTTGAAGAAGGAAGCACTCATTTGAGAAACTACGGAGAGCCCTCTCAGCATGTTACCATCTTTCATGCTCTTGTTCACACCAATTTGCATGCTTGGACATTGGTGACTGCATTTGAAAGAGTTCATTCCAAAATAGGGCAAAATCTTAGAGCTTCCAAGAAATTACCCCCCTTGGTAAACTATGGAATGCATGGTAAAGCAAGAAGTTGTGGGGAATGTGCCATTTGCTTGGAAGAATTCAGAGTGAATCAATTATGTCAAGTTTTTCCTGTGTGCAAACACCTTTTTCATTCGGATTGCATAGACCACTGGTTGCAGAAGAAATTAAACTGCCCCATATGTCGTGGTTCTGTATAGATAAATTGTAATTGCTGTAAAAACTCTGTATATTTGTATATAAAATTAAAAACAAAATTTCTTTTACAGTCTAATATTAAAAAATAACGAATTTACAACCATTTTTTAAGTGGCAAGTGAATAATACTGTTGTTAAGCTATTATTGTTCTAAACAATAAAGTTAATTTCTTATTTTATGCATCATTTCTACCATATATAAATATTATTTAAAAATATCTTAGAAAACAATGCAATTTTCTTATAGCTAAATCATTTTTTTTCTTACAAAATATTTAGCTACTTTTATATTTTAACATTTTAATTTTTATATTTTTTATTGAAGTTTTATTTAACGTCTTATTTTTATTTTTAAGTAAATAAAAAAATTAATATTTATTTAAAATTAGAAAATAAAAATATAATTATATATTTTTAAAACTCAGGTCTCGTGTTAAAAGTGAGAAAATATATACTTAATTGGAAAGTCTCGTATATGAAAAGAAAAACCTTCAACACCTCATTTTCTTAGTGCTGATATAAAAAGAAAAGGGATTAAATCAACATGAGTCAACTAAACTAAATTAAAGTAAGAAAAATCAATTTTACCTATCAATAATCTGTGGAGATTATAAAAAAGAAACCACTAGTATGGGTGAATATATGATGAAGTCTACTAAAGTTGGACACAAAAATAAATGTCAAATATTGAGTCTACAATGGAGACATTTAATTCATACTAAAAATTATTAAAATAATAATAATAAGTTAGAGTATAGAATGGATTCAAAGGGATAGAATAATTATTGAGTCTAGAATAGGGATACAAAGTGAATGCAAGTTAAAAATTATTAAAATAATAACAATAAGTTAACGTCTAGAATGAGGATACAATATAGATGCAATCAAAAAATAAGTTGCAGAATAATATTGCGTTGAGAATGAGAACACAAAGTGGATGCAAGTTAATATTTTATTACATTTAGCATAGGTATAGGTGACACTAAAGTGGTGTGGACATTTTTTGTAACCTTAGCCCACACTAGGTTACTTAATGAGAAAAAAATAAAACATTAAAATATTTTTGTCTTACATTTTCATTTTCTCACACTTTTAATTTCTCATTTCTGTCTCACACTTTCAAACTCATAATCCCGAAATTCCTCCCCAAAATCCTACGTCTTCTTCGTGGCCATTTCGCTCTCCTTAATTTCGTTTTTCATTTTTGTCTTCATGGTCATTCCGCTCTCTTTAATTTCGTTTTTCATTTTTGTCTTTGTGGCCATTTCACTCTCTTTAAGTGCATTTTACTCATATTTATTTCTCAGATAATGTCCCCAATGGCGACAATTTACTCACATTTGCTTTCTCATGTAGTGTCCCTATCGACGACTCTAAGTTTAATTATTGTTGGAGATCCCACATCGACTAGAGATTAAGACATTTCATAATATATAAGTGAGTGCAAACCTCACTTATAAGTCGGTTTTATGGGTTGAGTTAGGCTTAAAGTCCACTTCTTAATATGGTATCAGAGCCATTTCGAGTCTATCCTAACGATTGTTTGTTGGGCTTATCAAGCCACACACTATCGGGCCATTATCAGATCACCCATAATATATAGTCCCACCACTAGTGCAAAATGTATAAACAAATGCAGTTTATTTAGTGCGGCTTTGTACTCAAACGCTTTCGTTAAAAACGCGGTGACATTTTTGTAATTAAGTTCATTTACAAGTGCGACTTTACTAATAGCCATCTTCTTAAAACCTTTTTAACCCTAATTCAGAAACACGCCACTTATGTTTTGATACTCTCCTTTCTCCCGCGCTTCGTTTCTCTTATGTGTTTCCTCCATTAACTGTGCTTCCTCTTTTCTTCCTCTCTTCTTTGCATTCTTTGTGCCATCGGTAAGCATTGTCTTCCTCTCTTCTTCTTCACCATTGATTTTTGTATGTTTTGCGTTTCTCTTATGTTTTGTCTTATGCCATTGCTAAGGTCATGCTTCACTGGGAAGGTTTTTTGTTGTGTCTTCCTCGTCGCTGTTGTCTCCTTGCTCTGTTATATATTCGCGTTTCATTGGGGAATTTTTATATGTGTTTTTTGGACTTCCATTGGGATGAAATACGAAGTGATATGATATGGATGCACTAAGATATCAAAAAGAAATGTTAAAATAATAACCATGTTCTTCGAAAAAGATCAAAGCAGAAAACTTTTATTAGAAACTCAATCAATAGCGAAAAAGAAAAGAAACCCTAAACGCCTCTCGTAAATGCGGCTATGTAAATAGCCGCATTTATAAATCGAATTTATGAATGCGACTATATAGCCACCTTCTTATCTTTGATTTACAAATGCGTGCTCATCAAATGAGGTTATATAGCCGCCCTTAAAAATGTAAAATAGCCGCACTTGTTTTGCTTTTCTGCACCAGTGCACGCACGAGTTGGTATCCTCGGAGTGAGGGGGTGTGTTGGAGATTCCACATCGACTAGAGATTAGGACATTTCATAATATATAAGTGGGTGCAAACCTCACGACCTCACCTTATAAGCCAGTTTTATGAGGTTGAGTAAGACTTAAAGTTCACTTTTTAATAATTATTGAATTTTATATCCATTTTAGTGTCCCCAAACCTACGTTATAGTTAAATAATACATTTTTCTTTATGTAGGCTTAACCAACACTACCTTGTAAATTTTGTTCCATTGGAGGCCGTCTCTAATGCATAGCCACCAACTTCCATTTCTATTAGGACGCTAAGCCCACACTAGCTCCATGTAGCGTCTCTCTTTTTCTCTTTGTGTCACTCCTTTGGGGACTTTACCATCATTATTTCTTGTAATGAGTATATGCATATATATATATATATATATATATATATATATCTTTAGTTTTTGAGTTTAGAATATTTGTGTTATTTAACTTTGTTCATATTATACTACTGAGAGTCCAAATACCCGCATATAAGCATTGATTAGTCGACCTTTCGATCATTCTATTCTATATCTCAGATTAATTAGTAATACCATTAAGATATCACGTGATAATTACACCAAAATCACGATAAGTGGATAAATTTGGCTTAGTTGAATCGTACTAGTACATAATATTTTAAAGTCCAAAACCATACCTATAAATAGGAAGTCACCTATAAATAGGAAGTCACCCCTGAAGATAGGAAGTCACCTATAAATAGGAAGTCACCCCTGAAGAATAAGGTATTGAAAATCTGATCCTAAAACCTACAACACTCAAATTATTAAAACTGATTTGAACATCAGTGTGCCATCACAAGTATCCTGAAAAGACCGAAGAAAACAACAAGACTGAAGATCAAAGACCGAAAACTGGAGGAACGCAGTAAGTGAGAAACAATATGTCGCTACAACAATACTTTGTAGGAAAAAATATATAAAATTATTTATTTAATTTAATAGTTTTAAAAAAGTGTATTTGGAGATACATCAAAGAAAACTACAATGTTAAGTCAAATAAATAATTTTCTTATTTCCCTTGGTTTATTACAAAAGTTGACAAAATAACTATTTAGATAGGTAATACATATTAGACAGGATGGATGCTCTTGCAATGCACGCGGTATACGTTTTCCGTTGTAAACATATTTATAAATATTCTTAAATTAAAAAAATAGCTTTTCTAATTTTATATAACATAATTAATTCATTTATCTTCAATGAAATTTGTAAATTCTTGGGCCCAAGGTCCATTTAACTTCCTTCTACCTTTTTTATTTTCTTATTTCTATTTTAAAAAAGAATTCCTCTCTCTATCTTTGTCATTTGTTATTAATTTTTCATTTAATCACTTATTTCCTTTAAAAATATATGATAACTTGCATTAGTTTGTGTGTTAACGACCAATTCTTCTTATCAGATTTATTCTCGAACGTTATTGGAACCAAGAGAACGATTCGAACTACTTTTTGGTCGGTCGGTCGATCTGCACCTCATTCCCTGTTTTCAACTGAACTCTCACACTCGCTTTTCCACTCCTTCTCCTTGCTAGCTCCAGGCTTGTATGGTACCTGCAAAAGGTACTCCGACACTCAAGTCAAACTTCAACACTCAGTATTTAGGATTAAATGATTGTGTACCTGATCCTTTAGAACATGTGCTAATTTATATGATTATTATGGGTCCATTGTAAAGAGTAGTGTATTATTTTATTTTGCTCCTTGTATTTCGGTCAACCCCAATTTAGGTCAAATAACTTAACCCTAAGACATAAAATATTTTTTAGGTATAGAAACCCTAACTTGGGCACCAAGTTAGGGTTAAGGTTAGAAGTTTGGGCACTAATCTAGGGTTTTATGCCTTGCGCACCAAGTTAGGGTAAAAACCCCAGCTTTCACCACAAGTTTTCTCTTAGAGTCCTAGAGTTTGTTTACCTTCTCATGTATTATTCTTCTAGATGGTCTAGGGTTAGGGTTTGGGAAGCTTGCTTTGAAAGTTTCCTCTCCTCTAAATAAGAGGCTCGTGTACTTATTTTTCGGCTTTGAATGAATTAGTGTGTTGCTTCCAAAATTGTTTCAACACACTTGTTCTAAAGCTCTCCTTAGGTTAAAACTTCTTCAAGTGTTTAAGTCTAAGACTTCTTCAAGAGTTAGCCTAACCTCTCTTGAGTTCAAATTTTCCACACCTATTCACTTCACCTCTAATTCCATTTTCTCTTCCACAAAGCTTCTACCATCATCCTTCATGTTCTTCTCATCCATGGAACTTCCAAGGAGCAAGAAGAGTTCATCATTTCGTTTATCTGTTATTGTATGTAAACAATGTGGTGATAGCATCTCAAGACATGGTTGAGGTCAAACAATTGAAGTTACTGCTCGATAATGAATTTGAGATGAAAGTTATAGATGTAGTAGAGATTATTATAGGGATGGAGACCAAGAGGGATAGATCCCAAAAGAAACTCTTTTTGTGTTAAAGGAAGTACATCCAAAATGTGCCAAGACATTTTGGGATGGAATGTGCTAAAGCTGTAAGCAAACCTTTGACAATCTTTATACATCTTTTTGAGCTCAACATTCCTTAAATGATAAGGAATACATGACTCGTGTTCCTTATGCAAGCATAATGGGAAATCTGATGTATATCATGATGTGTACCAGACCAAATCTTGTACAAAATATTAATATGGTGAGCATGTATGTGAGCATACTTGGGAAGGAGTATTGGCAAGTCATGAAGAGGATCCTAAGATACGTAAAGGGGACTAAATATATTAGACTTATCTTTAAGGGTGATTCATAGTGGAATGTAGTATGTTACTTGAACTTTGACTTTGCACAGATTTTAGACAGTCCATTATTGGTTATGCTTTTGGAATTTTTACTAATGTAGTGCAATTTTATTTCTTAATTACTGAAATGGGTAAAAAAATTGAAAATTATCAAAATGGGTTAGTCATGCCACCTTGGGACGACTTTATTTAAAATTTGATTATACTGAAGTCGTGCCACCTTGACACAACTTCAGTTCAAATACACTAAAGTTGTACCACCTTGGCACGACTTACCTATTTCGGTAAGTTTTCAAAATTTTACCCATTTTGATAATTAAGATGTAAAATAGATTCGTACAAAATCTTAGGCTTTCACCATTGGTTGATCTCCAGTTAGTTGGAAAGCCACTCTCCAACAAACAATGGTGTTGTTGATAATAGAGATGAGGTATATAATGTTGGTGGAGGGAGTGATATAGCCTTAATCACATCAGATTTTCAAATAAAACCAAGTTCCCTTTAATGTAATATAGGATCAACCTAGGTCACAGTCTAAAGAAAACATGTTTATGAAGTCCATATAATAATCTCTATAATAGACCGTCTAATAGACTGCCTATCAACACTTAAAATGTAAAGAACTGGAAAGTAAATGGAAGCATGTAGATAGTTTGAAAGTAAACTCAATTGTAAACGAAAAACACAAATTAAATGGACAAAATGTAAAATTATAGTAAAGAATTGAAAAATGAAGAGTGTGTTAAACGCTTAAAAGAAAATTGTGTAAAATGATTTAATGAATAAAAAATGTAAATCAAATCAAAACTAAAGTCTAATTCTAAAACAAAAGCTAAATATGAATGAATATATGCAAAGAAAAAGACTAAGTACAACGGTTAGACTGTCTTGTTGATAATCGTTTACTAGACCCTCTAGTGGATAATCGTGTAATGGTTATACTGAAGAAGAAAATAGAAGAGAGCGTCTAATCGTAAGAAAAAATGTTAGCAATGTAAATTGTAAGAAATTAAATGAAAGAAGTGTAGATTGTGAGATGATAAATGATAGGAATGTAAATGGCAGAAATTGTAAAGTTTAGAAATGTAAAAGTTGGAAATGTAAAATAGAGTGTGACTGGAAATTAAACTACAATTGAATTTGTACCGACTAGTCATCGGGTCTCGAGGACTGGAAATAATGGTAAGCCACGTAAGCTGGGTCCCACAAGCGGTATAAGCTAGTGTGTCAACCAGTCGTCACACGTCGACCACCAGAAACTGTCGACCAGTCATTAGACGTCGACCATAAAGGAAGGTCGAAGAGTCGTCAAGCATACAGAGTAAGACCGATGAGTCCTTGAACATCAGTACAGCGAATGTGGGCCACGAGAGGTGGGTCCCAGAAGAACATATCAGTTATCAGTAAAAGCACCCAGAGATAAGGGGAAGCCCTAGGTCACAAAGAGTCCATGTGTGTGGTGTGAATAACGCATTCAGGTGCAACACAAGTAAAGAATCGCTAGAGACGCTAAGACCCATTAGGGTTAGGGTTTCCAGGGGTAGACTGCATGCATGGCACGTGAATACTTAGGGCACCCAAAGAACAACGGGCCCCAGAGGGTTGGTACATGAGTTGGTACCTTGGTGGCCATTTTGTTAGTTGTTGCACTCTAGTTAATGGCAGTCCTACGTGCTAGATTACGTTAAGGCTGTGTAATAGCGGCGCAGGGACGTTCCCCCAGGAACCCTAGTTACAACATATATAAGGGATGTTAAAAACCCTAGAGAGGTACGTAGTTTCTATGTTTAGAATTATTACACACACATACAAATTCTCTGCCCCATTATTGACTTGAGCGTCAGAGTGCAAATGGTCGCTACGGTGCCCCCTTTTTCTTTGCAGGTACAGAGTGTTTTGATCCAGGAAAGCGTGAACCCTCGAAGAGACAGGCGGGCGTGAGATCGTCGTTAGAGTCAACCGGCGAGCGAGTCAACCGGCGAGCGAGTCAACCGACAAGAATATTTGGTGCGTACCGTGGGGCTCAATAAAACGAGGTCCCACTCACAAGTAAAGAAAAGTTACCAGCAATATGAGGAGCACGAGGTAAGGTTCTGTCGCACCAATAGGAGGGGAAAACATCACCATGCAACAAATCATGGAGACTATACACGCCTTTCAGAAGACGGTGGCGGCGTCTAGGGCGGATCAGGAACGCATCCAGATTGACCTAGCCGCGTCGCAAGCAAGGAACTAAGAGTTGTGCAGGACTAACAAGGAACTGCGCAGGAATTTGCAGCAGACAGGGGAACGCGTGGCGGATGAGTGAGTCCCGCCTACACCACCCAAGGCTCTCCTTATGCCATTCTCGCAGGCGATCATGGACACCATGATACATGCCACTTTCGTAGGTCCTAAGGCTGCCTTTACAGGCGTAGAGGATCTGAAGGCTCATCTCATAGCCTTCCACATCTAGATGATGCTGTCAGGAGGCTCTGACACTAAGCATTGCAAGTTGTTCATGGCACATCGCTAGACTGGTTTGTCAGCCTCCCTAACGGACATGTAACGTCGTTTGCGCAGTTTTCCATGCTGTTCAGGGAGCAATACATCGTCAATTAGGCTCCCCGCCAGTCTCTTACGATCTTTTCGACGTAAGGCAGTACCAGAGAGAATCCTTGAAAGACTTCCTCAACAGATTCGGGGCACAGGTGGTGAGGCTGCACACCAAGGACGAAGATATGATGGTGCACGCTTTCAGGAAGGGAATCTTGCCAGGACCCTTCAGTGAGTCACTCATCAGGTGTCACCCCAAGACCTTTTGTGAGATCCGGTGTCGAGCGGTAGCCCACATCGTCGCAGAAGGGGAAATCACTGAGAAGCGTGGAAGCATTGCCCTCGTCCAACCACGAGGACCAAGTCGACCTCAGCCCATAAGGGTACATGAGGCGACGAAAGAGAAAAAGGCCCAAGGGAAGTAGCAACCCTACGAGGCCAGGAAGCCCCAGACTATGGCCACCGAAAACTAACAAGAGATTGGGGCCAGCAAGAACACTTGGTGTGAGTTCCACCAAGTGTATGGCCACGCCATACACACTTGCCTGTCACTAGGACACCAGTTGTACGAGCTGGCGAAGAACGACTTCTTGAAGGACTACTTGCGGGAGTCGCAAGGGGTTCAGGCGCTGACAACCCTAGGGGGTGACCAGGGGCACTAGATGCCCGTTCATGGTGAAATTCACACCATTTCAGGGGGTTTCTCAAGTGGAGGGTGCACTGCTTCTCAGGGAAGAAATATGCACGAGCAGTAATGGCGGTAGAGACGCAAGAGGCAGACTAGGCTCCTGACATCGACCTCATCTTCACCAAGGCTGATCGCCAGGACGTTGTCCCCCACGACAATGACCCAGTGATGGTTTCGGTAGTAACAGTGGCAAGGAAGGTGCACTGTGTCCTAGTGGACCAAGGAAGCTCGGCCAATGTGATGTTCTGGTCGACCTTCAACAAATTGCAGTTGTCCCTGACCAATTGAGGCCTTACACCGGCTACTTGTATGGATTTGTTGGAGACCAGGTAGAAGTGCGTGGACACATAGAGCTGAGGACCACCTTCACGGATGGCATAACTTCCCGCACAGAAAACATCAGGTACCTTAGTTGTTGATGCTCCCTCAGCTTACAACATACTGTTGGGCAGACCTACCTTGAACACGTTGGGAGCGATAGCATTGACGAGGCACATGAAGATGAAACTGTCTTCCTTGGAGGGGACAGTGATCACCATCAGACAAGACCAGAAGGAGGCTAAGAAGTGTTACGAGAATAGCCTCAAAGCAAAGAGAGGGGTGTTCGCTGTTACCACCCAGCCCCCAGGTGAAGAAGGGCTCACCCGCGCAAAGGTCGCTCGGGAAAGACGACCCGAACCAGCCGAAGACGTCCTTGAGAGGGAGATTGGTGGCAAGATGTTTAAGCTTGGCAAGTCTTTAGGCCAAGGGACATAGGACCAGATTGTCGAAGTCATAGCACGAAATATGGATGCCTTCGCGTGGTCTGCCTCAGACATGCCTGACATAGACCCCGACTTCCTGTGTCATCATCTTACCATGGACCCCCAGGTCCGACCTGCTCGCCAAAGGAGGAGAAAGTTCAACGAGGAAAGGCAGCAGGTCATCAAAGAGGAAACACGGAGTTGCTAAGCGCCTGCCACATCAGGGAGATTCAATACCCAGAGTGGTTGGCAAACGTGGTGTTGGTAAAGAAGGCCAACGGGAAGTGGAGGATGTGCGTAGACTTCACAAACCTCAACAAGGCCTGCCCGAAGGACTCCTACCCGATGCCAAGCATTGATGCTTTGTTAGACAATACCAGAGGCGGTGTACTTGCGCCCATGATAGGGCGAAATGTGTAAGCGTATGTGGATGATATGGTGGTGACCTCACAGGTGAAGGATCAACACGTCGCTGATTTAGAAGAGCTATTTACGACAATAATCAAATACAAATTGAAACTGAACCCTGAGAAGTGTGTGTTCGGGGTGGAAGCAGGCAAGTTCTTAGGCTTCCTACTCACTGAGCGTGGGATAGAAGCGCACCCTGAGAAGGGCACTGCAATCCTCGCGATGAGGAGCCCGATCTTGGTAAAGGAGGTGCAGTAGTTGACAGGGCAGATATTCACTCTGTCCAGATTTGTATCAGCTAGAGGGGATAAAAGTCACCCATATTTCCAGTGCCTGAGGAGGAACAGTAGGTTCGTATGGACCAGAGAATGTGAAGAGGCGTTCCTCAACCTGAAGGAGTACCTAGCCAGCCCACCAGTGTTATGCAAGCCGCAGCTGGGTACGCCGCTTCGCCTATACTTTGCGGTCACTGATCGGACGATCAGTTCGGTCCTCGTGCAGGAACAGGACCAGATACAAAAGTCGATCTACTTTGTGAACAAAGTGTTGCTGGGGCCCGAGGTGAGATACCAGGCCCTAGAGAAGGCAGCTCTGGCAGTAGTGTTCTCAGCGAGAAGACTTCGCCACTACTTCTAGAGCTTTATCGTGGTAGTGATGACAGACCTTCCCATTCGCAAGGTCTTACAGAAACCAGACATTGCGGGAAGAATGGTGCACTGGGCGGTAAAGCTATCAGAATTCGACGTACATTACGAGCCCAGAGGCCCTATCAAAGGCCAGGTTTACGCTGACTTCGTGGTAGAGCTCTTCTTGGCAGACACGCACCACAAAGAGTCTGACTTCCGATGGGTGCTCTCTATAGATGGTTCCTCTAACCAACAAGGTAGCAGAGCTGGCGTCATCCTGGAAGGGCCAAATGGGCTATTGATTGAGCAGACCCTGCGTTTCGCTTTCAAGGCTAGTAACAACTAGGCAGAGTATGAGGCTTTGATCGCTAGAATACTGTTAGCCAAGGAGATGGGTGCACAGAGTTTGCTGGCGAAGAGTGACTTCCTGCTGGTCACGGGCCAAGTAATAGGAGAGTACCAGGCCAAAGACCCTCAGATGGTCGCTTATCTAGAATATGTCCAAATCCTGAAAAAATCATTTGCGGTGTTCAAGTTAGTACATGTCCCTAGAGAGCAGAATGCCCGAGCTGACCTACTAGCAAAGCTCGCCAGTTCGGGCAAGGGGGCAGACAGAGGACAGTCATCCAGGGAACCTTCACTGCAGATAATTTGGTAGAGGTCCATCAGGTTAGCACATCGGAAGGGAGGAAGAGAAGTCATCGGTCATTGACTCAGGAGACATTGAAAACGCCCAAGATAAGCATATATCCAGTTTTTGGGAAGTGTCGTTGCAGGTTTACCTGATTGAAAGAGGAGAAACCTGGATGACACCCTACAAGCGTTACCTGGCTAATGGGATAGTCCCATTGGAACCCACAGAGGCCAGAAAAATAAAGAAAAATTTGAGCAAATACACCTTCATTGACAGGGAATTGTTCAGACACGGGTTTACCCACCCTATTTTGGTATGTGTAAGTGGCGAGCAGTGCACACGAATAATGGCAGAACTCCATGAAGGGATATGTGGGAGTCATATCGGTGGCCGATCTCTCGCATCAAAGGCCATTCGTGCGGGATATTATTAGCCAACCATAAGGGAAGATTGCAGATGGTATGCACAGCAGTGCAAGCAATGTCAACAACACGCTGACTAGCACAAGGCGCCATGAAAAGATCTCAGATCGATCTATAGCCCTTGGCCGTTCCATACTTGGGGAATCGATATTCTGGGGCCATTCCCTTTGGCGGTACGGCAGATGAAATACCTTGTGGTTGCCATAGAGTATTTCATGAAGTGGATAGAGGCTGGGCCAGTAGCGTAGATTACAGCCCGCAAGATCCAACACTTTGTGTGGAAAAATATATTATGCCGCTTTGGCGTCCCAAAACAGTTGGTGTATGACAATGGCATCCAGTTTGCAAGCCAACAACTGGGAAAGCTGTGTACAGAACTTGGGATAATGCAGGTGTTTGCATGAGTCGAACACCCCCAGACGAATGGGCAGGTCGAGTTTGCCAACCGAGTTCTGCTGAGGGGTCTGAAGATAAGGCTGGAGAAGGCCAAAGGAACCTGGGCAGAGGAAGTTCCTAGCATTGTGTAGGTTTACCACACTACTCCCCAATCCACCACCAAGGAAACACCTTTCAACTTAGTGTACAGTTCGGACGTGATGATTCTTGTAGAAATCCAGGAGAACTCACAGTGTTTCCAGAACTTTGTGGCTGAAGAGTCCAATGTTGAAAGAAAGATGAACCTGGACCTACTGGATGAGGTACGGGAGGAAGAAAGAATCAAGGCTGAAGCCTTGAAGAGAAGGGTGGAGTACAAGTACAACTCCAAGCTGAGACCTCGGCAGTTCCAGGTCGCCGACCTGGTAATGCGGAAGGCCCACCCATAGAGAACAAGTTGTCTCCCAAATGGACTGGTCCCTTTAGGGTGACAGAGGCCTTTGGGAACGGAGCATACAGGCTCGAGACTTTAGAGGGTGGGGCGGTTCCTCGTACATGGAACGCGACTAACCTTAAGTTTTATTTTAGTTGAACTATCGCACTGTACACAGTTTTTAGGGGACACTATTTTTCCCTTAAAGGGATTTTTAATGAGGTCACCCAATAAAGTTTCAGTTGAAGTATATTCTCAAGTTTTTGGTACAATGTAGTTATGAGCCTTTCCCTTGGGTTAGAAGCCTTAAAATTGGGAAAGGAAGGTTCGTAGAGAACACCTCCCTCTTGACTGAGAAAGCCAAGGTCGAACAACATGGTTCATCAGTTAAATCCTCTCTTGCCCTTGGGCGAGGATGAGGTCAGTTACAAACCATTCACTTGGGTTAGAAGTCTCGAGACCGGGAAAGGAAGGTTCGCAGAGAACGTCGCCCCCTTAAGCGAAAACGCCAAGGTTGAACAATATTGTTCACCAGTTAAATCCTCCCTTGCCCTTGGGCGAGGACGAGGTCAGTTACGAACCGTTCACTTGGGTTAGTAATCTCAAGACTGGGACTGAAAGGTTTGTAGAGAACACCTCCCCCTTCAAGTGAGAATGCCAAGGATGATTCGTATGGTTCGTCAGTTAAAGGTCCTCACCTAAACTTTGCATAGATAAGGAGAGATCAATAAACGAACATTCCCCTTGATTGCAGGGCAAGGATGAAGAATGGCATGGTTCACCAATACCGCCAGTAAAGCATGTCTTCGGCGGGAAGTCCTTTCCCATGTCTTGCAGGGAAAAGGTCAAACACAGTTAATACGAATTCCTCTTATCCTCGTATGACAAAATAAGACCAGCTAAGGGTTTACGCACACGTCGTCAGTGCCTCAAAGACAATGAAGGTTGTAAGTAGGTAAATCAGGCAGGATGAGGCGTGCTACCCAAGGGGTGAACCTATGTCGAAGACGTTGTTAGCAAAACTTACCAAGGTAATCAAATGGTAACCAAGACAAGGAGAGATAAGTTATGCGAATAAGGCATAAGTGTGCAACATAAATATGCAAGGTTACAGAGTGTTCACAAAGCAGTAAATTATTTACAGAGTATTCACAAAGCAGTGAATTATTTACAGAGTGTTCACAAAGCAGAAAATTATTTACAGAGTGTTCACAAAGCAGTAAATTATTTACAGAGTGTTCACAAAGCAGTAAGTTATTTACAGAATGTTCACAAAGCAGTAAGTTATTTACAGAATGTTCACAAGGCAAATTATTACAAGTTAAGAGAGCTTGGTCCTGGGCACGAGCTGCCCATCAACAACCTTCATCGACACCACAAAGGGGGAAAGATCCATTTCAGGATGCACGCAGGCAACCTGAGCAATGGCATCCTAGAACCCAGCCCCATACGCATCGGCAACGTCATTGGTAAGCTCCGTTTTGGTCTGTTTGAAGAGCTCAATCTTTTGAGCAAGTTCACCCACCACGCAGCCAAGTTGAACCTCTTATTGGGTGGCCCTCTCCTCAAGTTTGGCCATCTTGGCCTGTGCCTCCTCTACCTTCTCCTCCAAGTCAATTACTTTGTTGCGGAGAGGTAGGATCTTCGCCTCTACCTGAAGGACCTGCTGAGACTTATCGAAGAGGAGCTTCTTGGTCTCTTTCTCCAATTGACGGAGGCTATTCAGCTCTTGGTTTAGGGCAGCTTCACGCTTGGCGAAGATTTGGATTTGGAACGCTAGTTCCTCCCTCATGTTCGCTTCCGCCTGGCTCACGAAGGCACTAGAGTTGACGAGGAACTCCCCAAGGCTTTGGCCCACACGATCCCGTAGCATGTCCCCATCCAAGGCCTCCACTGCCTCCTTGTTTTGGAAGCATTTTAAGGCTCGTTGGAGAATGGTTGGGAGCTTAGGGGAAGGCGGCACTTGGCCACCTTTAGGAGTGTTCTCCCCTCCGCCTTCAAGTGCGGCGAGTTCGTGAGGAGAGGAGGCGCTGAGAGGATTGTCCCTAAAGGATGGGGCGTGGCCATCCGTGGCAGAATGTGATGGCGCCACGACACCCACCCTCTGCCTCTTAAAGACGAGGCCCATTTCAGTGTCCTCATCTTCCGAGCCAATCGCCACCACCACCCCTTTTTGTTTATCACCAAGGACTGGACCGGGCGAGTCTTGGGCAGGAGCAACAACACGAGAAGGACCAGAAAGTGTAGTTTGACGAGGAGCGATCAGCCCAGCCAGTTTATTCTTCTTTTCTTCATTGAGCACCATATCTGCACTAAGACAACGAAGCATAAGGAGATAAGCCTACACAATATGCAACTAACAACAAGAGTATAAGCAAAGACAGATAAAAGATAGGGACAAATACCAATGTAGCCCTTGAGGGTTGTGGCGTTGTACTCATACTTAATCAGCTCAGCAGTGTTAAACACCACTCCCAAGCTTGAGAGAAGCTGGCATATAGGGAGTCAGCTCCTCAAGACCCCTAGCCTTTCCACCCAATAGAGTGGGAACCCATCTAGCAGGGTGGGGTCGTAAGCGCTACAGCATACCTTAAGGAACAAGAAGAAGAAGGCTTCCCCAGGGTTGGCACGATTGTTAGCACATACGAGTTTGCCCTTTGTGCAAGGTCGAGCTGATACGTACGCGTCCCATCCCTCCCAAACACACAACCCTTAGAGTCAGCCTCATCCTCTCTGTGCTTTCTCACGTCCTCACTGGAAGTAAGTTTGGAAGTCTCAACAAGGAGTCAACAGAAGCCCAATGGCAGAGGGCTTTGTAATCGACAGAGGGAGGAGGGTTGGAAGTGGTTTTGGTTCTGGCCATCTTGAAGGAAGCTAAAAAGGGAGAGGAGAAAGGAAGAAAAACGAGGGTTCAGAAGAAATGATGGTGTGACTCAATGTGTTCCTTGATGGATGGTCTGTCATCACGAACTCACCCTTCTTGTTGTGAGTTGATTTTATATTGCACATTTTAAAGGTTTCACTTTTTTTTAGAATTTGTGGATTAACAATTTAAAGGTGAGAACCCTAAGAAGATTCCCACTGGACACGAATTTAACCAAGTGGTTAAGTAAGTGTGAAGGTTTCCTTCAGAAGGGCAAAGAGAAAAGGATAATATAAGGTGACAAATGATGATGCAAAGAGCAGAAATTAAAATGAACAAGGTGAAGATGACAATATATAGACCGAAATTAAAAGAAGATAAGAGAATGAAGATGAGAGGGAAGATGGCGCAAAGAGGAAGTAAAAAGAATTAAAAGGAAAAGATGAAGAGACAGAGAAAACTTATGGAATGGAAGATGTCATGCCACTTGGAGAATATGAACTCTAAGATGAGTGGTGTAAGAGCCGCTACTTAAGATGTTACCCACCCAAGATAAGACTCTGATAACTAGAGCCACCACTTGAGATATTACACATCCAAGATAAGACCCAGATAACCTAGAGTACTCAGACTCACAAATTCACTTAAGTAGAGTTTCTTTACTTCAAATTTCAATGTGTGAATACATGAGGCAAGGCACCCTATTTATAGGAAGTGGTGCCTTGGTGGGCAAGATGGAGGGAGGGGTAGAAAAGGAAGCATGAAAGGGGCGACCTAGGGTTTGACTAAGTCAATGTCGCCCCTTAGTCCTAGCTTCTACAAGTTAGGGCTACCTCCTAACCCTAATGGACTTGGCACAACCCAATTTGATAACTACATCTCCTATTATGCTTTGTTAACCTACTGATGGAGATCAAGATCAAGACCAAATGGAGGCCAATAATCAAGGACAAGAAGAGGTAGAGGCTCAAGTGATAGACGCTCAAGGAGTCTTTAGTCCACCTCAAAGGCTTACAAGAAGCCAATTCAAGGCATTAGGAAATAATGGAAGGTTGTTTTCTCTTTTTATAGTTTCTTGTGTAATAAAAAGTGCTTAGAGGGAAACATGAGACACCTCTTTT
>Ga0123342_1002794_pt1 | contig 28725 bp, 24 predicted proteins | sample Turbeawhitnodule_FD_89960 | JGI IMG/M metagenome (GOLD analysis project Ga0123342, IMG submission 89960) | Root nodule microbial communities of legume samples collected from Mexico - Turtle bean Mexico white nodule | ecosystem: Host-associated > Plants > Roots > Nodule | place: Mexico: Nepantla... | reverse complement strand
TTAAAAGAATATAACTAATATGATAAAGAAAAAAAAAAAAATAATTAATATATAATATATGAGTTATATTGTAATATATATATATATATATATATATATATATATATATGTATATATATATATATATATGTATATATATATATATATATTTCTTTTGAAATTTATTTCTTCTTAATTTTTTTTATGTTATATTCATGAATTATTGATATTTTAGTTTCTCTTCGGTAAATAATAGATTATAAAGTTTATTTCTATTAATAATTATACATTTAATAATAAAATTATGTTATTAATAATAATTTATACAAAAAAATAATACATTTTCCTTAATATTTTAAATGAATAATTAATACTCATAATTTTTTAATTAAACTTTGATAAAAATCATTAATAATAATACTAATATTTTTAATCAAAATTAATTTTAACAATAAAATTTAATATTAATTTATATTAAAATGTTCATTTTAAATTATTACAACAATTAATATTATTTTTAATTAAAATATTAAATTAATAATTTATATTCAAATAAAATTTAGTTAGTAATACTAATTATTAATTTCAATAATGATAAAATGTTTTAAATTTGTAAATTTATTAACAAGAAAAATATCCATTAATTACTCAAATAATATAAATGAATTTAGTTTAATAATTTATATTAATATTTAAATTTAATATTCGTAAAAGATTTGAAGTTCTTACAAAGAAAGTAAAAAAAAAATGAAAATATCATTTCAGAATTTCCAACCTATTTGCCTGTCATGCAGAGTGAAGAAATAAGAATTGATTCTTGAAGTGCCAAAATTTGAAATTAATATAGAATAATGATATATTAAAAATCTCAAATTTTTATATAATTTTGCTACAATTTTTATATTATTATTTTTTATATTATTTAATTATAAATTTAATTTTTATTATTTCTAAATTCATTATATAAAAATTACATACAATTTTAAAAGTTATGAAACTATCATTTTTCAAATCTATTGTAATAAAAATTTGTGCGAATATCTATTTAGGGAATTTTGTTTGGAAAAGGGTTTATTGAGAACAAAAATTCTTCAAAGGAGAGTGTGAAACAATACGTCAATAATAACCTGCTGGGAAACTCATAAATCATTGATCAACAGTTGTCAGTCAAACTGCTGGGAGAAAAAGTCAGAAGGTCACTGTTGATTCAAGGAAGCTTCTCATCACCACATACGAAAGAAGTGGAACAGAAACCCCCCATTTTCTCAAGATCAAGTCTTCTCTCTTGTTGGGAGAACCTGCCAGCAGCAGACATTATACGATGGCCGAGGTTGCCGTGTCAACAGTTGTTGCAAAGCTGGCGGAGCTGCTGACGCCGCTGCTGGTGGAGCAAGCGGTGGCGGTGTTTTCGCCGCTGGCAGGGGTAAGAAGGCAGGTGGAGAATTTAAAGAACGAATTGGGGTGGATGCAGAGCTTTCTCAGGGACGCAGATGCCAAGCAAGAAGGCAGCGACCGAGTTCGCTTGTGGGTGTCGGAAATCAGAGACGTGGCTTTCGAGGCAGAGGAACTAATAGAAACCTACGTGTACAACATAACCATGCAGAGCAGGTTGGTCAAGGTGTTCAGACCTTGGCATCTGTACAAGGTCAGAACCAGGATCGACAAGATCCTCTCCAAGATCAAGAGAATATCCGACAGGCGAGAAACATACGGTGTCGTGATGACCGGTGATGATGGTAATGATAGTAATGAAAGACTGAGGCAGTGGAGACAGCCTTCACCTTATTCCGAGGAAGAGTATCTTATTGAGCTTGAAGATGACATGGGGTTATTTCTTACCCAGTTGCTTGCCCTGGAGCCAAAGCCTTATGTAGTTTCTATTGTTGGCATGGGTGGTTCGGGGAAAACCACTTTGGCTAAGAAGCTTTACAATCACACCGAAATCACCAACCATTTTGAGTGCAAAGCGTGGGTGTATGTCTCTAAAGAGTATAGGAGGAGGGACGTTCTGCAAGGGATACTGAGGGATGTAGATGCTCCCCCCAGAGATGGAATGGGGAGAATACCTGAGGAAGAGTTTATCAACAAGCTGCGCAGTGTGTTGAGCGAGAAAAGGTATTTGGTGGTGCTTGATGACATTTGGGGAATGGAGGTTTGGGATGGGTTGAAATCTGCCTTTCCTAGAGGGAAGATGGGAAGTAAGATATTGCTCACCACTAGGAATTGGGATGTTGCTTTACATGCTGATGCCTGTAGTAATCCTCATCAGTTGCGGCCATTGACAGAAGATGAGAGTTTGAGATTGCTCTGTAACAAAGCATTTCCTGGAACGAACGGCATCCCTCCAGAATTAAAGAATCTTGCGACGGAGATTGTTGTCAAATGTGGAGGTTTGCCTTTGGCTGTGGTTGTGGTCGGTGGTTTGCTGTCTAGGAAACTCAAGTCAAGTGGGGAGTGGAAACGGGTGCTGCAAAATATCAGCTGGCATTTGCTAGAAGAGCAAGAGAAGATAACAAGAATTTTGGCCCTAAGCTACAATGATTTGCCTTCTCATTTAAAATCGTGTTTTTTGTATTTGGGTCTTTTCCCAGAGGGTGTGGACATTCACACAAAAAAGTTGATCAGACTATGGGTAGCGGAGGGATTTCTTCCGCAAGAAGGAGAAGAAACTGCGGAAGGTGTTGCTCAGAAATATTTGAATGAGTTGATTGGTAGGTGCATGATTCAAGTGGGAACAGTAAGCTCGTTAGGCAGAGTAAAAACAATTCGCATCCACCATCTCCTTAGGGATCTTTCACTCTCTAAGGGAAAAGAGGAATATTTTCTCAAAATATTTCAAGGTGATGTGGCAGGTCCATCCACTAAAGCCCGGCGCCAGTCCATGCATTCTTGCGATGAGAGGTATGATTCCTTAAAACACAATGCGCATCATTCACGTTCCTTGCTGTTCTTCAACAGAGAATATAATGCAGATATAGCCAGGAAACCCTGGCTTCCTTTAAATTTTCAGCAAGAAAAGAAGTTGAATTTCATCTACAGGAAATTTAAGCTACTCAGGGTATTAGAATTAGATGGTGTTCGGGTAGTTAGCCTGCCAAGCACAATAGGGGACTTGATTCAGTTGAGGTATCTAGGATTGAGGAAGACTAATCTAGAAGATGAACTTCCACTTTCCATTGGAAATTTGCTAAACCTACAAACACTTGATTTAAGGTATTGTTGTTTTTTGAAGAAAATACCAAACGTAATTTGGAAGTTGGTGAATTTGAGACATCTGCTCCTATACACTCCATTTGATTCTCCAGATAGTGGCCATCTACGGTTGGACACATTAACCAATCTACAAACCCTACCACACATTGAGGCTGGAAACTGGATAGTAGATGGTGGTTTAGCGAATATGGTTAACCTCAGGCAATTGGGGATTTGTGAATTATCAGGACAAATGGTGAATTCTGTACTTTCTACCGCACAAGGATTACAGAACCTTCATTCACTGTCACTGTCACTTGTATCTGAAGAGGATGAATTTCCAATCTTTATGCATCTCTCTCAGTGCACTCATCTCCAGAAGCTCTCTTTAAATGGAAAGATCAAGAAGCTACCTCAGCCACATGAGTTCCCACCAAACCTCTTAAAACTAACTCTGCATAACTCCCACCTGCAGAAGGAGTCTATTGCCAAACTGCAGAGATTACCAAACCTTAAAATGCTCGTTTTGGGTAAAGGGGCATACGATTGGCCTGAACTGACTTTCAATTCTGAAGGGTTTTCACAATTGCATATTTTGCGATTTGTTCTTTTGAAAGAATTGGAGGATTGGACAGTTGAGCAAAGTGCAATGCCAAGGCTTGAATACATGGTTATTGATCGTTGTGAGAAGCTGAAAAAGATTCCAGAAGGACTGAAAGCTATCACTTCTCTGAAGAAATTAAAGATTATAGGAATGCCAGTAGAATTTGAACATAAACTTCGGACTAAAGATTTCTTCGAGTTCACAAATACTCCGGTAATTGAATCAACTACAGACATTTTGGCACTTGGTAAGCTCTACGCTATTATTCACCAATCTGATACAAGATTTGATATGAAGTACATTGTAAAAACTTACTTTCATTATTGCATACCACACTGCAGATTAATCGCTGGCGCAATGCTGGTGGTAATGATAGGAGACCCATACCTTCATCTATGGAATGGAAGCATTTGCAAGTTCTGACACTCGATTGTTCAGTTCAGATGCCTGCTTTAATTTTTTGTTGGCAATGTACATACTGCTTGATGATGGGTCAAGCACTGAGCAGTCTTTTTTCACTTCTATGCACGCAGGATCTTACTCCTTTTCAAATTCTTTGAGAATGGCTTCTAGTAACTAATTGTGAGCATGTGAGCATGTGAGCATGTGAGCAGTACAGGGATTTGCCACAATGGTGCATTTCTCTGAGATTGAACAGCTATGACAAATGCTAGCTCAGTCAAATGTAAATGCCCGAGATTTATTTCAATTTTTTAATTTATGGTTTTAATTTGGCCAAAAAAGGATTCTGGATATTCATTGTTCTTTCGTTTTGTTTCTTTCTATTACAACACAGTCGAACGTCACTATCCCACAAACCATTTCTTTTTCGTTTACAGCAAAAGCTGAAGCGGCAGAAAGAATTTCAGTGTTAATGTAATGCGAAAGAAAAAAATTGTCATTATTAATCTCAATAATCAAGTAGTAAATTCTGTACCACATTCAGTTAAGACATTTGTATCAATCTCATTGCTACCCCTTTTCTGGAGCATGAATGAATACGTAATTGCACGTTGTTAAAGTTGAAAATAATATGTGTAATGATTGATGGAAGAAGTAATACAAAAGGATTATAAAGAGTCTTCATATAGACAACAAACTAACTACTTTCCTACCAAACTCAAAGCTTAACCATTACACAAAAGCCATAAATCAAAGGCTTAACCACTTAACGGAAGCAAACAAGACAAATGCTTAACTACCATAAAGTCTCAAGCAGAAAAAAAGAAGTTCCCACTGTTTAACGATCCATAGCAGAAGCTTAAAACAATGCTCAACCACCATGAAGAGAAGCTTATAACAGGAAAAACAAATAAATCATAGTAGCTTAAGTTTTCAAAGACAAATTTTCTGTGAATTAGAAACAAAATTGCAGCCAATTGAACCAAAACAGTTGTGTGTGTAATTTCTTGATTAACTTACCAGTGCACTATAGTAGAGATAAGTGCGGGATAGTGAAATCAACCAAGATGCTTCCAGAATCAACATTGAAACAAAACACCGAATAGTTACGAAAATTATGTTGGATAACTAAAAACTTTCAACCTCCTCGGATATCCTAAGATGATGCTTTGTTTTTTTTTCTCAAATTATATTTATAACAATAATTAATAATTTAATTACCAACTATACTCTCCAAGGTGCAGATTCAAGGTTACTGTACAGGTATAGGCCGACCGACACACCGACGTGGCTCGGCCTCCCTGACCGAACTGATCGAGGTACACTCTGACGTGATTCAACCTCCCTGACCGAGTTGGCCGAGACACCACGCATGGTCAGACCGACCGACACATATAACTATTAACGTTCAAACCAAGGTCAGTGAAACTAAAATACCATTAAGAATTAAGTAATGCAATCATAAGTGTGATTCACTCCAGTAATCAAGCCCAATGAGGTAAGCCCATTAAAATAATATAAATAGCACATATTACAAGAAGCAAGGTACGTCAATATTACTCTACACCTACCCGAGTACCAAGCACCCTTTACTGACTTGAGCGTCGGAGTGCCTTCTGCAGGTACCTCTCCCATTTGGCATTTACCGAGACCGAAAGCCGAAGGATCCTAGTGAAGCCCTAGCAACCTGTCCGAAGGAAAGAGGAAGACGAAGACTTCAATAGTTTCATAGGTCTCATCTCCCTAACCGGAACAATTAAAAAAATAAATAATGTAAAAGCTATTAATTTTGATTTCCTGATAAATGTATTAAAATTATTTTTCTGATAAACTAATGCTTTACAAACTTTATTTAGCGCTTATTTATTTATTTGAATTATATCTTATTTCACATGAAAGGTTACACAAATTTCATTGAAATTCATACCAACATATAAATCCCAACAACATGAAAAATTTATTCAAATTTCAAGACTGGGCCTTAGACATCTAATTACATAAATTCAATTTAAACACACAATGACGCTATCAAAAGGATTATTCAAGGCACATCAGGACACTGCCAAGGATCACAATAATTGACTCTCATGTTTTCAAATGCGGTAAACAATGGAAAGAAAAGTAAAATCCAGGTGCAATTTTCACATGTGGTACATCACAATGACGTTACTTCATCACTTGTTAATTTTTCTGCAGTTCTTTCTGATCTCTCCCCTTGATCCTGTTAGAGGAGTGATGTTTCCCATCTTAACCATGGACTTGGCAAATTGTTCAAAGAACAGGTCATTTCTCTCTGCATACTTCCTCACTAAATCCGCGGATTCTTGATTCTTTGTCAAGAGAATTTCGTCAGAACTTAGCAGACCCTTGTTAGCCAACAAGTTTTTGTAATAGAAGTTGTCAAATTTAAGTGGTGTAACAAAATCTAAGACAAACAGATTCTGGTCCCCACCAGATCTTGGACACGAAGTGCGCAATACAGCAGCATACTGTTGATCAAGAGTGAAATCTGCTTTTCCGTTGCCAGTTTGGTTGTAGAGTCTCTGCCTGAAGCTGGTACATCGGGAATCTCCTATAGTGTGGCTCCCTATAACATATCAAAGCTTGTTCATGATGCAGCTATACAATACTGCTAATTCAGTGAAACTAAAGTGATCCTTGATTTATACTATGTTTATATTTATATGTGAAAGTATCAAACGCACGTTCAGGAAGTCCTATTAGGACTTCACAACAAAATGTCATGTTTGATGGTATTTTGTCAAATATAACTTTATGTTGGGTTAAACTTTCCATACAATTCTAATTTAAGATCATTTTTTCAAAGATGAATATATATGTAATTATTGCGTTTAGTTTACAATTTTATACTAATTTTACCGTGATCTTGATTTTGAAATATGCATAATTATTCTTGAAACTCAATTTGAACCAAAATTAGTTTTGTAAAATCAAACTCATATTGGAATAAGTTTGTAAATATTCATCTAAACAAACTATAACCGTAAACCAAACATGTTTTGAAGGCAAACTCCGAGAAACAGGTAAGTATTAGGAGTGTACCAGACAGAGCAACTAGATCAACAATGTCAAGCCCTTTAAGCTTGAACTTAGTTAGGATGGTCTGGAATGTGTTGTTGGGAGCAGGAATATTGTTATTTGAGCCACTAATGCTTGCACCTAGAGAGTCCCTTCTCCCCAAAGGTACCTCCCAGTTCGGTCCACCGGCCTGCAATGATTAATCAGGCTTTATCACTAACTTTTGAATTTTGGTAGTCAAATATCAAGATAAGCGTTCCAGAGTGTAGAAAAAAAGGTATTTACAAGAACAGTTGAATCTCTAGCCGCTAGAGCCAAAATGTCAGCACATGACACTGTATGTGAGCATTCTTTCTCTATTGCGGACTTAATTTCATCAATGACTTCAAATCCTCGAGCTGAATCACGGTTGGGATTTGACCTCTTTTCACTGATAATAGTTCCACTGCTGTCTAGCAACACTGATGCATCACACCCCTGCAACATCAAACTTGAGTCAAACATTTCAACCATATAATTTCTACAAAAATTATTTTTTACTCCCATGTGCCCATAAACACATTTGTTACTGATATATAATACGAAAAAAAGAAAGAGATAAAGAAAAATAAAGAGTATCACTTGAGTGTACATCATTACTCTAAATTCTGTAATATGCACATCAGCATGACTCAAGAGAGTTATAAAACTGCTATAGATTTTCTAATTATTTTAACTAAGTTATGGGGTTTATTTTCTGTCATATATATAGAGACCTTGACAAAACAATCATGAAAATGTAGCCTCAGCAATGAAGCAGCCATGCGGGGTTCTTTTGCCACAGCCTTGGCAACAACGGATTGGACAATCTCTTGAGCTCTGGGGCATGAACCGTCGTAAAATTGAGGGTAAAGATAACCTTCATTTTTCTTTTCACAGTGACAGAAGGGAGCAAAGGCTAGTAGAGACAGAAGCAGGAGAAAGTTTATAGAGTTAACCATTGTTGTTCCTTTCAAGAACACTTCCATGAACAACAAGCGCACAAGGGTGGTTGAAGAGGTGTTTTCTAGCTGGATTGGTTGAGCATTATGATGGGGTATGATATTTATAGAGAAGAAATTGACTGAAAATTGTTGCATGACAGAGAACGAATGAAAAAAAAAAGCGCAATGGAAGGATAAGAAAAGCTGGAGTTGGTAACTAACTAATTTTCAAATCCGCACAAAAGATAAAGAGTAGTTAGCTATTGATACTTGTCATGTTATATCACTTTTGAGCACTGGTATAAACGTTATGGTTTGATGTTCTAAGCACGGAACAACATGCTTTTAATTTGGCATAAAGCAAAATTACTTAATGCAGAAATAATAGTCATTTTCGAGTGATTTTTCTCATTAGTTTTAACAAGATAAAAAGATAAGATCAATAATTATGAGGTAAGATGAATGTCATGATGAATTTAAATTATAAATTAGTCTTATTTATGTAAAAGGGACCTCTAGGGACCCGGTTCCTTTGACGTTGTTACGGTATTCTTTCATCGAAAGTTGTCGATTCCTTTCTTTTGTTTTTTTAAGCTCCATCTTTTACTTTTCACCGGACAAACTGTGATTTAGGCTAATAAATTACTACAACAATGGTGAAATGACTCTCGTGTTAGTAAAATATTCTTATATTTACCTAATAATTTGTTCTTACACTTTTTCTCACTTTTCTGTTTCAGTTTCTGTCTACAAACTCTCTGCTTTAGTCTCTATTTTTATGTTCTAGTCTTTGCTGTTAGTTTCTCATTTATTCTCTAATTGTTTGTTTATTCTATTGGGGATCCAAGATTATCTCTTCTATTCAAAACGTGTAATAAAACTTGAATCTGTAATTTGTTATCATCGCAGTCTTACGTATATGAACTTTTAATGCTCATTAGATAAATGAAGAACACTTTTCCAATTAGCCCGTATGTGGTACAAAGAAATTAAATTTAATTAATGTTCGCTGCAATCTCACAAGTTTCCTTACAAGGATTGTATCCATATTTTGTATTCAAAAGACAAGGGATTCATTGGTGCTTCCTTAGGACAGAAGACTAGTATTTCAATCCACCAAGCCAAACACTATTATAATCGAGTCTTGAGTTGTTCAAGTAAACTATGATAATATCAGAAAGGCATCGCAGTTCTTTCTTCTTGTCTGGGTCTTATTAGATGGAGTCTACCAAGTTGCCTTCATCGCAGCTCTTGAAATTGTTGACTAGATTTTCTTACCAAAAATGGAGTTTTACTGTCTGCAATGTGAGAACTCATGAGAAGGATGAGAAAGAGTATAAGAGTGAGTTTGGTGTCTCTAAAACAACAATTCAATCATATACACTAAATTCACATGTTCTTTAAAGTTTAACAAACAAATTCAATAATATAAAAGTATAGAGATATTGAAAGTGTTTCTTTCCATTGGACACGGAAGAAAAAAAAGGTAGAGTGACTTTCATATACCGTGACAGAATGATAGATTATTAGATTATTATAAGAATCATATCCACGTTTGTATTCTTTGTTCTTCTTTTGTTGTGTCGGTGAAAAGAAGCTACAAACGCTAATGTCTCACGAGTTAAAATCATTAAATGTGAATAGCTTCATCTTTTGGACACCTGTAACAACCTTAATCTAGACTTGTGCAGTTGTTTATGTGTAAGGTTATAAATTACTAATGTTCATAAGGGCTAAAACAAATAACAAAGAGCGTGGCATGATCTATGATGCAATGTAACGAAGGAACAGGTATAGTTGGATACCTAATCCTCTATACCTTTCTATTAGTCTAACTCTTTTGAACAAAACTTGTCTTCTCTTCATTTAACATCATATTCTTGGCATTATTTCGTTTATTTTAGGTAGTGTGTATAGCATTTAGTATATGTGCTTAGCTTTGATTCCAGGGAAATCTACAACTTTACCATACTAAAAAATTAGGGCATTCTAGAGTGAGTAGGATAGGACCACTTTCTTTTCTTTTCTTTCTTTAATTTTTAACAATTTTTTATTTTATTTTATACGAGAACATTAAGTTAGAGATGCAGCAATGAGCGTTAAAGCTGTAAAGATCACTGAGGATTATTACATTAATGCAATATTATTGAAACTAATACCGATAAAGTAAAGTTCCATGCCTATTCTCTTGCTCTCTTAATAATGCTTGCATGCTGTACTTGCTTTACTTTCAAGTCTTCCAACGCCCACAACACAATATTATTTTATCAAAAGAAAAAGTAATTTTCGCACGATGAGTAAAGTAAATTAAAATAACATTAAATAAACCTTAATATGATATGCTTTTTTTTATCATTATTAATTTTTAAATGATTAAACTTATCTTATACCTTAATTGTACTACTAAAAAGTTACTCCACTTAAATACCCATTTACTATTTATAACTTAGTTATCGGATAATTGTTAGAGCTTGTGAGTTCAGATAAAGAAGAAAAAGAAAATAAAGCATAAATTAATTGATGTAATAACTTCAGATAAAGAAGAATCAATATGATAGAAAACATTGTTTCTCTTTAGGTGTTTGTGTATTAATGTTAATCTCTCAATACATGGAACTGGGGTTAAAATTTTCCTATTGTTGTGCTATTGTCTAAATCTTTTCAAATTGTTACTCTGAATTTAGTTGGAATGTGATAAGATATGACTTGAACACGTTGAGATAGTTTAGATTTGATACATTGATGACATAGGGAGAACTAGGATTGTTTATAGTTTAGTTTGAAAGAAAAAATTAAATCATACTAAATTAAACTATTAAAAAAGTTTTACTAGAATAAACTAATTAACGTTAACAATGAATTGAACTAAACTATTTAAAAATTTCAATAAATTACTTAACTGAATTGAACTATTATAGTGATGAATACTATAGTTACTAAACTGTATGTTTTGAACTCAAACTAAACTAGAAGTTGATAGTTCAATAAATATATTTTTTAACAAGATTTTGTTTTGCTAAATTGAAACTAAATATGAAATTAACATTTCAATAATATATATTTTATTAACAAAATAGATGTTGGAAAAAAATAAAAAAATAAAAAAGTGAAAATAAATAATTTGCTTTGGTATTGTATAACTACTGAACTAAACTAGAAAATATTTTATCCAAACTAAGTTAAACTGAAAAAAAAATTGTTGGACCAAGTTGAATTTAACTTCAACTATTCTTTAGTTTAGTTAATATGCATTATTTAACTTATTAGACACTTAGTTTCCTTTATGTTATTACAGTGTAACTGTTATATATTCCCCTGTATTCCAACCATCACATAATATAATTACACACATATTTTGTTATCCTTTTCTCTTAACATGGTATCCAAAGCTATCTCTTTTCCATGACCTCTTCTGCTACCTTTCCTTCATCACCTTCTTCTCCTGTTTTTTCCTCCTTCATCACCAATGATGTCACCTTCTTTACACCATTTTTCTACTCCTATTACCCTGAAACTTATAATTGAAAATTTTCTAACCTGGAAACAACAAATTTTTGCTACTCTTCGTGGCCTTGATCTTCTTCATCTTCTTGATGGTACTCATGTTCCATCTCAGTTTCTCCCTTTTGAAGAACAAGATCAAGAACCCACCGTCAACCCCCTCTTTCTCCAATATCATAAGCAAGACCAACTTCTCGTCGCATGGTTGTTGGCTTCCATGTCCTCCACCATCTTAACCAAAATGGTTGGTCTCTACTATCTGGACACGCTTATCCACATATTACGCCTCTCATACAAGGGCCACCATCAAGAAACTTTGTCTTCTTCTTCGCACACCCAAGAATGACCGCACGGTTGCAAACTACCTTCTTGATATCAAAAAGAATGTTGACTCTCTATTTTCCATTTATGCTTCCATTTCAAATGTCGAACACATAGATTCCATTCTTGATGGTTTATCGGAGGAATATGATGGTTTCTTCACTGTTGTTATCTCATGTATTGATCCCTACACTGCTGACGAACTGGAATCTTTACTCCTGGCTCAAGAAGAAAGGTTTGAGAAACATAAACTCATTCAAAATTTCATCATTCAAGCCAATCAGGTTTCCACACAATGGTTTTCATCTCGTCCCACCAAGAAATCCAATTTTCACACCAAACTCTATCGTGGTGGTCACAACCAGAGTTGCCCATCGTATCCAACCTCTATGCCTTTCTTTTTTGGATCGTGACCTATCACTCGTTCTACTTTCCTCCATCCTGCACCTTGGAACTCCAGTAAACCTCACTGTCAGATCTGCCATAAACAAGGGCACATTGCTGATACTTGTTGGCATAGGTATGATCCTCCTACCGCTTCTTCTTTTATGGCTAACATCTCTCAATCTTCCATCTCAGCCGGTGATGATTCTGCTCCATCTATTCTAGGTGCTCTGTCGACTATAGAAGATCCTCTTTGGTTACTCATTTAGTCACTATAGCAACTAATTATTTTTTGTCTCTAAAATTGGTTTCTATTTCATGATTTTCTTGTAGTGGTACCTCATATCACTAAAAATTTGATTAGCGTTGCTCAATTTACTAAAGAAAATAATGTTTATTTTGAATTCTATCCTCACTCTTGTTTTGTTAAACATCAGGACAGTCATCAAATTCTCATTCAAGGAATAGTTAGAGATGGTCTATATGTTTTTCCTTCTTCCCCTGCTTCACTCTCTTACACTACTAATCATGCTTCTTACAAACCGAATGTTCCTCCCTTACAGCTCTGGCATAATAGGCTTGGGCACATTAGTTTTCCTATTGTTCAACGTGTTTTAAAATCTTGTAACATACAATATAACTCTCAGACACAATTCTATAATGCATGTGTGTTCGGTAAGGCAGACCAACTTCCTTTTCATGCTTCTGTTAACAAATACACTACACTTTTACAATTGGTTTTCATTGACATTTGGGGACCTTCACCTGTATGTGCATCCAATGGTTCACGCTATTATATTTCTTTCCTTGATGCTTATAGTCTTATACATGGATGTTTGTTATTTCTCATAAATTTCAGGCTTCCCTTGCTTTATGTTCACATCATAAACCTCTTTCTCTCTCCTGTTATTGGTAACCAATCTCCTCATGCTCTTCTTTTCCCTCATGCACCTGACTACACATCCTTAAGAACTTTTGGTTGTGCTTGTTATCCTCTTCTTCGACCATACAACAAACACAAGCTAGATTTTTGCTCGTCTTGTTGCCTCTTTCTTGGCTATAACATTCAAAATCGTGGTTACATCTGCCTTTCTTCATCTTGTAAGGTTTACATATCTCGTCATGTTCTTTTTCAAGAATATCTTTTTCCATATAATATACCACAATACAATTTTATTCCACATTCTTATCCAGAAATCCTTCCTCCTAACCCTGCTCCCATTCCCTTAATAATCTCGCAACCCACATCTTCTCATCCTTCTACTACTTTCCCTATTCCCCTTGTTTCCTCTCATTCTTCTGATCTTCCCTCCTCTGATACCATCCAACCCTCTTCTTTTGATCTCTCTCTTCCCCATTCTCGTACTACTACAAATCTCAATAATTACTCCATGATAACACTACCAAAAGTAGGTATCTGCAAACCCAAGACCTTTCTTTCTAACACTATTTTGCAGTCTTCCATACCTGTTATTATCACTGAAGCTCTTCACTCTCCATAGTGGTTTCAAGCTATGACAGATGAATATGATGCTCTTATAAACAACAATACTTGGATTCTCACCTCTCTTCCCAGCGGTGGCAAAGTTGTTGGTTGCAAGTGGGTTTTCAAAAACAAGTACAATGTTGATGGCTCGTTTCAAAGGCACAAGGCACGACTTGTGGCCAAAGGCTTCAGTCAAACCGCAAGCACTGATTACAATGAAACCTGTAGTCCTGTTGTCAAGCCAACAACCATTCGTGTTGTTCTTTCCCATGTTGTTTCTGCTGCATGGCCCATGCACCAAGTTGATGTCAACTATGCTTTTCTGAATGGTGATCTTCAAGAAGATGTTTACAAGCAACAACCTCCTGGTTTTCAATCATCCTCTCCTTGTATGCAAGCTTCAGAAAGCCATATATGGCATCAAGCAAGTGTTGCGCTCCTGGTTTGAAAAACTATGTTCTACCTTGGAATCCATTGGTTTTCATTCTACTACTAGTGATACCTCTTTATTTATTAAGTTCCATTTATCTTATACCATTTTCATTTTAATCTATGTTGATGACATTATAATTACAGGGTCCTCAGCTTCTCACATTCAAGATCTGATACGCACCCTTGGCTCCTTCTTTACTCTAAAAGATTTGGGACGTCTCCATTATTTCCTTGGCATCGAAGTTCAACATCTCAAAGATGGAAGCATTCTTCTCTCTTAGACCAAATACACCAATGATCTTCTTCAACGAACCCACATGCAGCAAGCTCATTCGCTTCCCACTCCCATGCAGACTGCTCTTTGTCTGTCAGAGGATGCTTCTCCAGTTGTTCAAGATACCACCTTATATCGCTTTGTAGTTGGTTCTTTGTAGTATAATCTTGTCACTCGCCCTGAGCTTTTCTATATTGTTAATAAGGTCTGTCAGTTCATGCAAAATCCTCAAGAACACCACTGGAAAGCAGTCAAACGTATCCTACGATACCTTGTCGGAACTACTACACACGGTTTGCTTATTAGACGCAACTCATCCACAAACATCCTTGGTTTCAGTGATGCAAACTGTGGCAATGATGTAGACGATCGCAAATCCACAACTGGTTACAGTGTTTATCTTGGATTCAACATCATCACTTGGTCCTCTCATAAGCAAAAGGTTGTTTCAAGAAGCAATAGTGAAGCAGAGTATCAGAGCATAGTTGTTGTCCTCATTGAAGTTATTTGGCTTCATTCTCTTCTCCATGAGCTTCGCATATCCACTCGACAACCTCAACTCTTCTCTGATAACCTGGGTGTTGTCTTACTCTGTGCGAATCCAGTCATGCACTCTCGCACAAAACACTTTGAACTTAACCTTCATTTTTTTAGAGACTATGTTCAAAAGTAGTTTTTCTAGCTAATTCACCTTCCAGCTTGGTTTCAAGTCGCGGATGCTTTCACAAAACCTATATCTGGACCCTCCTTTTCTAGTTCTCGTAATAAACTTATGGTTATTGACAAACCATAAGTTTAAGGGGAGATATTAGGCACTTAGTTTCCTTTTTGTTATTACAGTGTAACTGCTGTACATTCCCCTGTATTCCAATCATCACATAATACAATCAGACACATATTATGTTTTCCTTTTCTCTTAACATAACTGATTTTTTTTTTATAAATTGAAGTAATTTAATTATGTTAACTACATTCCTAGTTGGAAAAATAGATAAAAAGTTTTGTACACAAATTTATTTATTAACAATGTAGTCATCAACCTTTTATAGACAAATTGCATGTAATAATTTTTACAAATATTAAAGTCTTAGTGTGAAAGAAAACAAACAATTAACAAAAAGGTAAACATCTGGTCATAGGAACAGAAAAGATGTTGTCATTCTTTTGACAGTGCAAATTGGTCTATTGAGATCCCTTCTTGATATTAAAAGAATCTTTAACAAACAAATTTTAACGCATATATAATTTTATTAATAAAAAGATATATTTGAAAATTCATATAAAAAATGGTAATTTCAAGAACAGGTAGTGGATGTATTTTCTTTTCAACTTTCATAATAGTTTAAGTAATGTACTACACTGTTTTTTAAGCAGTTTATTTTCTAAAAATTAAACTTAAAAAATACTTTAATTTAGTTTATTTCAGCTCAATTAACTACTTTTTTATTGAAATAATTCTATATAACAAATACTTTCTCATAAATAAGTTGTGTCTTTTATAAAATGCAGTTACTCATAAATAAAAATTCACTTTAAATATGATATAACATTACCATGGTTTAGTATTTTTATTCTAAGTTCTTATATTTTAAATATGATATAATGTTACAAATGTCAGTAAAAAAAACATAGAGTAATAATATTAATATTAATATTATTTAATAACTTTGAATTAATCAAATTACGTTTTGAGTTTAATATATAAAATTCATTCATCATTTTATAGAAAACTGAATTAGATTAGATTAATAGAATTTGACTCAATTAAAAAAAAATCAATTCAATTTGTTTGAATTGAATTGGGTCTATTAATTATCCGAGCCAACGAAAGTGTCTTTAGTTTATACATCTAATCATCTTTAAATCACAGTTTGCAAAATCGAAAAAAACACGTGCCAAAATACCTCCACCATAGTAGAGATGTCTTTCATCCCACGATAAAAAAAAAATTAGCGTTTTATGATGGGTTTGTTAAAAGAACGTGTGATTCAAGAAATTAGAAGTGAAGATATGGATGAGATCTGCAAAAGAATTGAAATGGCAGCCACCGCGTTCGCAAAGTAGCATTTTATTGAAGGTGGGATGCAGTAGGTTGATGGATCAGAGATTCAGGTTGAATAAATCATCCAGTTTTATGAATTATTTTTGGGAGATTAAAAGGGTAGTTGTGTGAAGCAAGGTGATGAACATGATCCAGGTAAAGCTGCAATTGGTGTGGGTAGCTTGTAAACTCAACATTGTTGTTTTGTTTTTGTTGATTATTGATATTGAGGTATTTTTGGTGAACATGAGAAAGGAATTATATGGGTGGTAGAAAGTTTTGGTTTGATGTGGATTTGTTAGTGCTGTTTCGTTAGTGTGACAGGAAAAGGGAGGTGTTTTGTGAGTTAGTTTTTCACATATATATGTATGTCAAACATACTCTCTAATTTTGTATTAGATATTGATTGATTCTGTACGGACTAATATAGGGCTGGATTAGCCGTCCTATATTATTCTTATAATACTATACAGAGAGAGTAATTCCTATCCTAATAGAGACAACAAATCCGATTAGCATAATTCATATATTCAACATATGCTTTTCTTCTGTCGTTTAGAATATTTACTAGTTCGCATGTAGGAACATTTAGGCAAGAGGGCATTTGGGAAATCTTCCTGAAAGGCACAAACTAAAACTTAATTCCTCGTTTATCTCTGGACCTCGCCTTCGGGCATTCACTGATTTGCTTATTTAAAAGAAGTACTGCAACAAAAAACCAAAATCCTTTAGTAAACCAAAATAATTCTGTACCAAAAGTTAAGATGATGGGCTACATACAAATCTCTTCTTCTTCTTTTTCTTTTTCTCAATGTAAGCCGAAAGCTCTTCTTGCCGAACAAGTGAATCCTCCAGAGCCTGACAATGCACAACCATTAACACGATACATCCCAAGAAACAAAGTTATTTGGGACAGTGGAAGTGACTTGTAAACTGTGTTCATATGATAAAAAGTGTTTAATTATTTCGATTACCCAAATGCACCTAATAACTGACTCTGCTCTGCTTTTAAGTTATATACTTTAAGGGCGCATAATGAATAATGTTGTACCTTCTTGGTTGCCAAAAGTTGCTTCTCCAAGTCATCGGCCCGAGTTATAGTTGTATTCAGCATTTGCTCCTTCTCGGGTGGCATGGATGCAGGCTTCTTATTCATGATGACCATTTTCTCCTCCAACTCAGCCATGCGTTTCATCACAGCCGCAAACTCTGCAGGAGACAACCCTGTTGCAGGCAAATTGGTCAGAAGCGATTCAGCAGAAGAGGCTTTGATAGGCACTGGATACCACGGACTTTAGATGTTTTAGGAATCACACATTTTTAAATAATAAGAGAAACAAAAGAATCTATGTTGGATGAATTAACTAATGAATCCACCACGTGGTAATTTCCTACTTAGCATATGCTTGTTGCTAAAGAAATAGATTTAGCATAGAATGGTTAGAAGAAATAAAAGTGTATCCAACGTGTACCTGATGCTGCTGCTGCTGCTGCTACAGCAGCAGTTGAACCCACCGCAGGGCCTACGTCCTTAGGCTTATTCAAATCAACCGTTGGTGCTAACTCAACAGGCTTAGCAGGGACCTGTGAGGCTCGTAAGTGAAAATGTCACAATAATACTTTTTAATAAAAATATTTAATTTTTAATTCCTTAACCATTACCCAACATTTCCCAAATATGCATGTGCACTAGAATTACTATCTAAAACACATTATTAAGAACGGATATTTAAATACCTCTTCAGCAACGGGAGTAACCTGAGTGGTTGGAGTTGCCTCGGACTTGGGAGTTGCCTCGGACTTGGGAGTTGCCGGAGCTGCCTCAGACTTGGGAGTCTCGGGTTCCTAGGCATATATCCTCACTTATGAGTTCAAAATTTCATGAGAGTCTATAGAAAATTGAAAAAGATATACAAAAAATCTATAGCATTTGAAGAGGCTCAACTAAATGAAAACGAAATGTATCACAAGATAAACCAAAGAGCTTAGAATGAGCTATCTCACTTCAGAAATTGATTTCTCTTCCTCGCCGTGTGAGTCACCTCTTCTTGAGCATTTGTGAGCACCTGTCTGAACCATCTGCAATTTCATAATAAAATAACTTTATGAATGATACATATAGAAACTATCAGCTGAGGTTATTTGTAGAGAAGCAAGGGAAAGAAAGAGGTCAAATAAAATGGAGTACAGGCTTACCTTCAATACTTCTGGATCCTTCCAGGGACCCTTATCAGAACGCATACAGCCTCCTTGATCAGCACAAGTACAAGTACCTCCCAAAAATTCAGGCAACTCACTGGCAAAGCAAAACCAAAGCTTTTCAACAACCTTTTGTCAGTTCTATAGAAAGACTTCGAGGAGGAGAATGAAAGCAGAGAATGCAATCAAAGAGATCAAAAGTACGTGTAAAACAAGGTAAACCAGATGCTGCGATATTCCCCCTATTCGTCAACTCACCTTGCATCAATTATTTCTAGCAATTTGGTGTCAAACTTGTTGCCAAGAACCTGAAAATTTATGTTCGAGTGACATTATTATATTTTTCTGACCAAACAAGCACATTTAGGGTAATGTTTATATGCTCACATTTATTTTTGCCGTGGTCTTAGGGTCAAGGAATGATTTTACGGTGTTCCACAGTATTCTGAATCCAGAACCTGCATTGATGATGAACATGCGGTTCAAGGTCTGCAATGAAGCAACAATGTACATAGTATTACTCAGTAATCCATGATATTTATTCACAATAAAATTCTAATCAAAGTAGAAAAACTAAGAAATACCTCAGGATAGTTATCACCGTCAATCTTCTGAAGACGAGTAACGAGTTCCCTAGCATGTTTGTTGAAGCTCTTAAGCCCCTGTGACATTGATTCAGTTTTAAAGTTTTAGCAACTTCTCATATTTTCCAATTTTTTTCTTTATTGTTGATATCAGGATTCATTTTCAATCCACTAGAATACTATCTCTGGGCTTTTAACATTTTGCCATTTTCATTTTGATTTTTTTTAATAATTTATGACTTTATTCTTGGCACATATAATTAACTATTTTATCTTACCACTCCCTGCACATCCAGGATAGTTGTACTTTGATCGATGTGCTTCTTTGCAGCAATCGAACAAGCTGCAAACTTTACATCGAATGTCCTCTCAAACTCCTTCACATGGTATTTGATATAGCGATCCATGGTTGTGACTTGCATCATTTTCCCGGCATCGACTTGGCCTAATCTCTCTATATACACGGGCCTTCCCTCTTTGTCCACACCATGGTGTCCTTGGGGATAATATTGCAAGACTTCATCAATTTCTTTGAATTCAAAGTCCTGGTATAAAGGAGACAAAAAGGTCCAGAAGAGGAAAGAAACTAGTTAAATGAAACTGCCAACGTGGAAAGCAATAGCATTCAAAAATGAAATAAATAAATCCCCTCAATCTCACAAAACATTTGTCATTTCAAGTACCTCCTGAATAGTGTCAGCACCAAACTCCTTCCTCCATTTGAGCATTTCAGACCACATTTCCTTTGTCTTCTCAATATCAAACTTTCTAGCCTTCAGGAATCTGAACAACAAAATAATAAAATAGTATATTTCAACTTCTTATTTTAATCAATGACATGACATGAGATGATATGCAAGTATATATCCATCCTAGGACACGGAACAAATAACCATGAAGGAAGCAAGTCATATGATAAACGGAACCGGATTCAGGGTAGTCATGCTAGCACTCATGTTATGACCATTAGATAAAGATCAGACAACAGAGATTTCGAATGTGTTTTAAGTTGATTGACCAAGATAAAATATGAGTCTTCTGATCTTTGTCCATCATTGAATATGAGAATGCCTTTAAATGCGAATGCAGAGAATCTGAATCCATAAGGAAGGGCATAGGAGAGGAAAAGAGACCTAAGCATCATATGATAGTCATCGTGCTTTGAAGGGAGTAGTTCGTCCAAAATAAGAGCTTGACGGAACTCATCAACTATTTTCAACTCCTCAGCATCGTGGACATCCTCAATTTCAATGGACATGACCTTGCTGCTTCGCCTACCCTTTCTCGTCAAAGAATTCCTCAGCATGTTTGAGGCATTGATTGCTTTTTTCTTGAAAGAACCTACCACACATGACAGCATTCAAGAGCCGCATCCATGATAATACCAAAGATAGTAATAACAATATAACAACAACAATAATAATAATAATAGTTAATTACATTGAAAAGCAAAAAGATAATAAAATGTAACTAGTATTTAAGAAAGTTGGGGAAGGAAAGGACGTAGAAATGAAAAGTGTAGCCTACAAAGATAAGTTAACCTGTTTTGGGAGACATAGTACCCGACATGGTGTCGTTTGAATTGATTGCTCCTTTGGTCTTGCAGGAGTTGAAGTGGATGAAAGACGAATCAAGAGCTCATGTCACTCAGGGCATGAAAGGAAACAAACACAATCCCAAATGCCCTGCCTGCAGCCCCACCAACCAACAATTCATTAGACACACACACACCACATCTTTTTTCTTTTCAATCACCTTTTAAGGATAAGCCAAAAACGCAAAACAAACCAACAAAAATGAAATGATTGGAGACGGTACCGATGAGATTGCGTTAGTTATGAAAGGAAAGAAGGAATATTAATGCCGAGACAGTGGGAAGGAAAGAGAAGAAGAAGAAGAAGAATAAGAAAGTGATGAAGGGAGGGAATTACCTCTTGGGAGAGAAGAGAAGCAGGGATGAAGAAAGATGGGTTATAGAGAAGAGGAGAGGGTTATCTAAATCCCTTATGCTGAAAATAGTTAGTTTTGGAGAAAAGGATGAGAGACAATGAAGCGCCATTGACAATGCTGACCAAGTGTGAGCAAGAGCGTTAATCTCTCTTTCAGAATTAGCAAATACAAGACGAAATGAGAAAGATATAACAAAAGTGACAGAAACAGGGGTTTGGGAATAGGATTAGGCGAAATACTAGGTTCTTGTTCCTATATATATCATCATCACTATTTTCGTATCAAACATATGTCACTTATATAACAAAATCTATAGTTGACCGCCACGTGTTTTACCCCCTCCCCCCTCCTTTTTTTTTCTTACTGCCAACAACTCCAATTAAATTATTTTATTAAAATTTTAAAATATAATGTTTTTTCACTATGATAAATAATTATACAATTTTCTATTTGATCTCTTTTGTAACTCCACTTACATAATAAATATATGTTTAAACTATTTAAAGATTTAAAATTCTCAAGAATATAATTGATAAAAATAATTAATATGGTATGTCTGACTTATCTATCGCTAATCAAGTTGATGCCGAGAAGATATACTATTTGGAACTTGAGATAAATCAATTGAAGAAAAGCGTGTTAGAAGTCGAAAACTATGTTGTTGATTAATATAAACTGGATTTCTTTAAAGCTCTTGAGCAGGCTAAATATTTTTACAAAATTTCTTTGGATGAAGGAAATTTTGATGTTGGCAAAGATTTTCACAACGGTGAACTTATCCCAATTGATGACATTCCTTATGATGAGACGCCGAAAGATGAAAACGGGCATGGTTATAAGCAAATTGAAGTTGAAGACTGATTTAGTTGTAATCTCTCCTTTTTGTTATACTTCCCGATTATTGGATACCAGTTTGATATGTTTTAATTTGGCCTTTGGTTGTCACTTTTGATTAGGCTGAACTTTTAATATAACAGTTGTAGCTTTTGTCGTTTCTAACTTATTTTCTTATCATCCTTTTAACCTTTCTATTATTAAATACAACGTACAAAATAAAACTTATGATATCGTAATGTTAAATTCTAAACACCCAAAAAAGTGTTTAATCTTTTCAAATAACTTGATGAAGATAGATCACCTAAAGGGTTCGACCTCTCGGCCTTTTAATTTTAAAATCGACTTAATTAAAAGAAATTACACTATCGGGAGGGATTTCACCTGGAGTGAAAGCATCCTGGACCGAGAGGTTTGAAGTACGAAATACACTCTCGAGAGGGATTTCACCTGGAGTGAAAGCATCCTGGACCGAGAGGTTTGAAGGTTTGATTCTTCATATGAATAACTTCTTCGTTAAGTATTTCGATCTTAGAAAAGACTTTCTTTATACATGAGAAACCATCCTTGACTGAAAGGTTTTATATACAATGATAAGTATTTTGACTTTATACAAGACTTTTAACTTAAATAAAACTTCAAAGGACTTGCATTACACGTTCTCGATATTGATTTTTTGTCCAGTGTTTCCAATATGTAGGCTTCGTTTTGTATGTTTTCAACTATTCTAAATAGGCCTTCCCAGTTGGGTGCTAATTTTCCATGTGTTGGATCTTTCCTTGCATCAGTTCTCATTCTCCATACGAGATCCCCTTCATTGAAAGTTCTTGGCTTGACTTTGCCATTGAATCTCTTGCATGCTCTTCGTTTTACTGCCTCTTCTCTTATTTTTTCCTTTTCTCGGAGTTCTTCAATCAAATCTAAATTTGTAATTAAACATTCATTGTTGATATTTCAGTCTTCTATTTGTCTTCACAAAGTTAGTTCATTTACCTCAACTGGTAGCATGGCATCAGTACTATATGTAAGGTTGAATGGAGTTTCTCCAGTCATTGTTTATGGCGTGCATCTATATGCCCATAGTATTTCTGGTAACTTCTCGGCCCATAATCCTTTTGCATTTCCAAGTCTTCTTTTCAATTGGTCGAGAATGACTTTATTTGTAGAATTCGCTTGTCCATTTGTTTGCGGATGTTCAATTGAGGTTGTTATAGATTTAACTCTGAAATCTGCAGAGAATTCCATAAGTTTTTTTTCAGTAAATTTTCGGTCATTGTCAGTTATAATAGTACACGGGATACCAAATCTACAAATTATATTTTTTCACACAAATTTTTGAACTTGTTGCGCAATTATCTTTGTAAGTGCTTTAACTTCTATCCATTTTGTAAAGTAATCCACTACAACAGCCAAGAACTTTGTTTGTCCTCGTCCTAAAGGAAATGGACCAAGGATGTCCATCCCCCACTTAGCAAATGGCCAAGGTGAAATAATTCCCTGCAAATCTTGAGGTGGTATGTTTGATTAAGATTACCAAACTCTTGACATTTCTTACAAGCTTTTACATATTCATTACAATCTTCTCATACTATTGGCCAGTTGCATCCAGCACGCAGAACTTTTGTTGCCATAGTTCTAGCACCATAATGTAATCCACAAAGTCTCTCATGAAGCTCTCGAATCACGTACTCGGTGTGCTTTTGGGAAAGACACTTCAGTACTGGGGTTGAATGTCCTATTTTATATAACTCGTCTCCTATAGTGATAAACTTGACGACTTTTCTTACTATTTTAACATCATTTTCAACACCTTGCTCTTGATTCCTGCTTACTTCTTCTATGACTTAATCCAATCATCTTTTGTTGTTGCAACTACCAAGCACTCTTCAACTCCAACTGTCGGACTATTCATGGTTTGTTGTATGAAAGAATTGTGTTGAGTCTGCCTACGTTGACTTGCCAACTTGGACAATGAATTCACTCTTGAATTTTGTTCTCTCGAAATATGTTTGATCTCGACACTACGAAAGCTTTGCATGATGTTTATTAAAATTTTATGATAATATCTTAGTAACAATGGATATTTTACCTAATACTCACCTTTTATGTGTCCTACTGTTAACTGAGAATCACTTTTGCATATGACGTTTTGGGCTCCCATGTCTTTGGTGAGAATTAATCCTGCAATTAAGGCTTCATACTCGGCTTGGCATTTAAAGTTTTAAATTCAAATTTCAACGCCATCTCCAGCTGAAAACTTCGCAGTCCTTCTAGTATAATTTATGCTCCGCTTCCCTTCTTGTTTGATGATCTTTCAACTTCTAGAACCCATAGTTCTTGCTCAGTTGTTGTTGTCGACAATTGGAAGATGAAATCTGCAAGAGATTGTGCTTTGATTGCTCTTCGTTGTTCGTACCTGATTCCAAACTCCTGAAGCTCCACTGACCATGCTACCATCTACCTGTAAGTTCTGGTTTTCTCAAAAAAAATTCTATTGGACAATCGGTCCTCACAATTATCTAATGATTATGAAAATATGGTTGGAATCGTATTGTCGTGTACACAAAGGTAAGGGCTATTTTTCAACTAATTGGTATCTAGTTTCGGCATTTTGTAAGACTTTAATCACGAAGTAAATTGGGTTTTGCTCTAGGTATTCTTGGATTAAGGTTGCTCCTATTGCTTCATGTGAGGTTGCTAAGTAGACAATTATAGGTTGTGTTGACACTGGCTTGACTAAGATGGGGGGTTTCGGCTATCAGTGTCTTAATCAGGGAAAATGTTTGCTCACATTGTTCATTCCATTTGAAAACTTCAGCCCTTCTCAACAACTTTATTATCGGTTTTGACCTCTCGGCAAGAATTGGCAAAAATCTTGCCAAGGCGTTTAATCTTCCTACTAGTCTTTGCACCTCTTTCAAATTCATTGGGCTTTTCATTTTCAAATTAACTTCACATTTATCCGGATTAGCTTCAATACCTCTATTATTCAGCATGAACCCTAAGAATTTTCCACCTTTCACCCCAAAGACACATTTTTCAGGATTCAGCCGTAGATTGTACTTTCTTACTTTCACAAAGACTTCCTCCAAATCTTTCACATGATCCTCCACCACAAATGACTTAACAATCAAATCATCAACATAAACTTCTATATTTCTCCCAATCTACTCTTTGAACATCATGTTCATCAACCTCTGACATGTTTCTCCAGCATTTTTCAAGCCAAAAGTGATGTGAGTTGATTTTAAATGATTCCATTTTAGAGGTGACACTTTACTTATGATTGAGATTTTAGTAAATAAATGGTGAGACCTAGGAAAGATCCCCATTGGACACGAACTTAACCAAGTGGTTAAGTAAATGTGAAGGTTCACTTCCAAAGGCAAAAAGGAAAATCAAGATAAGGTGATAGTGATGATGCTTTGTGGAAATTGAAAGACATGAAAGGAAACAATTAAAACATGATGGAAACCGAATTGCACAAATGAAACAAAACAAGTAAAGGAAAACACAAAGAAAGTGACGTATGGAAATGAAGGAAAAGGATGGAAGAAGAAAGCTTATGGTGTGAATTGAGAAGGGACACACCACTTGGAGCATGGTTTCCTCCAAGATGAGTGTAGAGGGCCGCCACTTGAGAGCTCTCAAACTCACTCAAGATAAGACCTATTACTTGAGAAAACAATCCTCACACAATTTGTGCAGTGTTTTCCTGTTTCTATTAAATTCAACATGAGAAATACATGGAGTAAGGCACCCTATTTATAGGAGATGGTGCCTTGGTAAACAAGAAGCAAGGGTATGATGGGAAAAACTAAAAAAGGACAGTCTAAGGGTTTGACTAAGTCAAAATCGCACCCTAGGCTTAAAGTTCTAGAAGCTAGGTCAATTTTCCTTTCTAAAAGGCTAAGAACAAGCTAAAATGATAACTACACACCCTATTATGCTAAAGGCACCTTATTTTCTAGCCTATCTTGCTATTTGGTCCCCTAAAGTGAGCCCAATTTATGTACAACTTGTTTAATTCTTAAGAAGACCAGAAGGAAGAACATTTGATGTTCTGGTCTTTACCCATTTCTTCTTCTGATGAGGTCTGCTAGATCCTTGGTGGGGTCTTCATTTGAAAGTTGAGATGACTTCTCATAGTGTGAATGGTCATGTGAGTCCTTGGTCATCTCCTTGTTGGCTTGGATTGTATCATGCCCCTTAGGTTTGAGAGAATTCGGCCTCGAATTTATAATTCCTACAGATAACATAGTTAGTTTGTTCACATATAAAAGAGTGCAAGGTGTGGGAAGTGAAACAAACTTATGTTCTTTAAGCTTGGGGAGTTCAAAAGGAAAAATCTCTATATACAAACCATTTTGGGAAATAATAATTAGGGATGAAAGGACTTGGTGATATAGATCCTCTCAAAAGGTGAATACCTTTAAGAGGTATTTGATGTTCATCTCAATATTTCTTTGTCCAAGATGTCAAGTTATTAGTTTTATTTGGTAATGAAAAAGATAAGGAAGAAGGACACCTTGAAGGTGAAGTTGGTAGCATGGCACGAGTCAACATGATTGATTTAGTTGTGTAAGATGATATGTTGTGACCCGGTTTATCTTTTCTATCTTTTTCTTTTTCATTTTCTCTTTTGTTTTTCATTTTTATTTGGTCCTCATGAACTTCTTTGGGAGAGAGGGGTTTTAAGATAAGCTTGTGCCTTTGGAAGTTAAAAGAAATGTGATTAGTTAGGTCATCATGTAGAACTTGTCTATCATATTGTCAAGGCATTCCCAAAAGAATATGTGTTGTTTCCATTGACACAATATCACATAAAATCTCATCTTTATATTTTCCTATAGCAAAAGTTATGAGGACTTGTTTGTTAACCATGATTTCCCTCTCTTTACTAAGCCATTGGAGCTTGTAGGGTTTTGCATGAGAGATGGTGGATAACCCAAGCTTTTTCATCACTCTTATACTTGCCACATTTGTGCAACTACCCCCATCCACAATTAAGGAACACAATTTGTTATTGATAAGGCATCTTGTGTGAAAAATGTTTTCCCTTTGACTTTCATCAAAAGGTTTTTGAATTTGACCAAGCATGCACCTTATCACTAACAAGTCTCCCTCACATGGTAGCTCACACTCTTTCTCACTTTGGCTTTTTGAAGAGGTAGGAGACTTAGACCTTTGAGAGCTATGGTCACTCATGACAACCCCCCCTTCTTTTTGAAGGACAATTGGCTACTATGTGCCCAAAACCTAGACATTTAAAACATTTTTTACTTGAGGTTTTGGTGGGTGACTTGGGTGTAGAGTTTGAGGGTTGAGAAACTCTAGGATTGTAAGTGGCATCTTTCACAAAATTGGAAGGAAAGGTTTTTGAGGAAGATTGATTTTTATACTTCCATGATGATTTGTAGAAGTCATCGTTATTAGTAGTTTTGAAATGAGTTTTCTTTAAAAGTTGTGATTCAACCTTGATGGCTAAGTGAACCAATTTTTCCAGAGAGGAATACTCATATAGTTCTACCACATCTTGTATTTCTCTTCGTAAGCCACTTACAAATATAGCTATCTTTGACTCCTCATTTTCATGTATGTCAATTTTAGTCAAAGTAGTTTCAAGATCTATAAAATACTCATCTACACTTCTAGGTCCTTGTTGAAGCCGTTGGAGCTTCAACAAGAGTTTCTTCTTATATTGAGGAGGAACAAACCACGCGCGCATGCATAATTTTAAATCGTTCCAAGAGACCACGACTGACCTCTTGTTTAGCTCAATTTCCATTACACTTTGATGTCACCACTGCATGGCATAATCTAAAAATTCTAAGGAAGCTAATCTAAATTTTTGGTCTTCTTGGACCTCATACACATTGAAAGTTTGTTCTACTTTAGTTTCCCATCCTAGATACACATTGGGATCACTTTTCCCACTAAAACTAGGCAATTTAAACAAAGAAAAGCATAAAACAAAGAAGTTAAACCAAGTTGGGAAAGAGATTATGACAAGACTTTTAAAGAAAGACAAGCAAGAAAAAACATACAAAAAGACTATACTTACTTAACCTTTAACAATGAAGTTTTACTCTTGCTAGAAATTGTAAAAGCAAAATGATCAAATTACACAATATTGAAATCAATTTGCCAAATAAAATTAATCCACTTTTTAGAAATGTTGGTCTTGCAAAAGAAGTTTGTGCAACTTGTCCTTTCCTTTTTTTTATCCTTGTTTATGGTTTATGGAAATAAGATCCATAATTCTTGTCATGCATATTTTCATTCATTTTCAATTTATTCTTTTTGTTCAAAAAAAAAAGAAAAGTTTGGGATTCAAATTAAATGTTACTTCCATTTAAACAAATTTCTAGTTACTTTTTATACCTTCACAATTAAAAGCAAAATAAGTAGAAGCAAAATAAGGACTCCTAGAAACACTAAGAACATATTACTCAAAAAAAAAAAAGAGGAAAAAAAAAAAATTGGACACAAAATAACATTCAAAAGCAAATTGAAAGTTATTAAATAAAAAGAATGCTGA
>Ga0123342_1002793_pt1 | contig 28742 bp, 13 predicted proteins | sample Turbeawhitnodule_FD_89960 | JGI IMG/M metagenome (GOLD analysis project Ga0123342, IMG submission 89960) | Root nodule microbial communities of legume samples collected from Mexico - Turtle bean Mexico white nodule | ecosystem: Host-associated > Plants > Roots > Nodule | place: Mexico: Nepantla... | reverse complement strand
ATATTTTTTATATTATTATATTAAAATATATATTTTTATATTAAAAAAAAAAAATTTATAAATTTATATATATATATATATATATATATATATATATATATATATCAATTTTAGTTTTTTTTAATATTATTTGACATTTTATATGAATTACCCATTTATAAGTTTTAGTATTTTCATAATAATTTTAGTTTAATACACAATTATGCATTTTATTTAGATTTAAAATGTTATTTCTAGCATAATTAAATATATTTGGTAAATATTTCTTCAAAAATGAAAATAGTTATTGATGTTTTCACACTAGTGCAAAAAAACTCTTAGATAGCGATTATGAAATCGTAATATATCAACACCTCGTCTATACTTTCGACCTATCGATGACGACTCACAACCGTAGTCTATAAGGCATATCTAGACAATGATTATTTTGACCAAACCATCTACAGTGTCTTATAGACTGCGGTTATGGATACAATCACAGTCTATTATGGTATTTTTTTTAATTCAAATTGTTTTATATGTTTTTTCCCCTTAATTATTTATACTTTAGATATTTTTTCAAAAAATAAAATTATATATATATATATATATATATATATATATATATACTGATAAATAAATTACAAACACCAATGCATATTCCTATCTATCTAATTTCCTATACATTAGAAGCATGGTACATTAGTTAAACATATATATTATTCATTAGCTATCCTAGAGTTATAGAAATTAATGAAGTATGAGATCCAACTTTAAAATCTAAAGTAGTTGATAACTAAACCTTGGTAGCTAATTAAATATCAATTTAAAAAATAATTTATAAATTTTATTAATAATAGAAATTACTTTATATACTAATATTTTTTTTAGTTTCTAAAATAATATCTAATTTAGTTAATATAGTAACTAATTATTTTTTGTCTCTAAAATTAATTTTTATTTAATGATTTTCTTGTAGTGTTGTTATAAATAGGTAAAAGTTGTTTCTTGTTTGACTATAATTGTACTAACATTTCTATTTTTAAAAAAAAACATGTGAAAAATGGAATATTTCTTTAAATACTATTTATTATAACTTCTTAATTAAAATAATTACATATCTATTTTATGAATTTTAAGTACATTTATAAATAGAACAATCTGTTCATGGTCCCTAAAAATTAATTGTCTCATTTTACTTCTACGTTTATTTTTTTTTATCACCATATACTTATGTGTTTATGAAAACGTGCTATCTATGGTTTCTAAATGAGATACCAAAACAAAAACACGTTTTCTTAGAAAAACAGTGACAACTAGAAATAAAGGATGATAATTTATTTCTCGAAGGACAAAAATCAGAAGTCAACTAAAATAAAATTAGTTTCTTTATAAACTAAAATTATTATATATGTTCAAATTAATTAATTTGTAAGATTTTTTACATAAAACTTTGTTAATTTTTATTTTAACTTTTGTATAAACTAACTATTTTATCTTATAAAAGATTAAATTTATTTACTTTTATTGAAAAGTTACAAAAACAATAGTTGTAAATATCAACATGATATTAAATCTACATTAAATCTACTACCAATCACATAGGAGTAATGCATTATTTTTTATCAGCAAAGAATAAATAAAATAAAAAGAGACACTTCAAGGACGTCCCAACCCTTATTTAAAAAATAATCCAAAACAAGTTTCTTAACATCCTACCAACTAAAGATCCAACAAACACTACACTACAAACTAGAATAATGATTTAGCTCAAGATATAGAAACCCAACAGATACAATTACTTCAACCCATTAAAGAGAACACACCCTTAATATAGAACATACATTTAACAACTAAACAAGATCTTTGTCAACAAGCTGAAACACCATAATGCAATTGAACATTTGCGTGGTGGGTATATTGAGTTATTATTGAATTAAAGTGCAAATTATTTCTTAGCATAACACGTGCACACATTCCCTTAATTATTCAGAAGATATTAGATAAAAATAAATTAAGCATGAGACATTAATAATAGAGAGTAGTGATGTGTTAAGTAAGGAACAGTGCAGCACAGCAAAATTCACGTGCAATTGCTTGCAATCGGTGCAGCGAAGGCGACGGTGGTTGGGTGGTTGCGGAGCCACATTTTCAGGCGTCGCTCTCACACGTGCTTGCCACTGACGCGACAACACCACCCTCGACACATACACGTGTGGCAGCCATTGACCACTATTATGCCTTCTTCATTCAATCTCACTTCCTTTAAAGCCCCCACCCACACCACACGTGACCCTTTTGCCTTGTTTCCTTTGTCGGCCCCTCCACAACCCTCTCTGGCCCATTACCTTTCAACTCAAGAGTCAACAACCACCACTGCATTTGCTTTGCAACTTGCAACACCAACTTTCTTTCCCATTTTTTAATCTATGTGTGTTTCTTTATTCTCTATGTTTTTTTAAAAAAGAAAATTAAATCTTTTAACTTTTTTTTGGGTTAAATATATATTTTTGTCTATAATATATTTTTATTTTCACATGAAATTGATTTTCGTAGTACAAACTTTAGACTCATTTACATGACAAACATATTTTCAGTGTGGATTATAATATTAAAATATTTCATGATTCATGTCTAAAGTAGATGTTATAATATTATAATACAATTCACGTTGAAAATTTGATTGTTGAGTAAAAAAAACAATTTTAATAACTTATTTTAATAGTGTTATTTATTATTTGTATCCATAATGTATAAAGTTTGGATAAGAAAAAAATATCGATTTCACATAGAACGAAAAATATGTTTAACCAGTTTTGTTCACATTCCAGCAGATGAAATAGTTAAAAAAAAAAAAAAACAACTAATTAGGTTTGTATAACTAATAATTTTATCTCTTAACTTGACCATCTAATCACATATTTTTCCATCTTTAAGCATGCGTATTGAAAAACATGCACATGATTTAATAATCAAATTTCAAACCTATGAAGAAGTCCATATATGTCAAAAGAAAAATATTAATTCAACTATAATTATGCATATAATACAAAACACATAAAGTCGGAACAAAATTTGATGATTTGGAGGGAAGTTAATTTCTAAAACGAATCTCAATATTATAAGAGATTAATGAGTTGAGTTTCAAGGGAGATGTTTGAATAAACTTAAGGCATGATGCAATTATGGAAGAAACAAAGGATTATGAAATTGAAAGTTCCAACAGAAAAAGGGTGCCCTTGATCCTGAACCAAACCCCAGTGTGCTAGTGGAATCAAGCAAGTTAAACTATGCCAGCACATGAAACGTGTTCTCTTTTAAAAAGGATTAAGGCATTAATTTAGTGATCACTTGACATATGACAAACATTTTGTCTTTGTCTTTGGGGTTAGTTTTCTATGATTATCTTGACCAATCACAATTGGGTACTGTGTTATTGGAGTTTTTGAATGAATCTCATGTTATTATATTATGCATGCCAAACTATGTATGACCAATTATTGAGTAGCACCACAATAGAAATCTTTCTTTAGCCTCTTAAGTTAACCTAAAAGGGTGGATTATATGTTGCTATTAAACAAAACTATCTAGAAGGTGTGGATTTGTATATAACCAATGTGGTGCCATGTTGCATCACTGCATTGCACTGGTTCCCCCATAGCAACTTAAATACAAGTGATTGTTTTTTTCTTTGTCTTCTCTACCAAACCAAACGGTTTTGATTAGTATTATTTTATAGAAACCAGTGTGGTGCCATGTTTGATGAGCACAATACAGAAGCATTAATGTTATTATTAGCATGGTTTGGTGTTGATCTAAGAATATTATTAGAAGCAATAGTTTTTATTATCCTGTTGAGAGTATAAAGAAAAGTGAAGATTTGTGCCAAATGTTCTCCTAACATCTAGCAGTGCTGATATGAACTGGACAGCGCTGCTTGCATTGCATATTGCAGTGATAGCTACATAAATCTAACAGCAAATATAATAACCTAACTACTTGGTTTGTAACCAATGAGATGTTGATGGTGAGAGAATAGAATAAGCAAAAGTATTAACAAAATATACATGTTTATAGGGATAAGCCATAACCACCACTACCCTCACCACTCATTAGCCTCATATTACGCCCCTTTGTCTCCAATGTTTCTGGACCACTTGGCAACCATAACACAACATTATTTTTCCAAAAGCTTGGCTTTCACCTCTCATCATGAATAACATGTATTTGGGTAATGTAACTGTTTAACAAATAAGACTTGCAGGCCTTTGACAGGTATTCAAAACTTACCCCACAGGCCAAGATGTTGATAATGATTCTGCATTAAAAGAAGGCTTGTTAGATAAATACTATGGCATAGTGCATATATACATTTTCTTCCCTAGTGCTTATGTTCCTGTCAATACAGATAATTGCAGTTAATGATAACAGCTGAAGTAGTAACCTGAAAGTGATGGAAACATATATAAAAGTTTTTTATCTGGCTTTGGGGCAACCTTTCTATTTTATTGCAACCTTCCAAGGTTCCACCTAACCTTACCCTCAATTTATATATTTGTTAAGGATAAAGCAACGACACCACACTAGCCCGGTGTCAATTCTCTCTGATCCATTTGAAATCCTAGCTTTTAGGACCAGTTCAGTTCATCATAAATGCAAAGGGCTTAAAGATATTCTTCCTTTTGTTAAAATTATTAACTCTATAATTTCTTTGGGTCTTGTTTACTCAGTCTTTTTCTTATAAATGTTATTTTATATCTATCATAAATTACTTTAGTATCTATACTCACAGTTATATATATATATATATATATATATATATATATATATATATATTAGGGTTAATTATTATTATTTTTTTCAAATTAGTTTTTGTATCTATGAAAACAGATTTTTAGTATATACTAAAATGTTAAAATATTTCATGTTGATTCATTATTGCTGCGTGAGTGTTATAATATTATAATACAGTTCACGTTAAAAATTCGTTTGTTATGTAAAAAAAAACATTTATAAAGATTTATTGCAATAGTTTTTTACCACAAGTACTCAGAAAGTCTAAAGGTTGGATTAGAGACAATAACCAAACCAATTTTGTGTTATCACTACAAGAAAATCATGAAATAGAAACCAATATTAGAGATAAAAAATAATTAGTTGCTATAGTGATTAAATTATAGACCATTTTAAGGACTAAATAAATTTTTGGTTTCTAAATTAGTTTCTATTATTGTTAAATGGTTTCTAAATTGATATCTAATTAGCAACTAAGGTTTTTGCTACCAAATATAGAATCTAAATAATTGGTAGTTAAAACCTTGGTAGCTAATTAGATACCAATTTAAAAACTATTTCACAATAATATAAACTAATTTAAAAACCAATTTTTTTGTTTGTTTCTAAAATGCTCTCTAATTTAGTTACTATTGCAACTAATTATTTTAGTCTCCAAATATTAGTTTCTATTTTATGATTTTCTTGTAGGGTATAATAAAAAAAAAATAACATATTTAACTTCATTATATTATTTATATTATTAGTGTGATAAATTATCTGAGTGTCTATTATTGTGAAGTTTTTTTATCATTTACTTTGTTGAAACTGAGATATAGTTTATTTAATATTGTTGTCCATTTCATTAAATTTTGTGTCACTCTCTCTGGCCACTGCACTAAATAAACAAAGTTTTCCAAGTGAATCAATTGAAAATGTCTTCAGACTTATCTATATGCATTGTCTTAATAGGCCTCTCTCTTCTAATTTTTTTAAAAACTTAGCCATTTACTTTTCTTCCTCTTTGCTTCTCCCACCCTAGTCAATAATGATAGATATGCTAGACAAAGTACATGCTTAGGCATATGCTAATTGAATAACAAGCAATGAGAGAGTGACAGAGATTTCTATGATTTATGTTTCTTCCTTGGATTTCCTTCAACTAATTTGAGCTTATTTATTAATTGGGGTGCTTTCAATGTGTCATAACCACTGGTAATTGTGGAAAATGCATGACTCAACTTCTGTTTGTTGTTGAGGCATGGTGTAGTGTATACTTCAACCACCCCCAATCCTAGATTTGATTGTTAAATCTTAAAATTTGTTTTTTTAAACCCTTCAGAGGGTGCAAAATTCCTCATAAACATACTTTTGCTCATAATTGTTTTTGTTTGGCTGTTGAAAAGTTTACATCAATCCTCTTTAAATAAAAAGAGCTTATGTGTGTCAATGTCTTCCAATAACTAAAATGCGAAAAATGTCAACCAAACCAATTACTTCACGCTAAGAGTAGCGTCTTCTAAAGGAAAAAAACAATAACAAATTACCCTAGCTATATTTTAATTATTAGGATAAAGTATAATACTAAAACATAAATACAAAATTTTAGTCAACTTTCTCATATAGATTTTGTATTCATTACCTACCAGAGTGACCCTGCAGCCTTTTACTTTTTAATTTCAACCATATTTATCCAATTTGTTTTTAGCTAATAAGGCATTTCACTATAGGTCCTAGAGTCATATATCATTAGGATAAAAAAAATTATTTATATACAAGTTTTCTAATTTCATCTTCGAAAACTTTGAGTCTTCTTGTTAATCTTCCTTAAAAAATTTCTTCTATTTCTTCTTCTTTATCTTTCTTTATCATGTTTTTGTTTTTACTCATCTTAGCTCATGTTTTCTTTCTTCAACAAATTTATTGTTTTTTTTACTCATCTTAGAACATATTTTCTTTCTTCAAAAAATAACTCTCCATTCTTGTTTATATGAGCTAATAAGTCACTGCACAATGCCATGGAGTCAATATATCAATTATGGTTCTACTCCGACATGTTTTAGTTGAAATAGTTATAAAATAAAAAAAATAGAAATAATTTCTCTTATAAATTAAACATAACTCAAATTTAGTTTGTTTATTTATACTCCAAAGTATAGATTAGTTTTAGTTTATGACAAATTAAATCATTTTATGTGTAAGATAAAACTTAGGGGTTTACAAAAACTTACACACCCTCGCATATTTCCCCAATGCTAAACTTCTTTGACTTTTTTTATATTTTCACTTTCTCCTTAGTAAGTGTTTATGAAAAAAAATCCATCTAAACATGACCTAGTTCAATTATTTTTTTTTCTCAACTTTTGGATCTCATTTTTTGTTAGTAAATCAGTCCTATTCTGGTTGTACTAGCTACAAGTATGCAATTTATAATGGGTGTTTAATGTTGGTTTATAGTCATTCTTTATATATTTTCTAAGAAAGAAACCTTTGTTGATTGACATGTAGGTTAAGTTGAAACACAATAATGCAAAAGTTTGCACATGTAATTAAGATGGGACGGTTTCTTCCTACACCTCTATATGTTTTTCTTCCACTCCCATATAAAACATGAAAATATATTTTTATCTCTCTTATACCCTCATATTTTGGATTAAATAATCTAAAAGTTAATCTCGGATTTGGAAATAGCTAACAGATTATGTAATCCATAATATATTTTTAAAAAATGGTATTCTGGGTTATATAATCCAAAAGTCTCTCGATTTGAGAGTAGCTTCCAGATTATTATGTAATCCAGACATACATTTGAAAAAATGCTTCCGGATTATATAATCTAGAAGCTAATTACGAATTTGAAAAAAGACTTCTGAATTACATAATGTGAAATATTATAGAGGAATATTTTTAGAATATAAAAAATTTATGGAGGTGGGAGAAGAACATATGAAAGTGTAGGAAGAAATAGTCCTAAGATGGTTCTTGAAACACAAGACATGGGCTAAGTTAGGGCCTAATTAAACACGTATCTGTATACATTTTTTTTTTCTACATTTTATTTATTTTTAGTAACCCAAAATGATCTACTTTTGGGTGTGTTTCTTACTGCACCTTTTCATTTTTCTTTCCTGCACCTTTACATGCAATTACTAAATTATCTTTGGAGTTTTCAAAAAACTCTAAACACAACATGCCACCATTGTCATAGCGTTTTTTTCTCCCATTTCTGCAACTTTCTGCACATATTTCTATTGAAATTGCGGCAACAAGTTGTTTTTCTCATTGTTTTGTGCAGCAGGTTAGATTTTTCTCGTTGTTTTATTGAGCAGGTTGGTTTCTGATAACTTGGTGGTAGTTATTTGGCATTCGCGACGGATGATTTCTGGAAGAGAAGGTGCCTAGGTGTTTTCTTTTATTTTTAAAATATTCCATTTGTTTTTGGCAGATGAATGAATCCCTAAGCTAATTTTATGGCTACCGGATTGAGTAGTCATATAACTAAATAGAAAGTCTTATCAGTAACTATACCAAAATTACTGTGCCATAATGGTCTCCAATTTGGCAATCCCATATTGGTTTTTGTGTTTTTTTTTCTATTTTATGTTTTTTTTTTGGGTTTAACTGCTAACAATTGTTTTGATGATAAAAGTTTTTTGTTTTTGGGTGATTTCTTACGGATTGCTTAGTCTATAATACAATCACGAAATCTAATTTCAAAGAATCTCTAAACCCCGTAGCCACTTAATTTTCTTTGAACAAAACTCAATTTTTACTTCCAAAAGCCAACCAACACCAGCCACACCTCTACCCTTCTCGCTTAAAGCACCCTCTACCAACATCGATAATCAACCAAGAAAAACAAACTTAATCATGAAAACCATCAACAATAACTTTTCAAATAAAAAAAAACAAGATTAATTTGAGTATTTTTTAAAATATAGAGGTGCAAAAAGACACACTATATTTTTTTGGATCTTTGCACTAACTTCAGCGGCCCATTACTGTCCTACAAACTGTGTACCTCTTAAAAGCGTCTATTTTTTCTTAACATAGTTGGGATATTCTCGGGAATTCAGCAATAAGAATTCTCAACTTTTTTTAATGATGACATTCTTAATAAATTAATATATATATATATATATATATATATACATATATTATTAATTATGAAAAAAATTGTTAGCAGTTCTTTTCATATTGTTTGTAGGAAACTTCCCCTAAAATATTTATTGGAGAAAAAATTAAAAAAAATAGTCAATTTTTGATAAATTAAAACTAATTTATGTACGAATTAAAAGTTAAATTTTTGGAAAAGTTACTGATTTTTGTAATTTTATGTATGTTAATTAATTTTAATTGATCAAGAATTCAGACTAATTTTTCTTTTTTTAGAAATGCTATATGTAGAAAAATTTGTGTAAAAATACTTTTCTTAACTTTGTTTGATCTTCTTTACTATTTTATTTATGCTTTAGTCATTTCAGTAATGTGTGTTGGCAAATCATCCTTTAACTTAGGAAAATATTGAATGGTATTATTTTCTACACTAGATTTTCTTTTTCACCTTTAATTGTCTATATTTTTTTCAACATCAAAATTCTCCAATCGATTTTTGAATTTACACCTTGCAAAAAAATTTAATGTAAGTATAGATGTATTGTAGCATCCTTACTTTTAAACAACTAAAAAAAAACTATTTAGTGATAATTTTAGTGATCAAAATAAATTAGTATCAAATTGTTATAAAAATAGAGGCGAATTTGGTTTTAATTATCAAATCAATACAAATTAACGATCAACTTGATTTTGGTTGGTAGATCAATGTAAATTAGTATGTGATTTGATTTTGACATAATCACTATAAATTAGCAATTAATTTTATTTCAATCGCTAAATCTTTATAAATTAATGCTCAATTTAATTTTCTTCGCTAAATACAAAATATCATTGAAAGTACCAACCAATTTGATTTTCATCGCTAAATAACTATATTTTAACGTTTGATTTTTTTTCACTAAAACACTACAAATTAACGACTGACTTAACAACCAAATTATAATTATTCTATTATTATTATTCTCATTATTTTATTATTACAATTATAATCATTTTATTATTATGATTATAATTTTATTATTATTATTATTAATATTATAAATAATTAATTGTAATAATAATAATACTAATAATAATGCTCGCCGATTGACTCTAGCGACAAGCTCTGGCTCCGTCTATCTCTGTTGGAATCTGCTTTTCCCTTTGTTACATTGGATCGTGGCTTCGTTGAGACATAAGGGGTCCTACCGGTTGATTGCACTCCGACGATCAAGTCAGTACATGGCTTATGGAATTTAAGAAGTAGTAAGTTTCAGTCTTAGAAACAGCATACCTGGGATCTCAAGTCCCTTTTATAATTTACCTCTTGTAATAATTTTCTATCATGAGAATATAATCTCAACTGAAAGTATACTCAACAGGAAAATATCATGCTCAAGGGCACACCCTCTCGGTGTTGCATTAGAACGAAATTTTTCCTTCGTGGAGTGCATAAAATAATAACAGAATAACCACCAGGGTACCAACTCATGTACCAACATCAAAGGTCCAATCTGTTTACGTAGCCACCCTCAGCGTGGTGCTACGCTCTTCTCTTGAATACATGCAACCTAACCTTTACGTGCCCTAGCACACATGAACTTAGGTTTAAAAGAAAATATTTACTTAAGCTAGACCCCAAGGCATTAAGCACACTCCTAGGTCCAAAACTACCCATCGCTAGTCGCCTAGGCCTTATGCACAAAGGGTTTATACGAAAAAGGAACTAATACATACATCTGGGCCCCAATCACATGGCCCGTCAGCTTGGCCCAAGAGCCGAGCTGACCTGTCTATAGCAGGTGCTGAGGTCCGACCACCGAACGCTGAGCTCTGAGTGCTTTGGTCCAATACACAAGCCCTCCAGGCTCGAGCTGAGCTTGCTTCAGTGAAAAGGCTATTTGCTTACCTTTGGTGGCTTACGTGTCTTGTGCGTAGTGGCGCGTGTGGCGCGACGCACAAAGCATTTCTGATAGGACATCTCACAATACTAGCATACACGTGGCTTTCGTCAACGGCTAGAAAGAATTTTCGCTTACTCTTCCCAACATTGTGCCTTTTAATGTTCGAAAAACTCCAACATTTGGCACTGTTTCATTTCTCCTTTACAAAGCTTTCGCACCTCTCTCAAACTCTCTGCGCATCCTTCCTCAACCTGGGAAACCTCCTCATCTCGACTCGCCCTTTGAATCAAGGTACCTCCTCCAACTCATGACTATGTACTGGTATCTTTTAACGCTTTTATCATGATCATATCACCTGTTTTGGGTCTGCTCTGTACTCCCTTGATTCTGATTGCCATCTCTGTTTGTCTTCATCATTTTCTTGAATCAAACATGCACATTGCTTTCACTGCCTGAATGTGTGTTTATACTATGTGTGATGGATTACCGAAACATGTACCCCTGGGCTTCTAATAACCTTGTAGGGGAAACATCAATATATACCTCCTCTGAGCAGATAGTGCTTTACATGAAAAGTGAACGTCCCAAAAAGTGTATCCTGGGTAGGGAAAACGATAGAGGTCTTAGGGTAGTCCCATGTAGGGAGGACGAACCAGTTTGTTGCGATGAGTCCTCGGACCCTGATGGTCCTTTTTGTTACTTTTATGCCACTGTTTTCAAGAAATTTCTTCTTCGTTTACCTTTATACAACTTCGAAAAAGAGCTCCTTACCAGGATAAATGTCGCCCCAGCCTAGCTACATCCAAATAGCTGGGCATTTGTTCGGGGTTTTTCCATCCTTTGTACCCACTTCAGCCATTTGCCATTTGTAGAGGTCTTTCTGTATTTCTTTAAGGCCAAATGTTTGGGCCGCCAATTATGGGTTTCCTTCAACGGGGTCGCTGGGAGAGCATTGCTATCGCTCTTCCAACAATCTTATAAGGGTTTCAAGGGTAAGTTTTTGAAAAATCGATGCAACAAGAGGGACCCAACTCTTCTAGATGGGTTCCCTTTGTACTGGACCCAGAAATCGAACTTCCAAGGTGCTTGATGTCTGGAGGACATGCCACAGTGGGACCAGAAAGTGTGCCTTTTCTTCTCCAGTTTAAAGGTGGTTTTTGATACAGCCACCCTCATAAGCAAAAAGTTCTCCCTAATGGGACTAAAAGCTTCCATTGGTATCTTTCGCTCTCGTACTCTTATCGATGTTAACTTGTGTATCGACTTGTTGATCTACCCTTGTTTCTCTCGCAGACAACATGTTGGGTAAGCTCAACAAGAAAGACTTGGCAGCCAGAGCCAAGAAGGTGAAGAAGCTGCCCAAGCTTGCCCTGCTGAAGACCTGAAAGGAGACCTACTCCTACTGACGACGAGGAGACCTACTCCTGCTGACGACGAGGAGACCTACTCCAGCTGAAGACCTTAAAGCCGTAGTTGAGGTCGCCCCTGCTCCTACTGACGACGAGGAGACCTACTCTGGGCCGGTCTTCAAAAGGAGACGAAAGGTTGCCACCGAGCCCTCTGAGCACTCTGTCTCAAATGGGCATGCACCTTATCCACAAGCTCCTCTGCCAAGCCCATCTCCTTCTCGCGACATGGTAGTGGTGCAGGAAGATGAAGGTACAAGTGCTCCAGAGGGGGGACTGTGGGATCCTAACATGGATGCCACTTCCTTCCTCGAGAAGACTCTGTTGTCTACCAAGGCCAAAGAAAAGCTAGAGAGCCTGGAAGAGGACCAATTGGTGGATCAGGTTGTGAGGCAATTAGGGCAGGCCTTGGCTATAAACTGCCTAGCCATTTCCAAGCTGAGGGGGTGGAAAGGATTAGCCAAAGAGACATCCCTCAAAGTTGTCGAGCTTTCACAAAGGGCTGGTGGTCTCGAGCAGGGAATAGCCAAGCTTCACGAAGAGCTCCAGCGGTCGCAACAAGAAGCTAAGGTTCTCTTGACTGAAAAGTACAAGGAAGCCATAGAATTAACCAACAAGAACACGAAGCTCTAAGTTGAGATGGAGAGGCTAAAGGGAGAGCTGGTCAAGAAGCAAGAAGAGCTGATCTGGAAGGGTGAGGAGCTGGTGCAAGAGAGGGAGGCCCTCACCGATGATGCTTCTAACTCATACATGGCGGGCTTTGAAGACGTCATTGCTCAAGCCTCAGGAATCTACCCTGAGATGGACTTCTCCCAACTTGATTTGGGCAAGACGGTGGTAAATGGGCGACTTGTGGATGAGTAGCATTGTCTTGTATTCAGCTACCCTTTATAACCTTTTGGCATACCTCGACTGGTATATTAGCAATGCACACCTTGGTAAACACTACTAACATAAACTTTACATCTAGTGGTAATATAACTAACGACCTTATCAATGTAACACATCAACCAAATAAGGGAAATCACAATGCTCCTATAGAGCTAACCTGTTTATGACTTCATACCCTTCGACCGCGAAGAGTGTCTTGCTTGCTCGAGTGTTGACTGGTCACATGAGTAAGGATTAGGTTTTTTCGATCTTGTTATGAAGGACTTGTATGCCTGGAAGGGCTATCCGCTTCCGGCACACATCCTCCCCTAGCGTTTGGGGTGACTTGAGTATCTGACTTGGATGCCAATCTCTACACCAGGTCTACTCTTAAATAATTACCTTTCTTTGCTTGGGAGTATCTAACTTGGGTGTTGGCTTACTCTCCATTCCTAGCTTTCCATGTGGCAAACCTATTTATAAGAAGCTCTCCTCCATTCATAGTTTGCCATGTGTCTTTGAGTAATTTAGATATTCATGGAAGGAGATGCCTAACTTCACTCTTTTAAGGAGCTTGAAGAGTCAACATGCTAAGAAGAGGTGTCACAAGGTAGTCTTGTTTGGAGAGAAAGATATTCCTATTTTAATGTTGGCTAAAAAATACAAAGCCATAAAATACTATTCTACTATTTACATTTTATACAAGGTTGAAAATATGGTGGCTTGGAAGAGAAGATGGTCCTCCATAAAAATAACTAAGGTTCATGCCATGGTCATCACTAAGGACATGTGGGAGATGCTAACATTGTCTCACGAAAGTTCAAAAAAGATAAGGAGAAATAAACTTACCTTGTTGAGGACTTAATACAAGATGTTCACCATGGAGGAGAAGGACATTATTCAATCCATGATTTTACGACTCCAAACCATCCTTATCAGTCTTTGGTCTCTAGGTAATACCATTAGCCAATATAACATAAATGATAAGATACTCAAAACTCTTCCTTTGATATGAAGACCTTAGGAATGTCCATAGAGCGTCTAAGGATCTAGAGGAGGAAGAAGAAAAGGAACTTTAGGAGATATAAATGGTTCAGTAAACACATAAAAGAGAAGGTGATCTGTTTTGGGTCTAAAAGGCCAGGGCATATCAAATTAGAATGTCCAAAACATGATTAGTGAGAAGCTGATAGAAATAAGAAGAAAAAGTATCACAAGAAGAAGAGTCTTATGTCTACATGGGAAGATTTTGATTTATCGTATTCATAAAGTTACAATAGGTCTGATGGCAGACGCTGAAGATGGCCCAATCTTAGAAGAACCTAATAAAGAGGTAGATTTCTTTGACATTCACTCTCTTAGAGAAGCTTATCAAAAAAATGTTTCATATAATGCCCATATTATATCTGAGTATAAGGCATTGAAATTGTCGGTATAGAAGTAGAATGTTTGCAAAAGGAAAATCTTGTTTTCAAAGATCTTGCTGAGAAAAATGTATTTAACAAGCTAATAATAGATTATATGGAGAGAATAAGGGTTTGCAGCAACACCTTGAAACTCAAAGAATGAATCTACAAAAGATTGAAAAACACTACACAATATTTTACTTTAGGCAACACTGAACTATGCCACATTTATATAATTATTGTATAAACATAGAAAAGGAAGCAATTTGATGTAAACTTTTTGCAGGTAATATTACTTTTACTTTTACTCTTCTAACGTGTAAAAAATATATTCTTTGTTAAATTATTTTATCATTCAATTGTGATATTTAGTATTGTTCCAATACATCAAATTCAAAATCCTCTATCAAATATCTTTTCTCTTTAGTGAGTTTTCAGAGATCTTCTATAATTTATTAGATGTGACAGATTCACAGCTGCGCATTTTATTGGCGCGTCCCTTCAATCACAAACTCTGCACTCCTTTTTGCATTTGCGCAAAACATTAAACTTTTTGTAGGTAATAAAAATTTTACAAGTATGATTTAACGACTATCAAACACCACGTTTGTAAAATCATTGCTTATTTATATCATATTTTTTTAAGTGATGTCATTAGAATGTGTGGACTAAACCATAAAATTGTAGCCTAAAAGTGGTCACAAATGTATAAATGTGGTCTAAAAGTGGTCACAGACGTATAAATGTGACATAAAAGTGGAAAATGCAACACTTTTACAAATGTGACCTAAACATAAATGCAACTGTTAAAAATATCGTTGCCTAAAGTTTACGATAAAAGTTTCTCCTACATGTTGGCAAAAAAGTGTTACCTATTCTATTAGTCTAAAGCAATGGACAAAAAAATGTTGCCTATTCCACTGGTTTACAATCTATTTTAACATTTTGGTGCTAAATGAAAAAAATCGTTGCCTATTACTTTAGCCACAACCACCTAGACCACGACTATGAATTTGTTTCCTAAAGCTTAGGCAAATATTTTTATAGTTTAGGACAAGATTTTTATTGTTGTCTAAAATCATTTTTGTTGCAATGAAAGAACTGCTTTTGCTCAAAGAGAGAATAGGTAAAAGACAAATGATACCATGTAATAATCAAACAGTAGACGATCTAGATTCTGAAAACTCTGTTTTGCAAAAAATCTTTTCCCAATCTAATATTTATGGGAAATATTTGAATATCTTTGTAAGAAATTCGAGGAAGTCTCATGACAAAACCGATATAGGGTACATGGAACAATTTTCGAAAGAAAAGAAAACACATCATATTAATCCTCTACATGTGCATCGTCTAATGGTATCTCTAAAACAGAACCACAGAGAAAAGCTAACCACAAAGGACCTAGATCTGTGAGGGTACCTAAGAATAAAATAATACCTCTTACAAATTTTCGTAACTCCAGCAAGAAAACCCATATCATAGTACTCGGGCAGTGGTTGCTCACAATAAATGAAAGGAGGAAAATCTATATTCCAAAGCCTTTAGATAATGAAAGGAGTCAAAGTAATCTTTAGTGTAAACCAACATAGACAGGTGATTGGTGGTGGTCAGGTAACTTTGAAACCTTCTATGTTTATTAATAACATTTTATAGATGGTCATAATGTTGAGCATAAGTCAATTGTGCGAAAATGGGAATAGTATTATTTTTTACAAAGACCAATGCATCATCTATCACAAAGATGAGAACAAATTGTTTATTGCAAATACACAAGGTAATCTTTATAAATTTGACAGGGATGAGTTATCAAATCAAAAGGTCTCTTATCTCATGATAGAAAAAGAAGATCATTGGCTATGGCACAAGAAGTGTGACCATGCTAGCTTGAGATTAATCTCAAAGCTATAGAAACATAATCTCGTAGGAGGTTTGTCAATTATGTCATTCAATGATAATCTTCTTTAAGAGACATGTGTTAAGAGGAAACAAGTCAAAAGCTCATTCAAGAGCAAACATGATATATCCACTAAAGAGTTGATACACTTACACCTTTTGCACTACTAGAATTGAGTATATTAGAGGAAAAGATATGGTCTAGTCATTGTTCATGGCTTTACAAGATGAACATGGATTAAATTCTTAAGCCACAAGGATGAGACTTTCAAAGTCTTCTATAAATACTTCAAACAAGTTCAAAATGAAAAGGGTTTGTCTATTGTAGCTATTAAAAGTTATCATGGTGGAGAATTTGAAAGCAAAAATATTCGTGTCTTTTGTGAAAACTATGTTGTTAACCATAATTTTTCAATTCCAAGGACAACATACAAAAATGGTGTTGTTGAGAGGAAGATTTTATTTTTTTACAAGAAATAACTCGAACGATGTTAAATGTCAATTCCACTTCAAAGTGCTTATGGACAGAGGCAATGAACACAAATTGTTATTTGCCAAACCAAAGTTACATTAGTCCCATGATAAATATGACTCGCTATATATTTGTGGAAGAACAAGAAACCTAATATTTCTTATTTCCATCATTTTGAAGTCCAATGTTTCATATTGAACACAAAGGACAATGAAATACTTGTGACACAAATCTCCATCTAGTTTATATCTAGTTATAATAAATTTTCTTAACCATAAACTATGGAAAAAAGATGGTTCAAAGAGATACAAACAAATTAGATGAAAATTAAAAAAAAAAGGTAATTAAAAAATAATTGTATGATATGGTACTAAAACTATCTCATACTCTAATTAAATTATCACAACTTTTGAAAAACAAAACTCATGCTATTATAAACCAATTATACAAAATGCATATTTAAATCTAGCTTGTTGAAAGTTTAGGAACTTAACATTAAAAGAGAATAAGAAAATGAGATTTAAATTTAATCATAAATTCAATAAAAACAAGTCAATTGTTATTTCTTCCTACATGAAAGAAGTACTTGTTGAGGTAAGAGATAGGGGAATTTTTCATCTTGCCTCCAACATTGAGTTAGACATTTCATTGGGAGAATTCACATAAAAGTTTATAGGAAAATAATTTGTAATTGTTGAATGATCTTTTCCTGTGTAGAATCTAGGTTGACTTGGCTCAGACAATATCTTCTCACCATTCAACATTAAAACCACTGATGACATATTTGGCCTATCTTCTGGTCTTTCTTGTACACATAATAAAGCAATATGAATATACCTTAATATGTTTGAAGGATCCACGAATCCATCTACCAAGTCATCCATAAGTTCTGTTGGATTTTTTTCAATCCAAAGTCTCCATGCTTGAACAAGAAAAACAAAATTTATCAAGTTTAGTTTTCATATTAAAACTGGTTAACAATGTGAATTATTTCATGAACACAAGTGATATTATTCACATATAGATAAAAATTGCTAAATTTTAGACCTACATGTCCAAGAAGATTTAGATGATGATATGGATCACAAAATCCTCTATTCTTTCTTCCACTAATTATCTCTAACACAATAACACCGAAGGCAAAGACATCAGATTTGACTGAGAAATATCTATGCACAGCATATTCATGAGCCATATAACCACTACAATGAAAGAAAAAACCAACAATCAAAATCTGAAACCAATTAAGGAAACATAATGAAAAAATAAATATAGAAAATCTTACTATGTTCCCATTAATCTATTTGTATTTGCTTCATCCTGATCAAGTCCAAATGTTCTAACAATACCAAAGTCTGATATTTTTGGAATCATATTACTATCAAGAAGAATATTACTAGCTTTGAGATCTCTCTGAATAATTTTTAGTCTAGAATCATGATGAAGATAGAGAAGTCCTCGTGCTATTCCACCAATAATTTCAAGTAGCTTAGTCCAACCTAATAGTGCACGTCTTGATGAATCTAACAAAATGTATTCTACTTGACATCACAACATTATGTAAAAATAAACAAAAAATAAAGTTGGAAATACAAGATTGTGACAAAGCTCTTACCGAAAATAAAGAAGTCTAAGCTTCCATTAGTCATGAATTCATAAATCAACAATTTCTCATTTTGATAAATAGACCAACCAAGTAGTGTCACAAGATTACGATGTTGAAGTTTTGCTATCAACATAACTTCATTTTGTAATTCGTCTAGACCTTGTGTAGAAGTTTGAGAATGTCTCTTAACTACAATCTCTTAGCCATTTGGCAATATTCCCTAGGAATGATAATGGAAACATTTCAAATTATTTTGATGAAGATGAATGCTTGGTTCAAGTTATTTTTCATACCTTGTACACTGCTCCAAAGCCACCTTGTCCCAATTTGTTGTTTTGTGAAAAGTGATTTGTGGCATTGGATATATATGAAAAATTAAATGTTGGTACACTAATTTCATCATTCTTGATCTTGTCTTTCTCTGCTAAAATTATTAGTACATTTATCCAAAGTAAATTATAAATAGATTTCAATTTTCTGTAATTTGTAAAATTTAAAATTCAGAGATCAACCTATCACATTTTGTGATGAATAAAATATAATGATACAATGTTTTCAATTTCTTTACTTTAGATACCATTATTAGAAAATCATTAAATATAAACTAATTTTAGAGATAAAAAATAATCAATTGTTATATTAACTAAATTAGATATTATTTTATAGACAAAAAATTATATGTATCTAAATTGGTTTTTATTATTGCTAAATAATTTCTAATTTGATATCTAATTCACTATCAATGTGTTAGTTACCAATTATTTAGATTCTATAGTTGGTAGCTAAAACTTTGATAACTAATTAGATACCAATTTAGAAACTATTATCAATAATATAAATTATTTTAGATACTAATAATTTGTTAGTCTCTAAAATTGTATTTAATTTAGTTAATATAACAATTAATTATTTTTTATTTAATAATTTTTTTGTAATGAATGTATTTGACGAAAAAATTTATAGTATGTAACTATATTAATATATATGACATAGGAAGATAAAAAGGGAAAAAAGAATAAGTTCAACTAAGAAATAGTTGCCTATTTATCTCTCCAACTGGTTTGTGCTACTAGAGGTTGGACTATAAAAAATATTATATATTATACTACAAAATTTACTTATTTACTAGTTATAGTTATACATAGAAATAAACAACAAAGTGTTTAGTAAAATTGTGAGCAAATAATTACCAGCTTTATTCCTGTAAATTCTGTAGATAAAATAAGAACAAAGTATCAGAACCACACAAATTGCAGCAACTGTGGAAGCAACTATCATTGGCTTGTTGTTCTTGTGTTCTGGAGGATTGCAAAGAATAAAGTTAGTGAGGCCTTTCAAAGTTGCAATTTTGAAAGGAAAAGTTAATAGATTATGGAGCTCATCACCTAACTCTGAAGCAGACATTCTGATGTATAGATCTTGCCCACCAGTTTGAATCTGCTTCAAGTCAATGAGATCCTCAAACCACAAGACACAACCGCTACCTGCACCTCTTATGTCTGAATTAGCATAGGCCATACAAGAACAATTGTTCAAGCACTTCTCTCTGCACTCCTCTAAACCAATACTTGCATCCAACCAAGTATGTGCAGTATCAGGAACTTTGAACTTTGAGCAAGTCAGTGTCTTTGCTGTATGCTTTTTGGTTTTGTGCTGGATTTTTTACGGTGTTTGAATGTGACAAAAGCTTTTTGGCCTATGTTTCTTTTTTATAAGGATCGGTCTGTCATGATTAGCAATTGGGTTTTTGGTACAACTTAGTCGGTTCATAGTTATGAATTAGTTGTTGAATGGTGTGTATTGTATTGGTTTGTTGAGTTTGTCTCTTGAGTAAGGTCCTCCAGTTTGATGGCAAAGACCTTGTTTAGTTGTTGGATGTATGCTCATGTTTGAGGGTGTGACCTCTCTGGTGGGGTGATATAACTGTATTTGTTAGGTTTATTTACCTTTGTATGGGATTTTAGCTTGATAGGTAGTACAATGTTTGTTGGATCCTTAGTTGGTAGGGCTCTAGGAAACCTGTTTTGGAGTTTTGTATAAGGGTTGAGACACCCCTGAAGTGTCTCATTTTATTTTATTTATTCTTTGCTGATTAAAAAAAAAAAAAATTCACAAACCCATCTTTCTCTTCACCCTTGCAACTCAAAGGTTTATTGCGGACACATCCTTGACTCAAGTCAGATGAACTCCACGCTAGTGCTGACTTTGGACTAAACCCTTTCGAACATTGGCACACTTGCGTCAGCGTACTCATGCATTTCCCATAGGCTCCAAAGATGCCATAAGAATCACAAAAGTCTTTCGGCAGTGACATGTATATCCTCCAATTTCGATCACCCTCGACCCATACAAGGTTAGTAGCTCTACCTGTTTGGTTTATTACATTTATGCAGAGTACAGAAGTATTTGCAAGGGTAAACCTACCGAAAATCTCATCGTTATCATGCACAAAAGTGATTCCGAAGATAGTGTTATTCTGTAGATCTGGTATTCCACTATAAAAGAGGCCATTCCAAGGTCCCTGTCGATATAACTTTTTTGTTCCCTGCATTAGATAAAACTCAGGATAATTATAGGGTTTTAAACTCCATGAAATGTCACCTGGGGATGGATCATCTGGGCTTTTCCAAGATGTTATTTTCCGTTCCAGACCTGTTCGGAGGTTCCACCCCACCTTCATCCCTGGCAAGAGTGTATTTGATGGATGATCAAAGCTTTGCCACAAATACTCCTCTGGGTTTGTTTCTCCTTCATTTCTTATCACAAGATTGCCACTGTCCAAGAGCACTGCCACTGGATTCTGTGCTAGTTTGCGAGAGATGGTGCGCCAAACAAGAGACCCATTTTGGGTGAGAACAAGATTGCCTGTGGTGTTCAGTGTTAAGATTCCTGAGGAACCATTGATGGGGTTGACCCCATTAGCAACCCAAACAATTGTCTGAACTGGGACCTTTTTCAACCAAATCCCCACGTAACGTTTCTGGGAATCACTTGTGCTGAAAAACCCTAGTTCGAAGTTTCCACCTTTTGACACCAAGGTTTCTCCATCACTCATCGATTGGGGCAGATTGATAGAATCATCTGCTACGGAAATCTTGAGAGAGGGAACAAGTATGCATGCAAATAAAATCACGTAAGTAAGAATGTTCATTGAGTCACAACTTTTTGTATGATTTGGATAATGATGATATGGACTATGCTAGATGTATAATCGCAAACGCCAAAATGGAAAATTCAGTATTAGGATTCATGAATACACTTTAATGTTTTCATCATAAAGTCTTTACATTTTTAGTTCTGTACATGAAAAAAATTGATAGGATTAATATATTCTTCTAATTTGACCAATCCGATTAGTTGATTATATGATTCAGTTCATCGTAACACAATTTCCAAGTCAATAACGTGTGTATTGAATATTCCACTATTTCTTATCATTATATATTTAATTTTGTTCATATTACATCAGTCAACTATCAAAATTATGTTTTCGTCTCTATGCTTCTTTTAAATATCATTTAGATGTTAGGTTTTATTTTTTATTTCTTTGAGTGTCAATTTGGATTTTATCTTTATAATTCGTCGACGGTTCAATCTATTAAAAAAAAAAATATTTTCTGAAAATATTAGAAAATATTATGTCATATCCATATAATATTCCTATAATATTATAAAAATTTAGTTGGTTAACCGTGATTTTGACGTTTGTTATTTAATATTCATAATAATATTTATTCATGTTTATGAATTCAAATGGTTGTTTTTTTTTTTCAGCAGAAAATATTTATAATAAAGTTGAGATAACTTATTTACACTTTATATTACGTAGAACAAGAAATTCTGTTGATATATCTATAACTTTTGTTCTTGTCCCTCCTACACTAGATTCGAAGTTTTCCTACACAATCAAATGGAAAATAAACAAATAATCCATTGTATAAAATTCTGATTACATTAATCCAAATGACCAAGCAACCTGAAGTTTGAAACTATTAGTTTTAATCTATTGTATATTGTTGAGGACTCTATTTTTGTTTGTCTTTGCAATAAGCAGGAGCTCCACAAGTTAACATCGTTCAACATTCGAAGGATGAGCACATTTAGCATCTGATGGGTGCTGACAGATCAGACGTATAGTAGAAACTTTTTGTTCAAAGAAAAATGGAATGATATCATAATCAAATAATAGACTATCTAGTTTCTGAAAATTCTGCTTTGCAAAAAATCTGATCCCAATGTGATATTTGTGGGAATTTTTTTATCTAAAGAAATTCAAAGAAATCTTATGACAAAGTCGAGATAGCAATATAAGAAAATGAAATCAACTTTAAAGACATTAGTTGTTATATTACCTGGATACTATTTTAGAAACTAAAAAAATTATTGGTATTTAAATTAGTTTCTAAATTATAACAACTAATTATTTTTTATCTCTAAATTGGTTAATATTTAATAATTTTATAGTAGTATAAGGTACAAGGAACCATTTTCAAAAGAAAAGAAAACACATCATATTAATTCCTCTACATATGCATCGTCTAGTATTACCTCTAAAAGGGAACAACAACAAAAAACTAACCATAAAGGACCTAAATCTCCGAGGGTACTTAAGAATAAAATAATAGTTTCTACAGATGTTCTTAACTAAAGCAAGAAGACACCTATCATAGTACCTGGATAGTGGTTACTCACGAAAGATGAAAGGAGAAAAGTCTATATTCCAAAGCCTTCAAATTAGGAAAGGAGGAAAAGTAATCTTTTGGGGAAACCAACATGGTCAGGTGATTGGTGGTGGTCAGGTAAGTTTGAAACCTTATATATTTATTAATAATATTTTATTAGTAGACTGTCACAATGTTGAGCATAAGTCAATTGTGTGACACTGGGAATAATATTTGCTGCAAATACACAAGGTAATATTTATAAAATTAATATGGATGAGTTATCATATCAAAAGGTTTTTTGTCTCATGACAGAAAAGGAAGATCATTGGCTTTGACATAGGAAGTGTGACCATGCTAACTTAAGATTAATCTCAAAGGTATAGAAACATAATCTCGTAAGAGGTTTGTCAATTATGTCATTCAATGATAATCTTCTTTACGAGGCATGTGTTAAGGGGAAATAAGTAAAAAACTCATTCAAGAGCAAACATGATGTATCCACTCAAGATTTGATACACTTACACATTTTGGACCTACTAGAATGAAGTCTATTGGAGGAAAAGATATGGTTTAGTCATTGTTGATGGCTTTACAAGACGAACATGGATTAAATTCTTAAGTCACAATGCTGAGACTTTCAAAGTCTTCTAAATACTTCAAACAAGTTGAAAATGAAAAGGATTTATCTATTATAGTTGTTATAAGTGATCATGGTGGAGAATTTTAAAACTAAAACAAGCGAGTCTTTTGTGAAAACTATGTTGTTAATCATAACTTTTCTACTCCAAGGACACCACAAAAAAATTGTGTTGTATGGAGGAAGAACAAATTTCAACAAGAAATGCCTCGAACAATGTTAAATATCAATTCCACTTCAAAGTGCTTATGGACAGAGGCAATAAACACAACTTGCTATTTGCCAAACCAAATTTACATTAGAACCTTAAGAAATAAGACTTGCTATGAATATTGGAAGAAAAGGAAACACATTATTTCTTATTTATATCCTTTTTAAGTCCAATGTTTCATATTGAACACAAAGGATAATTTGGAAAAAATTGATTTCAAAAGTGATGAAAGAATTTTACTTGGATACTCTGTAACAATTTTAACTCTTTCTTCCATGCATTTTATTACTATTTTAATATGATTGAAAAGATTGAAATACTTGTGCAACACACAAATCTCCATCTAGTTTATATCTAGTTAATAAATTTTCTTAAAATCATAAATTATGGAAAAAGATCAGAAGAAAGTTAAAAAAAATAATCAAAAAATAATTGTATGATATAAAACTAAAAGTATCTCATAATCTAATTGAATTATCACAACTTTTAAAAAAAAAAACATGCTATTAGAAAACATATAAATAGAAATAAAATTTGATATTTCTTATTATAAGCATTTAACTCATGCATACAAGATGCATATATAAATATAGCTTGTTGAAAGTTTAGGAACTCAACAATTCAATGAGAAGAAGAAAGAAGAATTTCAATTTAATAATAAATTCAATAAAAATAAGTCAATTATTATTTCTTCCTACATGAAAGCAGTACTTGTTGACACAAGAGTTAGTACTTGTTGACACAAGAGTTACGGACCTTTTCATCTTGCCTCCAACATTGAGTTACACATTTCATTGGGAGAACTCATATCAAAATTTACTTGAAAATAATTTGTAATTGTAATGATTTTTTCTTGTGTAGAATCCAAGTTGACTTGGCTTAAACAATAACTTCTCACCATTCAACGTTAAAACCACTTATGACATATTTGGCCTATCTTCTGGTCTTTCTTGTACACATAATAAACCAATATGAATATACCTTAATATGTTTGATGGATCCACAAATCCATCTACCAAGTCATCTATAAGTTTCATTGGCTTTTTTCAATCCAAAGTCTCCATCCCTAAATGTGATAAGAAAGCCAAAAATTCATCAAGTTTAGTTTCCATATTAAAACTGGTAAACAACGTGAATTATTTCATGAATAAAAGTGGTATTATTCACATATAGAAATAAATTTCTAAATTGTAAACTTACATGTCTAGAAGATTTTTTTTAATCAACAAAGAATAAATAAATTAATAGAGCAATTTAAGGATACTCCAACCCTTATACCCAAAATCAAAAGTTTAGACCCAAACAAACTCACAAAAGTCATACAAATCATGCCAAAAAAATTCATGACTCCACCAAATTTACCAGCATGAACCTCTAAATATAACTTATGACTCATCCACAAACTCAACTACTCATACTAAGACCAACCTAATCTACTACACACAATTACTAACAGGTAATAGCATGGAAACAACAACTGTAGTGGTTGATGTCCAGACTGGGGCTGATCCTAGATTTATGTATTTGTAAAGTCCTTCAATAGTTTATGATTAAGTTAGACAAGACCTCGGAACTCCATTGTAACTACTCCACCCAAGGGTTCCTTTTGTCCATATTGCTCCATTAACACACATCCTTCATATCATTATTGTATGCCCATCTTAATCTGGACAATAGGCATGCACGACAAGTACCTACACAATACAACACAAAAAAGGGCACCTAGAATACAAAAGCCATATATTTTCATTTCAAAGATAACAACATATATAGTTTATTTGATCCCTTCATATGCTTCATTTATCTTAAATACATAGCCTTTCTAAATCAAGCCTTTGATACACACAATAGATCAAAGTACCAATAATAGGAAAAAGATGATTTAGGATAAAAGTTCCTTACCCAAGTCCACACATATCTTTGTGTTGTGCAGAAAATTTCTTGTGCATCTGGCTATTCTATGTTTCAACAGTCTCCAAGAAAAATATTTTATACGCTTTAATATGTCAAACTCTGAAAAAATATATTCCCACCAGATTTTATACACTTCCAATTATTTTCCTTTTCTTTGTTTTGATAATTAGGTTTTAACCCATTTAAGAAGCTATCAATCATCAGTCTTTCCCACTCAAACCATGGTCTCCTCCAATCTATCTTTCATTCCCACTTATCATTTTCCATTGACATATTTCACCCAATCTCATTGATTTCTCAATAGCATTAGAATAAATTCTAGACCATTTTTCTGCTAAACTTTCATCCCCTAACCATTGATCTAATAAAAACCAAATAACCTCACCATTCTCAAGTACCCAAGAGAAATTATCATAGAACTAATTCCCATAAATTTTAAATTTTATTGTCTTCATATCTCTCCACCATCTAGATTCCCTACTACCCTTGTTCTCCTCTAAAGCTCTGCAACCACCATATTTAGATTTTAAAACATCCTTACACTTACCTTTGAATTATGTACCCAACTACCAAATCTAGTTCTTAGAATCTGAGCCCCAACTTAGGTAAGCACCCTTCAATCATTAGTGAAAGACTAAAAAGAAGTTCAAACTTTTCCCCAAGCTTCAAAAGAGAAATTTAAGAGGCACCCACTTCCGAGGAATGTTCCTTGGTGGAGAACATATGAGAAAAATACTCAAACTTTTAAGTAACTTTAAAAAAACAAGACGACAAACTTTTATGCAATTTCAATTCTTAGTCATTTCCAAAGTGAGTGCAAGGAGGGGGTAGGCCTCTATTTATAAGAGGAGAGACTCAAAACACTTCATGCATTAGGGAATGAGAGACTTATTGTGCAAAGTGAAACTGCAGTTGTATTTTCCTCACTCCATGCAGAGCAAGTCCCACATTGTTCAATTATTTAATTTTTCAAGTGTTTATAAGCTTCAATGCTCCTTCACTTGTTGTTTGGTGTAGAAGAACATGTAGACTCTTTTCTTGCCTCTCTAGTTAAGTTTTTTTACTTCTCTTATAGATAGGGTTTTACCTTGTCTTCTAATTGGAACTTACACTCTCCAAATCAAGGCTTATTCAGGCCCAAAATAACTCTACACTACTTTGTACAATTTTAACATAACATCAATTAATTCTAACTCTACACTACTTTGTACAATTTTAACATAACATCAATTAATTCTCCATAAAAAGAAAGTCTTTTGAGCTCCTTCTTCTTCCAATCTTCTAGCTATGACTCGTGTTAGAGGCTCAATATGAGTCCTTCCAGATGATCCTCCATAAAACCTTCCATCTTAAAAATAATTTGTCCTCAAATCCAATTCACTATTGTAGTCATTACCACCTGGAATGGACCATCACCCTTGGAATTGAGTTTCAACTTTCTTTGATTTGAAAATTTTTTTTTTTTTATATGTAGTGAAACCCTGTATCCTTCCTAAAAAAAATATTTTCTTTATCCACCATAATCATGTATCCATATGTAAAATTCAACAAATATTATCGAAATACAAATGTTAATATGGTACTTTATTTTTGTAAAACTTTTCATGTAAAAAATTTGGAAATTCTTTAAAATTATTTTTTGTTTACTTTGTGGTTTTCGTTATCCAATCTAAAACAACGTAAAAAAAAATGTTTACTTTAATGTTGTTCATTGTTAAGTCTTTACTTTTTAAGTTTTGTACATGAAAAAAATTGATAGGATTAATTTATTCTTCTAATTTGACTAATGAGATTATCAAATATTAATATGACGAAAGTCTGGGTATAGTCATCACTTGTAAAAAAATTAGCTGAAGTTGAAATGCCTGATTTCTATGATTCAGTTCATCATAACACAATTTCCAAGTCAATAACTGTAAATTGAATATTTCACTATTTCTTATATCATTATATATTTAATTTTTTCAGATTACATCAGTCAACAATCAAAATTATATTTTCGTCTCTATGCTTCTTTTAAATATCATTTAGATGTTAGGTTTTATTTTTTATTCTTTTGAGTGTCAATTTGTATTTTATCTTCACAATTAATAGTCATTGACGGTTCAATTTATTTAAAAAAATATTTTCTGAAAATATTATAAAATATGATATCATATAATCCATATAATAATATTTCTATTTTATAATAAAAAGTACGTGATTTTCACGTGTGAAATTCAATATTAAACATCAATCCAAAAGACTAGGCAACCTGAAGTTTGGAACTATTATAGAGCTTAGTTTTTTATGGACCTTTTCAGCTCACTACAAGAAAAATCCAATTTATCTACGGACAAAATCCGTAGGTAACAGCTAGAATCCGTAGATAAATCAACATTACCTACGGATTATCCACAGAAAAAAATCCGTATGTAATGTTGGCGTCGGTAATTTACCTACGGATATTATGTCCGTGGGTAACGAAAACAGCATTACCCACCAACTGCAGTCCGTAGGTAATACCCACTGACTCCAAGTCCGTAGATAATGTTAATATACTTTATTTTTAAAATTTTAATTATTATTTGAATCTTTTTTTTATTTTTAATTATTATTCACAAATATTATTTTTTTGCCAATTTTTATGATTATTATTGATAATTATTATATATGTTATGGCAATTATAATTAATGTTAGAACTAAACTGCAGCAGGTGAGACTCGAAGCCAAGTCCCTTGAGATATGTCCATAGAAACTTTAACCACTACACCAGTCAAGTTTTGTTGTCATGTTGTGATTATTATTGTATTTATAAGTATGATTATCAATATTAATATAATTAATAAAATAAAAATTAATAAAATTCTTCATATATTAAATATCATCATTATTATTAATATTATTAATATTGTTTAATATTATTAAATAT